>SMUY01021532.1_pt1 | contig 16868 bp, 22 predicted proteins | sample 2456441 | NCBI WGS metagenome assembly SMUY01 (sample SAMN11095931, study PRJNA526329) | marine sediment metagenome | biome: Marine sediment; feature: Surficial sediment; material: Deep marine sediment; isolation source: Hadal surficial sediment | place: Pacific Ocean | collected 2014-11 | depth...
ATCCTCTTCAGCTGCACAATATGCTTGACCATCATGACTATCACTTGCTACTCCATCTAAGATTATGATTTCATGTGAGCCTTTTTGTTCTGCCCAATCTAGTATTGCAGCAACTAATGTGTACAATCCTTGCATTCTTAGCGTAATCTCACAAATTACTGCACAGATTGTTCCTTTTTTGTTTGAATAAAATCGAAATGGATGTCGCAATCTACCTTGAATAAAAACCGTAGATGGTGGTAGGTATTTTGATCTCATGTAAGCAACTTCTTCCATCTTTAGTTTCTCAATGATATATCCAACAGAAAGTGGGCCTGCAAGACCTGCGCCAACAAATCCTGCAAAAACTATTGGAGAATTATAATCGATCTTTTTTATCTCAAACACCTCTGCTTCTGGGAATCCCCCTTGTTGCACGTTTAACGTCAAATTTTAGGGCCTAATTACTTTTCTTGTTTTGAAAATTCTCTGTATTCGCCAATCATTGAATTACATTTGTGACAGGTATATTGACCCTTTTCTTTTAGTATCAAACCTTCTCCCACCTCTTCATTTGGATTTTCATATTCGATTTTTGGAGATTTTTCAAACTCTGCATCGCAATTTTTACAATAATATTTTACAATTTTTTGCTCATCTAGTCTTCCTAATGGTGCTAAAAACATCTCTCCTACCCCAAGATCTGCTTTTTTTGCTTGTTCATCAGTTACATCTGCTACGACTGAACCCCCAGACCCTTTCAACTTTAACTGTGGCAAATCAACATAGCATTCTTTTTTGGGTTTAAAATGTCATTGTATGCTAATAATTTTTAATTTATTTTTTTTAGCGTCTTTGCTCTAATTATTACGGTTCTAAGGTAATCCTTTGCTGTTGAATCTGAAACCCCCAAATTCTTTGCTCTTTGATATAGGGCTATTTCATCTCGTTGCCTAAGATATATCTGCAAAAGCTGATTCAATCTATGTGATCTTCTTTCATCTGCATTCATACTTCTTTATCCTTGTTACTAGTTTTTCGCATAAACAAATTCAGCATCGTCATGCCCTTGTCTGTAATGGAGTAGATCATGTTTGGTCCAACTGCATTTTTTTCAATAAAGTTGTAGTCAACACAAAGATGCAGATAGTTAAGAAATGATCTTTTCATTCGTATTTTGCATTTTGAATATAGATCAGAAAATGTCAGAGGCCCCCCTCGTACCTGATATAGCAGCTTTAGAAGCGATAGGGTGCTAAAATCACGTGTTTTTGCCCTAACTGCATCTAAGACCTGCTCATCACGCTTTATGATAAAATCCTCAAAATGGTCTGCTACCTCAAGAGGAATGTAGGTTAATCGTGCTCGTATCATACGGTATTGGTACCGTACTTTACCTTATTAACTTTAAGATGAGAGTTAATTGAACCATCTAGATTTCTTTTTTCAACAACCCGATCTGATATGTGAACGTAATATTGAATCTACTTTGATTGTTAGAATAGTGAATTATGGATAAAACACCTCCTTTAAACAAACTGTTTTTTACAATCCAACATGGATATTGCGCTAAACGCGGGTCTGACAGTTTTAGGAATTGTAATGCTATGCTTTGGAGGACATTATATAGTAGAAGGAGGAGTTCGCATTGCAAGACGATTCAGGATTAGCTCGTTCATAATCGGTATGACAGTAGTTGCATATGGCACATCAACACCAGAGCTTGCAGCATCAATAGCGGCAGCTGGTCAGCATACTCAACTAATCTTGGGAAATGTTGTTGGTTCTAACATCAGCAATATTGGAATGGTTATTGGAATTTCTGCAATTTTGGTTCCACTTGTAGTACAAAAAACTACAGTAAGAAAGGAAGTACCAATCATGATTGGAGTATCTCTTTTGTTAATTGCATTATCCCTTGATAATGGAATTTCTCAATGGGAAGGCGGTTTACTAATTGCAGGTCTTATTGCATTTACCGTATACATATACAAAAGTGCAAAAAAACAACGAGACAATAGTAATTTAGAAAATACTGAAGAATATACTAGAAAAAGTAATTTGGGTAGAGCAATTAGTCTTGTTGCTTTAGGTGTAGGGTTGTTGTGGGCTGGTGCCATTTTAACAGTTGACAATGCAGTAGTTATTGCTGAATCATTTGGAGTAACAGAGAGAATAATTGGACTGACAATAATTGCAATTGGAACATCACTTCCGGAACTAATAACATCTGTTATTGCAATTAGAAAAGGACATCATGACATTGGAATTGGTACTATCATTGGCAGCAATATCTACAATGTCTTGATGATAATTGGTGTAGCAGGAGCAATTGGTGGAATTGTTGTTGTATCTGAAGTGTTCATTGATTATGCAGTAATGATTGGATTCAGTGTTGTTTTGTTAATTGTTATGAAAACTGGATTGATCACAAGACCAATGGGCATTGGTTTGGTAGCTGCCTTTGCTGCCTATTTAGGATGGCTTTTACTCCTTCCTTAATGGGCACACACATACCAATGTCGCTAAAGGTTCTTTTTTTGGTTGCTGAATAAAAATAATTAGGCAGTTACTCCTGTTCTGGGACAACATTTAATGTCATAGTAGTCCTGATAAAACTCAAACCCCTTATCTTTTTCGTGATAATCTTTTCTAATTCTCCATGGGTTTGTGCTTCAATTTTTCCAACTACATCATAGTTACCATAAACTACATCTGCCTCCTTTACCTCAGGGATTTTGTTGAGATCACGCAATACTAGATCTTCTCTTGCCTGATCACAATGAATCACAACATAAGCTTGCGCAATAGTTTTCCCCAAAATTGAGCCCATTAATTTTTCAGTATCAACTTTGAATAGTTCTTCTCCCGCTACTTTTGTTAGCGTCATTGTAGAACTAATATTATCCATTTTTCTAATTTTTTCAGTAATTGTTTGCTTTATTTTTTCTTCGGAATCAGCTTCTATCTTTGCAACAATGTCGTAAAGTCCTAAAGTCCCATGAACCTCCATAACATTTTCTATAGATTTTAGTATAGAAATTACGGATTTTTCAGAACCCAATTTACAGCTAATCAAAACATACGCTTTTGCCATCTTAATTTCTAATTCTATAAGAGGTCATATATCAACTTCATTTTCTTTATTTAGTCTCATGTTTTTCTTTAGAATCTGAATGGACTTCTAGATGTTCATACAATTTTTCTTTTGAATCAAAAAACTGGTCACAGTAATAACATTGGTGAGTCATACAATATCTCCCAACTCAATTACAATAGCATGTTCTAGAACATTCTTTTTTTCATTAATCATATAAAAACCGTAACGGTTACTAGGATATCTATTTTTCATAATTAGGACTAGAATATTAAATAGGACTTACTTGAATTCTTTCTACTTTTACTGAAGGTGCAATAGACGGTAATGAAGCCCATTGCAAAACATTTTTTGAATCATTTCCAATGGCTGAAATGTTTTGCAACATTACAGGTAAATTATGAACTATTCTAACTGGAGTTCCAGGAGATTTGATCTTGCCATTTTCAATAATTCTAATTCCACTTCTAGCAGTACATGAAAAATCTCCCTTAGTTGGATTTACTGCATAAGTATACCAAAGTCTGCCAACTAATAATCCCTTTTTTGTTTCTTTAATGATTTCATCTTTACTTTTTCCATCTCCAATAACTCTCATGTTGTGTGGCGCAGGTGAAGGAATTGGATCTGAGCTACGGCCCATAGGAGACCCAATTCTGGCTGCATTTCCAGAAGACTCATTTCCTTCCTTGTATGCATTATACAAATCCGAATAAAGTCCATGAAAGACTCCATTTTCAATTAATGATTGTGACTTTGTTGCAATACCCTCATCATCAAAAATTTTACTTCCGATACCTTCAGGTGCATGTGCATCATCAATCAAACTAAATTCATCAACGGCGATTTTTGTTCCAAGCTTGTTTGAAAAACAGCTTTTCTTATCATAGTAAGTTTTTAGACTAAAGTTTGATGAAAAAACAAAAGCCAATAACTCACCAACAGAATATGGTTCAAAAATAATACTATATTCACCTGCTTCAGGTTTTTTTGGATTAATTGATCCCGTACACATCTCTAGTGCATCTTTCCCAATCATTTCTGCAGAAAATTCTTCCAAAGTACGACAGCTTGCTTGTCCTATACCAGAAACAGGTAAACTTCCTTCTTCTGAATCTGCATTAATGGTTCCAGAAATGTAAGTTGCATCATCAGAACAACTTAGTCCATTGGTATTTGAAATCTCTAAACGTTCAGAAACTATGTTGAGCGAACCAGTGATACTTGATATTTTTGAATGAGATGCTGCATTAATCATTGTTTGAGCAATATCAACTGCTCGCGTTCCAGAAATATCAACTAATTTTTTATCATAAAGTTTTTCGATTCTAGCTGATGATTTGAATACAGATGGTAATGATTTCCAGAATTCCTTAGGTCTTTGTAGTGCAGATGAGGCTAAAGCCTGCTCTACAATTTTTGGAGCTTCTTCAATGTTTGTAGTCTGTGCCGACGAAATTTTTTTTTGGTTAATTACTCGTATTCCAAGTGATTTTTCTTGATTTTGTTTTATTTCTGCTATTTCTGAATCAGTAATTCTAACTGTAATTATTTTTCTTTGAGAAAAAATAGATTCGCACTCGTCTATTTTCAGGTTTTTTGCATGCGTTAATGCCCTATCACAGGCAGACAATTACTCAATCCTAGGATTTTTGTATCTATACTTGTTAATTTTGATTAATTCAAAATACGAACCAAATTTCGAAGTATCGTCTACCTTATCTAATGCATCAACGTATTCATCTGCATTTTCAAAGGTTCGAAGGATTTTGTAGCAGGTATTTCTTTCTGCTGGAATTCGACCAATCTCTCGGACAAGGCGTCTAATCTCTTTTGGTTTGATTAGCTGTCCATGCTGTGATCCAGCTGATGTAGAAATACTTTCATTAATTAGAGTACCACCAAAATCATTTGCTCCCCACATTAGCAAAAGCTGTGACATCTTTTGACCCTCTTTGACCCAGGACATCTGGATGTTATTGATGTAGTTGTTTAACATGATTCTTGCAATTGCATGAGTTAAAAGAACCTCTTTGCCACTAGCTCCTTTTTTGATACCTTCATGAAGATTGTGTTTGTACATAGGGGCCTCACTAAAAATAAAATTCAGGGGAACAAACTCTGTAAAACCTCCTGTTTCTTTTTGAATCTCACGAATCTTTGCAATGTGGTTCACACGATCATGGGCATTTTCAACGTGGCCAAACATCATAGTAGAGGTAGTTGAAATTCCCATCTTGTGTGCAGTTTTAATCACATCTATCCAATCACTTACACTAATTCTTCCTGGAGAAATTACATCACGCATTTTTTGATCTAAGATCTCAGCTGCAGTTCCTGGAAGGGTATCAACTCCAGCCTCTTTTAGTCTACCCAGATACTCTTTAATTGATATCTGAGAGCGGGTTGCTCCATACAATACTTCTTCAGGCGAAAATCCATGAATGTGAATATCTGGGAGTTCTGATTTTATTGCCTTACAAATATTTTCATAAAGTGATGCATCCATGTCAGGAGGAAGTCCAGCCTGGATACAAACCTCAGTTGCTCCAAAACTGTGTGCCTCCTTTGCTCGCCTTACAATCTCTTCGATTGGTAAAAAGTATCCTTCTTCTTCTCTAAAGTCTCTACTAAATGCACAAAAACCACATTGCTTTATGCAAACATTTGTAAAATTGATATTTCGATTTACCACATAGGTTACTTTTTCTCCAACTCTTCTTCGTCTTAGCTCATCAGCAACCATTCCAATTAAATGAAAATCAGATCCGTTTGCATTATAGAGGTGCTCAGCTTCATTTGGACTGATCTCTTTTTCTGAGAGTGCACGGTTTAGTGTATCTGAGATTTCTGGATCTGTATTTTTGAACAATGCATCAAGATTGCTCAATTGTATATCATCTCCAATACTCCTCTTTTACTAGATTTGTTCCATCATTTAACTTCGACATTTTTTCTTGAAGATCAGAACTAACAAACTTGAAGAACTCTGGATATATTGGAAATCTTGCTTTTAGCTTGTATCCTGCATTTGAAGAATTTTTTTCAATATTTTTTATTTCAGGCCATGAAAATTCTGGGTTAACATAGTCAGGTGTAAGTGGTGATATGCCTCCCCAGTCATTTATCCCAACAGATAGAAAACTCTGATACGAACTTGGTGAAAGATTTGGAGGAATCTGAATATTCATTTGAGGTAAAACAATTCTAGTTAATGCTACTACAATTTTGAAATAATCTTCCCCTGCTGATGGATGTGTATTCATGATTGTGTCTTGTTTTGGTTGAAAGTTTTGCAAGATAACCTCCTGAATATTTCCATATTTTTCATCAAGTTTTTTTATAGCAAAAATCGAATCAATAATCTCATATGGTGTTTCTCCAATTCCTACTAGAAGACCAGTTGTCATAGGTATTCCAAGCTCTCCTGCGTTTTGTAGAACGGCTAATCTTGGCTTAGGATACTTGCTTGCAGCACCGTGATGAGGCATTCCTTTTTCTGTGAGGCGCTCACTAACATTTTCTAACATTAAACCCATGCTAACGTTTGTTTTTTGTAACTGTGCAAGCTCAGTTTTTGTGAGGTTTCCTGCATTAGTATGAGGAAATAATCCTTCTTTGAGTGCTATCTCAGACGCATGCGTCAAATATTCTACTGTACTTGAAAATCCTTCCTCTTTTAGCCAATCTTTTGCTTCTTGGTATGTTTGTTCTGGTCTTTCCCCAGTTACAAATAATGCTTCTGTACATCTGAATTTTTTTGCAAGCCTTGCAAGCATTTTAACATCATTAATTGACATTAAAGATAATTTTGACTCTCCAGGCTCTGCCTTGTAAGTACAATACGAACATGTATCTCTACAAAGATTCACAATGTTAAAAAAAGCCTTTTTTGAGAAGGTTACAATATTTTTATGATTATTGTTTCTCAAAATAGTTGCTGTTTTGAAAAGTTGCTCTGGAGCAACTTGTGATAATTCAAAAACTTCGTAACATTCCTCTTTTTGTATTTCTTTACCGTCTAAAACCTTGTTTAGAGTCTCACAGTTTAGAGTAAGATTACTCAACATCTGAAATACCTTGAATCCAAGTATTTATTCTTGTATCGTGTCTAAGATTAGTGACTTTATAAGAATAGAAAATAACAATTCCAAACGATATTCCTAAAACCATAAAACTTAGCATACCAAATTCTGGAATAAAATTTGCATTATAATATGATTCATTGATTCCAGATACACTAGCGCCTGGAATTACACCTCCACCAATTACATAAATTCGATCATCAACTGCTACTGCACCTAAACCATGACGTGGTGTTGGCATTCGTGTATGAGAAAACCAGCCAACCTCTGGAATGTATTGCTCGTTTTGCTCAAATGTACTAGTCAGTGATTCGCCACCAAAAACAAAGATGGTATTTCCAATTGTAGCTGCAGCAAGTCCTCCTCTAGCCGTTGGCATCGGTTCAAGGCTTTGCCAAGTATCGGTTTTTGGATCATACACCTCGTTTGTATCTAGATTTGAAGAAAGTGTCATCACACGACCACCAATTACATACATCATTCCATTAACTACAGAAGAAGCTAAATGTTCTCGCCCAGTTGGCATAGATGCCTTTTTCTGCCAAGAATCAGTTGCAGGATCATATGCCTCATTAACGGTGAAAGCAATTTTGTTTGCACCTCCCACTGCGTACATCACTCCATCAACAAATTGTACAGTAAGTGCACCGCGTTTTGTAGGCATACTTGCAGCTTTTATCCAGGAATCATTTTCTGGATTATAGATGAACAAAGAATCAGTTGGAACCCAATCCTCTAAGTAGCCCCCTACCACGTAAACCTTACCAGAAAAACTTGCAGTAGCTGCATGGTGTAGTTTTATTGGTAAGGAAGATGTTAAACTCCATGTGTTTGTCACTGTGTTGTATACTTCGACGATGTCGGTTGCACGACTTGACCTATCAAAGCCACCAATAACATAGATCTTCTCCCCAACTGTCGTAACTGCAACCTCAGTTCTAGGAGTAGGCATCGATGCTAAGCTGTCCCATCTTTCTTGTGTTGGCTCTTTTTTAAAGAAATCTCTAGAGGTAAAGGTCTGATTTGGGGGTTCTATTGGAATTTGAAATGGTGGAGTTGGTGGTTCAGGTAGAGGAGGAATAATTCCTTGTGAGTAAGATTGTGGAATACCAAAAACCATCAAAAAAATAATTGCACCAATAAGTTTTTTCAATAATGAATATATGGCTTTATAATATCTAAATATGTAGAATCCCCATTATACTAATTCAAATTTCGATAAAACATTTTTTAAGATATTGGTGTCCAGCAATGGCTACATTTTTGACCTTGGCGAACAGTTCCATCTAATGATTCAAAAAAAGTTTGCTTCTTACATCGTGAGCATACCATAACCCTTCTTGCATGGAACATAATGACCCGATTATATTACGTGAGAATGGGTAATACAGATTTGTATGTTCAACCATAACGAAACCCTTACAATTTCGGTAAATTACTTTGATACAAACTGTTTTTCTAAATCCTATTTCCTTATGGAACTATGTCTGAAAAGAGAAATGATTTCCACGAATTAAGAGAATTACGCAGATTGAGAGATATGTATCAAACTAGGGTTGATTCTAAATTTGTCTGGGGTGAAGGTAAAAAAGACAAATCATTGCAAATCCACTATAAAGATATGCTTGATTCTATTAAAATAAAAATTGCCAAATTGGAAAATAAATAATTATTTTTTTTAATTTACATTTGATACGAACTGTTAGAAAATCTGTTCCAATTTCGCTAATTCACTTTACAATACGAAACCGGGATTCTCTTTTTAATGAGTCAAATTATTGGTTTTTTGTCTGTCCAAAGCTGGACATATTTTTCGATATATTACACCTCTTTGGAACAGTATTGAAAACAAATGGATTTAGAACAAATATTTCAAGCACAAGAATCTAAAAAGGAACAAAAAATTACTGTTAAAGAACATGATATACAATCAAAAAAAAATCTGGGCGAATTTCTACCTAAACTAGTTCTTTCATTGGTTTTTCTTTTAACAATTTCATATATAATATCTCAAAATGAGGCATTTGCACAAATGGAATCGATGACAATTGATGGTCCTAATCAACCGTATGTAAATTCAGTTTTTAATGTTAGTGTAGATGTAGAAGGAATATCAAGAGCCTCTCATGGTATTTTTAGAATGGTTATGACATTATTTGAAAAAGATAGTGGTAAGGAAATACTTGCTGTTCCAGATTATCTTCGTAGCGGGATAAACACTATACAAATTAACATGATTCCAGATAGAAATAGTGAACGTTTGAAAGAAGGCATTACTTATGTTTTGCAAATTCAACACGTTAACATAATTTCTCAATATGAGTTTATCCCTATTAAAATTGGAAATGATTAATCTAAATTGAAAATTCTTAATTCACTAGATCTGCAACGATAAGTGTTCTTATTTCACTAAATCACTTTACAAAATGAAACTCTAAGTAACGCTAGATTGTAAAGTTATCAGGACATTCTACATGTTCGTAGTAATGATCAGAAAACTCACCTGAAACGACAAACATCACAATTTTATAAATATCAAGAGGATTAACTGGTTTTTTGCATTTGTTACAAACCATTTCAGTTACATTTAGCTCATATGCCATTACCTGAAAAAACCTAACAAGTTAGAAATAAGCTAGTTTGTATTTTCTGGACAAATGTCCCATAGGTGAAAATTATTAATTCATAGTATCAATTTATTCATGAATTTGGTCTTTCATCAAGCTCTACAACAAAATTTGTGACTCTTCCGTCTCTTAGGACTTCTAAAACCATTTCATCTCCAACTGACTTGTAACGTTGAAGATGAATCAAAATATCATCAATCTTTCTTACAACATTTCCATCAACAGCTAATATTACATCTCCCCCAAAAGGATATTCAACACCATCTACTTCTCTTGTTTCATCTGAACCTTTTAGTCCTGCCTTTTCTGCAGGACTTCCCTCCACCACATTAACCACTAGAAATCCTCTTGCATCAACTAGATTAAGTGCTGTTGCAAGTGCGGGATCGATATCTCTGCCAGAAATTCCAACCCATGGATGATTAAAAGTCCCATCGGCTATTAGCTTGGGTACAATTTTTGCAATAGTATTAGATGGAATTGAGAACCCTACTCCAGTAAATTCTCCTGTCCCAGATTGTATTGCCGTGTTGATTCCAACTACTTCACCCCTTGAATTTAATAATGGTCCACCAGAGTTTCCAGGATTAATGGCTGCATCAGTTTGAATCACATCAGGAATTGAAAAACCTGTTTCTTGTGGTAACAAACGTCCTAATGCACTGATAATTCCTGAAGTCATAGTGCCAGAAAGGCCAAATGGGTTTCCAATTGCAGCCACCCTCATTCCGACTTTTAGATTAGACGAATCTCCGATATGAAGTGGTTTTAACAAAGAGGGATCTGCATTAACCTTAATCACTGCAATATCAGTTGCAGCGTCAACTCCAACTACTTCTGCATTATAGGAGCGACCATCAAGAAAAGTCACAATTACTTTATCAGAATTTTCAACAACATGTTCATTTGTAATTATATGTCCATTTTTATCAAAAACAAATCCAGAACCAATTCCATTTGCACCAAGAACATCAGATGATCTGTGAACATTTACTTGAACTACTCCTTCCTCAGTTCTTTCAAAAATCTGAATTAATGATAGATCTCTTGTAACAGGTAATGGAGTCTCTTCTCCAACTGTACTTGATTCATGTCCATTTGTAACAATAATTTGAGGAGGGCTAACTATTGGAGGTGGGATCAATACAAAGGTAAGTGCTAGTAAGACTATTGTAGCTCCTAAAATACTTCCAACTATTACTCCTGATTTTTGCATGGAACTAAACTACTTTGGCATAATCTATAATTCTTCCTACACACTTATTGAATTAGTAACGTGCTCCTTCATAGAATAACTTCTTCCTTTCCATGATATCGCATTTTTACTATTTGCCTGTATCATCCCACTAAAGAATCCAGATACCACAATAAAGCTACCAACTGGAGCAAATACTGAATAGATCTTTCGAAGTTGTAACCCCTTAGTGGCAACAATAAAACCCGCACAATAAATCAAACCAGATGCTAATGCAGAAACAATTAGAAGCATCAAAAATGATATTGTATTTTCAAAAAAAATCCCAGCGTAAATCAGTATTGGAAATGGCATAAATAATAAAAATAAAACGGCAATAAAAATTCCTATTCCAATGCTTTTACCTTGAAGGAACAATGGAACCATTAGTCTTTTGAGTCCATTCCAAAGTGTGGTTTTATTTCTTGCCCAAACAGCTTCTAAAAGATGCTCGCCGCGAACCATTCTTAGTTTGTATCCTCTCTCTTTGACTTTTTTTCCAAGGGCCCCATCTTCAATTATTTCATGCTTAACCCCCTCATGAGTTCCAATTGCTTCGTAGACTGTTTTCTTAATTATAAAAAAACTACCAAAAAAGTAACCTGTTTTTTTTGAGGGATCGTTTACACGAAGGGCTGAAAATCTAGTATGTAAAAATGTTGAAAGCATTGGTAGTGTAATGCGTGTCCAATTGTCAAAACACAGCATTTTTGGTATTACTGTCAGCGCGTCTAAGTTCAATGAAAACAAATGTGATACTGAAAGAGATAGAACATTTGGAGAATATTTTGTATCTGAATCAGTACAAACTAAAAGTTCCCCTGTTACTTTTTGATAACCCTCCATACATGCCCAATTTTTGCCCATCCAATCTTTGGGTTTGGGTCTTGCACTCACATGTATGATTTTAGAATTTTCTTTTGCATATTTTTTTATAATCTCTCCAGTAGAGTCTTCTGAAGAATCATCAATTACTATGATTTCATAGTTTTCATAATCTTGATTTAATAAAGAATCAAGGCATTTTGAAATTAGTTTTTCTTCATTTCTTGCGGGAACAATTACAGAGACTTTGGGTTTTTCATGCTTTTTAGTATCAAATTTATCTAAATACGGAGTATCTTGAAATGATCTTAACATAGATTTTATTAAAATTATCCATGCTCCAGAAACACCAATTAAAATTGCTACTAAAACATAATTTGTAACTTCAATAGCAAGTTCCATAAAAATTATCGCTCAGCTTCTGATTTAATTGCGTGAAGAGCTTGCTCTGTACCACTTTTGACATGTTTTTTTATCATTCCTGTAAATATACCCATCATCCCTGATAGTTTCACATCCCAAATAGCCTCAAGCAAAATTTCATCTTCAAGTGTTTTTAGGTTAATTGTTTTTGTTCCTTGAATAATTCCTTCAGTAAACACTGCATCAATTTTCTCTTTTGGATACAGTGTCACTTCCTGAAGGCATTTTGAATCTCTAAAAGCAATTATGATTTCACGATTAATTTTATTTCCATCTTTAGAAATATTGCGAATCTCCTTTGTACCCTTCCAATATTTTGTCTCATTGTCAATATCTGAAATAATATCCCATACTTTGTCTACAGTAGACTTGATTTTTATTGATACTTCTATTTTTGCCACGATGACCATTCAAAAATCATGAAATATTAGTCTTGATTTTTCGAAATTAATTTTAATTGGACACAAAAACAGTCCTTATGAAAGTATCATATGAAGACTTTACAAAATTAGATCTTCGGATTGCAAAAATCGATTCTGTAGAACCAATTCCTGGAAAATCAAAGATTGTAAAAGGAGTAGTTGGATTGGGTTCAGAAAAACGAGTAGTGATAATTGGTGGTGCTGAATTTTATCAACCAAAAGATCTTATTGGCAAAACAGTAGTTGTTGTTGCAAATCTTGAACCAAAAAAACTTGCAGGAATTGAATCAAATGCAATGTTGCTTGCAGCAGATGTAGATGGTAAACCCTATTGGCTAACAGTAGTTGAAGATGTTCCGCCTGGAACGAAAATTAAATAATTATCCAATACCTGGACCATCTTTATTAATTTCTACAGGTTGTTCTACTACTTTGTCATCTAATTCTTTTGTCTCAATTTCAATTTTAAGAATTTTTCCAATTACTTTTAAAATGTTACTTGCTGCTTTGTATTGTGGAGATTCTGCATCAACAATTTCTCCAAACAAACCAACACCATCAATATTTTTATTTTTTGAAATTCCTAAGATGACTCCATTGAACCATGTAATGCTTTTAACTTCAGATGCAAGTGGCTTTACATTATTTGATTTTAATAAATCCATAGAAGAAGAATTTGTTGCAACCCCAAAAACTGCATCGCCTTTACCAACCTCACTTGGTAAATATCCTCCAGCAGAAATAACCATTTTTATGTTTCCCATCTGGTTAACTGTATCAAGAACTTTATTTGCAATTTTAAAAACTGTTCCAGGTTCTTGTGGTTGATTTTCTCCAGTAAAAATTACAATAGAATTTTTTTCATCAACTGCTAGGAAATACTCATCTGTTGGAAGACTAACTAATCCCTCTTTGAGATTAACCCATGGTTTATCTGTTAAGAATATTTGTGCAGCTTTTTTTGCACCTAATTTTTTTATGATATGCTGCGTAACTATCCCTCCTACTTTTCCCATATCTGGTAGAGAACTAATCAGAATAATGTCTTTTAGCTTGTAATCATGAATATTTTTTATTTCCATGACTTATCCATTTTTTTAATACTATATCGAGGTTACTTGTAATACCAACTAATTGAAATTTAGTCGTAAATCATTAAATCTTTTTCTTCAAGCAAGGCATGAAGGTTGTGAACTGAACGATAAACGTCAGCTTCCTTTTTTGCCCCAGTACACACCAATTTTCCAGAAGAGAACAGAAGAATTACTGTTTTAGGATCAAGCATTCTGTGAATTAAACCTGGAAATTGTTCTGGTTCATACATGCTTCTTGGTAAAGTTCTAGCAGCTTGTTCTAAGTGAATTTTTCCACCAAGATTAATTGAAGCTACAATGTTTTGAATAGTAACACTTGCTTCTTTTTTGACTTTGATTCCACCCTTTCGTAACTGTTGCACGACAGTTTTTACAGCTTTTCTTGACAATTCTTCTGATTTTGCTCCTGTACAGACCATCTTACCTGAAGTAAAAATTAGTGTAGCAGTTTTTGGTACCTTTAGCCTAAAAACTAATCCTGGAAATTGGTCTGGATGATATTCTACATCGGGAAAATTTCTAACAATTTCATTAAGATCCATTTTTTGATCTACTGATGCAGATGCTACCACATTTTCAATGCTTACTATGGGCTTTGTTTGAGGCATGATACAGGATTTTTGTATATGTACTATAATAAAAGCAATCACAAAATTTTTACTTCACACTGCAATATTTTTGAAATCAAAAATGGTTTGGGAGGATTTTCTTAACGAATGATTTAATTTAGAAAACGGATCGCAGTCACTATTGGATTTAACGAATTTTAATCTTGACGAATTTTTTGGGTTTGGTGATGACACTAATCCTCTTTTGTGGCTTATATGGATTATTCCAATTGTAATATTCGTTTTTTATGGACAACGTATACAGCTTCAGATTACCTCTGCAGAAATTAAAAAAAATATTGGAAAACTCAAACAATTCAAAGAAGATTCCAGAAAAGAGTTAATCAATTACGTTAAAAATAATCAAAGTACAACAAAGGATCCTACGTTAAAACTTGATAGATTCATTGATTATTTTACAATAATGCCAGTTGATATGGACCCTGGTGGAATTATTCCAAAGGTCAGACACGTAGTTCGCTCTCGAGAAGATATTACTAGAGAACAAGTTAAATCATTATTTTCTAATATTTCAGATTCAGAAAGAACCAAAGTTCAAATCATTTTGGAAATAACTACTTCGCTTCAATTATTCTATAAAGTAGTCAATCATCTGTATCTTACAGCAAAAAAACAAAATAATTACCCTCTTATTTTGCCACTTCAAATGATGATGCCATTTATCATGGAAGAGGCAACTGCATTACACAAAGCTGTTCCCACAATAAAACAAGGACAACCAATAGGTGATGGAATAGGACCAATGGTTGTTGGAAAAATGATGCTTGATACTAAAAAGCAACTAGCTTGTTTTGAAACAGTTTGGAGTGAAACTGAATATGAAGGAAGAAAACTCTGTCTAATGAAAGCAGAAGGGCCTTCTGCAACTGTTGGTAGACCAGGAGATGCACTTGAATCAATAATGTCTCAAAACAAAATTGACACCATAATTATGATCGACGCATCATTGAAACTAGAAGGAGAAGATTCAGCAACAATATCTCAAGGATTTGGAGCTGTAATAGGTGGAATTGGGACAGATAGATTTCAAATCGAAGAGATAGCTACAAAAAATGAAATCCCAGTTTTTGCAATTGTAATCAAACAATCTGTACGAGAGGCAATTAATTTAATGACAAAAGAAATTGCTGATAAAGCAGAAGAAATTCGCTCTCAGATATATGAGATGATTACTGATAATACCAGTCCTGGAAAAACCGTCCTTGTAATAGGAGTAGGAAATACAATAGGAGTATCACAATAATGTTTTCAAAAAAAGAAGAATTAAGGACTGCGTTTACAGTCGAACAATGTGAATCATGTAATAATGAATCAAAAAGGAAATTCAAAGATGGGGATTATATTTTTGAAGAAATTTCTTCCCAATGTGATTCTTGTAAAGGAAAATTAAGAATCTCTAAAATTTTTGGCGAAGTTATCCCAAAATAGTTGTTATTGTTGCTCCATTTTCGGTTGGAATGAATGTATGTTCTGCTTGTGAAACTCTTTGACCATTTCTTTCAATTAGAATTGGATATGAGTGCACAACTTTCTTTTTAATTAGAATCCCTAATAATTCTCTAGCTTCTTTCTCTTCCCAATCTTTGAGTAACCATCTCAAGGCAAAAGGTAACATATTGAAGTTAGCCCAAATGTATTCTTGGAGCCTATCAGCCTCTTCGTTTTTGGTGCGTTTTCTCGAGCCAAGCGCAAAAATGTTCTTAATTTTACCTTCTTGTACTATTCCTGAACCTTCATTAGTAGTAACGAATGGTTCACAGGCATATGCTACATCTCCCTTGAATGAAAAAGAACCAATTGACCAAATATTTGGAATTGATTTTCCAGCATGAATTGTGTACTGTGCAAGTGAATGTCCACTAAGATTCATGATCGGTTTGAAACCAAGTTGTTTTACAGTTTTTTCTATTGTTCTTCCAACATCACTGGATTTTACGCCAATTTTTATCATCGACACTGCGTTTTTTAACGCATCTTCTGCTGCCTGAACAAGACTATCGTACTGTGGATCATAACAAACGGTTACAGCAGTATCAGCGATGTATCCATTAACTTGTGCACCAAGATCAATTTTTATTAAATCAGTATCGCTTACAACTTTTTCATCATTTGGTTCTGCAGTATAATGAGCTGCTACTTCGTTTACACTAGTATTAACTGGAAACGCACGTTTAGCACCTCGTTTTAAAATTTCTCCTTCAACTTCTTCACATATTTCCTCAAGTGTTACTCCTACCCAATTTTTTTTCCTTACATTTTCCCTGACTTCGGCTATAATTTTTCCAGCTTTGATATAATCTTCTGTCTGCATCAGTTCTGATTTTTTGTATGTTATTTAAAATCGTATCATCTGTGAAGCTTAAATTGGGGATACCAATGTGAAATTCGAAGGGATTGTGGTCTAGCTTGGTATGATTCGGGCTTTGGGTGCCTGAGGTCGCAGGTTCAAATCC
>SMUY01021100.1_pt1 | contig 16859 bp, 19 predicted proteins | sample 2456441 | NCBI WGS metagenome assembly SMUY01 (sample SAMN11095931, study PRJNA526329) | marine sediment metagenome | biome: Marine sediment; feature: Surficial sediment; material: Deep marine sediment; isolation source: Hadal surficial sediment | place: Pacific Ocean | collected 2014-11 | depth...
AAGGAATTCACTTTTATCACTCGAACCTACAACTAGCAAGTTTTTAGAATTAGCATAATAGTATAGTAAACTTGCTCTAACTCTAGCTCTTAAATTTCCTAATGCTCGCTCATTTGGTTCTAAATACTTTGAATATTCTGAAACTATTAAATTAATGTCAAGTAATTTGTAATCAATCCCAAGGTCATCAATAATTTTTAATGCGTCTTCGGTTTCTTCTTTTGGTGAAATTTTTGTATCTGGCATTACCAATACGAGTATTTTTTCTTTTAATACTCTTGAACAAAGAAAAGTAATTACAGCAGAATCAAGCCCTCCGCTCATTCCAAGTATTACGCCATTAGTTTTGCTAATTGAAACTTGATCTTTGAGAAAATCTTCTATTTTTTTTGTTATCGCAGAATAATCTTGATTTCTAACTTCTTTAAGGATTTCTTCATTCATTATTTTTCATTTTAGATTGGTTAAACATAAAAATTATGGCTATCTACTATTTTTCAAAATGATATGTGATTTTCATTTAATCCACATTTCTAAGTGAAATTCAAGCAAGATCGTGTAATTCAAACACACATCTTCTATTATGGTCAAAATTTTTACTATAATTATGAAATCAAGAAAGGTCGTCTTGATTTTTTTCATAGTATTAGCATTCGCTGTAGGGCTTACTACCTTGCAAGATTATGCCTTTGACGAAAATGAATCTGTTGCAACAAATGAGTTTTCATTCCAACTAAATACCATCACTGTAGAAATTGTTGATGGCGTTGGTTCAAGCGATAATGAATCGTAACCTAAAAGAAATTTCTACTTAATCTTTTATTTAAGTTCTAGTACATTGAATGTTATTATTTTCAATTTAGTTAATCATATGTAATTTTAATAGGGATAAATTCATGTTGAGAAATTATGTTAACGTGTTGAATTTTTAAAACATAAGTAACGCCTTCTTTGAATGGTTCAGTATTTCTATCTGGGATCATGTTAATTTGTATAGTGTTTATTCCACTAAGAAGATAATCTGGAACAGCGACCATTTCCTTTCCACTATCTTTTTCATATATCGTCATAACCATTCTAAAAATGCCATAAGTAGCTCTTGATACCCCTTCTACATCTACATAAACATTAAAAACAGAATTTACAAACGGATGTTTGGGACCTTCAATTGTCATCGATTCCATTTGTGCAAATGACTCATTTGGAGATATTATATATGAAATTGCTAAAAGAAAAACCAATGAAAGAACTAGTTTAGGATAAAATTCTTCAAAATTTTTTTTTGATTCATGTGCATGAAATATTCGTTCTAACTCCAAATGTTTTCAATACCATTCCAAAGAGGTGTATTATATCCAAACATATGTCCAGCTTTGTACAGACAAAAAACCAATAATTGTACTCATTTAGTAGATTTTTAATAGTGTTGACCGGAAATGCACTGCATCCTGAACATCATCATTTACTATGATTCCCATCTATCTCCCCGCAGTTAAATTAGTTAATACACTTAGACTGTCGGTCAAAGACGAATCAATAGTAGAGCATTAAACTTCTATGTAGATTCCATCGTCTCTTGCTTCAACTTTGTAAGTTTGAAGCGTGACATCTTTGAGATAGTCCATTAGTTTGCCAGTTTTTATGTTATAATGCCAAAAATGAAGTGGGCATTCTATAATATCTCCGTCTAATTTACCTGCTGCAATATGTCCATCTTGATGAACACAAATTGCATCTATCCCATGATAGCCATCTTGATTAAATATTGCAATTTTTTTATCATCTATTGAGAATTCTCTTCCTTTTCCTGTTGCAATTGATCCCTTTTTGGCCACTTTTTTCCAACCCATCTAAAAACTAAGTAAATTTACTACATATTTAGATTCTCTTCATAGTTTGATAGGATTTTATAATACGATTCGAATGTGGTGAAATATTGAGTAAAGTAAAGAACCTAAAACTTGCCAAACAAGGAAAATTATCCTACGAATGGGCAAGAAGTCATATGCAAATTCTTGATAATACACTAAACCGATTAAAAAAATCAAAGCCATTTAAAGGAATCACGTTAGGATTTTGTCTACACATTACAAAAGAAACATCTGTCTTACTAATAGGTGCAAAAGAGCTTGGGGCTACAGTTACAGCATGCGGAGGAAACCCATTAACAACACAAGATGATATTGCAGCATTTTTAACATCACAAGGAATTCACATGTATGCCTGGTCTGGTCAAACTGCAAAAGAGTATGATTGGTGTATCCAACAAGTACTAAATCACAAACCAGACATTCTCACTGACGACGGCTCAGATTTGAACATAAAGGCTCACTTTGGGAAACAAAATCAATCATTAAAAATTCTAGGAGCTACTGAAGAAACTACTGCTGGAGTTAATAGAATCAAAGCCGTTGAAAAACAAGGTAAGCTTCGTTATCCTGTAATTGCTGTAAATGATGCTGATACAAAACATCTGTTTGATAATAGATATGGCACAGGTCAAAGCACAATTGATGGATATCTTAGAGCAGTGAATTTGATGTTTGCCTCAAAACGTGTAGCTGTAATTGGCTATGGATGGGTAGGTAAGGGCGTTGCTGCACGTTTTCATGGTATGGGTTCAAAAGTTATTGTTACCGAAGTGGATCCCGTGAAAGCACTAGAAGCACACATGGATAGTTTTGAAGTGATGCCTATGGCACAAGCTGCAAAAATTGGTGATATTTTCATCACTTGTACCGGCATGACTAGTGTAATTAGAAAAGAACATCTCTTAATGATGAAAGATGGAGCAATTGTTGGAAATGTTGGTCACTTTGATGTAGAAGTTGACGCAAACTTTTTACTTAAAAAATCTAAATCAGTAAAAGAGGTTAGACCAAATCTTGATGAATGCACACTAAAAAACGGTAAGAAAATTTATCTTATAGGTAAAGGTAGAATTGCGAACTTAGTTGCAGCAGAAGGTCACCCAGCTGAAGTTATGGCACAATCTTTTTCAAATCAACTAGCCTCAATTTTGTATATTCTTAAAAATCATAAAAAAATGAAGAACAAAGTAATACCTGTTCCAAAAGAAATTGATGTGCAAATTGCATTTGATGCATTAAAAGCAATGAATGTAAAAATTGACAAGCTCACAAAAGAACAAGTCGCATACATGAATAGTTGGAACTAAATTTCATAGTACAGAACATAAACTTGGAACAGCTAATCTAGATTCTTAAATTCCTAACTGGTATATTTGTAAACTTTCTTTATAGTGTTAATGCTTCGCACAGAACATCTCTCAATATCGTGCCTTTGAAAAACTCTCGTTTTGTGTGGAGTGTTATCTAGTATTAATAATTACAAAGGACATAGTTACTGTAGGAAAGTTTTCAAGCTATACCTTCAAGTATAGTTAGGCGTCAAACATTATTGAATGCAAAAAAAAGCGATCATTACTAGCGCATTGCCTTATTCAAATGGAGAAATTCATTTGGGGCATGTTGCGTCAACTTATCTTCCAGCAGATGTCACGACGAGATTTTTGAAACAAAACGGTGTTGAGGCCTATTACATTTGTGCATCAGACGACTTTGGGACACCGATTCTCATTCAATCTGAAAAAGAGGGAAAACGCCCTGAAGAGTATGTAGCATACTGGAATAAACGAGATTATGATGATTTTACTGCTTTAAATATCGCCTTTGATTTTTTTTATAAAACCAGCTCTCAAGAAAATATTGAATTTGTTCAATATGTTTTTAAAAAATTACAAGAAGCTGGTCTGATTTACGAGTCTGAAATTGTTCAATTCTATTGTAATAATGACAAAAAATTTCTTCCAGATAGATATGTGATAGGTTCATGTCCATATTGTAAAGCAGAAGAACAATATTCTGATTTATGTGAAAAATGTGGCAGAGTCCCTGAAGAAATTGATAATCCACATTGTTCTCTATGCGGTCAAACTCCAGTTAAAGAAAAAACCAATCATTATTTCTTCAAACTAAAAAATCTCTCTGAACAGCTTAGTGAATATCTCGATAATGCACAGTATCTTCAAAAAGATGTAAAAAAGTATGTGCAAAACTGGATAAAATCGGGTTTAATTGACTGGGATATCACACGAGATATTTCCTGGGGGGTTCCAATACCTGGATCTTCAGAACAGGTTTTTTATGGTTGGTTTGATAACCATCTCGCATACATTTCATCTTCAATCAAATTTCTAAACGATAAAGGCATTAATGGTAAAGAATTTTGGAACTCAGCTGACATTTACCACTTTATTGGAAAAGATATTGTTTATCATCACTTTTTGTTTTTGCCTGCAATGAGAATTGGAATTGGAAAAGAATACAAATTACCCGATTATATTCCTACAAGAGGACATCTTACTTTACAAGCAAAAAAGATTTCAAAAAGCAGAAATTGGTACATTGGTCTAAAAGAATTTCTTAATCATTACCCAGCTGACTATTTACGATTTTATCTGATTGTAATAAATCCATACTCTCAAGATGATATTAATTTTGACTGGGATGACTTTGAAACAAAAATTAATTCAGAGCTCATTGATAATCTAGGTAACTTTGTTAATAGAGCATTAGGGTTTACAACAAAAAGTTTTGATGGTAAAATTCCAAATTCTGATGAACTTGATCAATTAGATATAGATGCACAAGACAAGATCAAAAACTTTTCCAAAGATGTTGGAACCCTTATGGAGCAAAATCATTTAGATAGAGCACTGAAAAAAATTCTAGAGTTTTCAGCATATTTTAACAAATATTTCCAACACAAAGAGCCTTGGAAAAAACAAAAAGGAACAAACACATGTGTTTTTCTATCGGTAAATGCTGTAAAGAGTCTCTCAATTGCACTATACCCGTTTATTCCTGAATCTGCTCAAAAAATCTGGTCCCAGCTAGGTCTATCAGGTGATGTTTCAGAACAAAGCTGGAAATCAATTTCTGACATGACAATCAACAGTGGATACCATTTGGGAACATCTTCACCCTTATTTGCAAAGGTAAAGTCCTCTGACATACAAGTTCACAAGGAAAAACTAGGAAAGCAAAACTAAGTTGAAGTCTGTTCATACAAACATTCCTAGAATTTCAACTAGAGGTTATTATGATCTATCTACTGGAGTAAAACTTAAAAAAAATTCTTACTATCTTTATCCAAAAAAAAGTTTTGAGAAATTAAATGGTAAAAAAGAACTTGTAATTATGATTCATGGACTACGTAATGATAAACATGGTGCAATTGAGAAGGTCATACTGGCTAAAAGAAGATTAAAACAATTGGGCTATTCTCATCCAGTAATTGGATTTAGTTACGATTCTAACACCAAAGGCGCACATCTTAAAAAATCTGAATCCCGTGCACTGCGAATTGGCCAAAAAATAGCAAAACAAAATGGATACAATCTTTCACAGTTTATCATTGATTTTAAGAAAAATAGTCCAAACACTAGGATTAGATTAATTGGTCATTCACTTGGAACAGAAGTTATTCTCAGTACGATAAAAAAACTTGCAACTAGTTCTAAGAATAATAATATTGTAGAAAGCGCATATTTTTTTGGCTCCTCAGTAGAAAGTAATTTTGCTCAACCAAATAAATCAGGAAAAATTATACAAAAAATCATTAAAAATAAAATTATAAACTATTATTGTCCTACTGATGAAGTGTTAAAACAATCTTATCTGGACGGTTTGCTAAAAAATCCGTTAGGTTATTTAGGTTCTTCTGGAAAAACAGTAAAAAAATTTATAGAAAAACGAATTTCTGCGAAAAATCATAGATTTGCAAGTTATTCTTTAACGTTAAAATCTTTTCCTTGATCAAGTATACAAAGAGTAGTTTCACTTATTATCTTGTATTCATAAAAATATTACCTTGACATATTTTCAAAATTTAAATGGGTTTGGTAAAACAATATGGTGCGTTTAAGAGAAGAATCATCAAAAAGAGAATTTGACGAAATTAATGTAATAGATGATTCAATACCTTCTACCTTTCATGAAGAAAAATGCAAAAAAATCCTTGAGATTGACGACGCAATGAGATTTGCAGGTATTGGCTCAAAGGATGGCCAGATTTTAGCTGCTAAATACAAACAGGGAATCAAACCTTTTTTTGATGATATTAACACTGAATTTTCAGTCTCAAAACAAATACTGTTGGCTATGGAAAATACGCAGGGCAAAGAAAAACTTGGTCAATTAATGTATTCGGTAATGGCATATGAGAATCTTAAGCGAGCTACATTTGCTCTTGATAATGACATTTTATTAATCTCATTTGATAAATCAGGTGACGAAAACGAAATTATCAACAAAGTAATTTATGATGTTGGCTTGGGCAAAACCAAATAATTCTAATTATACTAAAAGTATCATGAAACATTTCAGTTCCAATTTCCGTAAACATTTTCAGATTTGAGAATAATTGGATCTGAAGTAATACCAAAAACGATTTGGCTCTCAAAGGGTTTGATACTTCAAAAATACTGATTTTACTTTATAAGAATAGAAAATAATAATTCCAAATGATATTCCTAAAATAATAAAACTTAGTATACCAAATTCTGGAATAAAATTTACGTTATAATACGATTCGTTGATTCCAGATACACTATTTCCCGGCGTTACGCCTCCCCCAATCACATAAATTCGATCATCAACTGCTACTGCGCCTAACCCATGACGGGGTGTTGGCATTCGTGTATGCGAAAACCAGCCAGTTTCTGGAATGTATTGCTCGTTTTGCTCAAAGGTACTAGTCAGTGATTCGCCACCAAAAACAAAGATGGTATTTCCTATTGCAGCTGCAGCAAGTCCTCCTCTAGCCGTTGGCATTGATTCAAGGCTTTGCCAAGTATCAGTTGTTGGATCGTATACCTCATTTGTGTCTAAATTTGAAGAAAGTGTCATAACACGTCCACCAATCACATACATCATTCCATTAACTACAGAAGAAGCTAAATGTTCTCTCCCAGTTGGCATAGATGTCTTTTTTTGCCAAGAATCGGTTGCTGGATCATATGCCTCATTAATCGTGTATGCAATTTTGTCAGCACCTCCCATCGTATACATAACTCCATCAACAAATTGTACAGTAAGTGCACCGCGTTTTGTAAGCATACTTGCAGCTTTTCTCCAAGAATCGTTTTCTGGATTGTAGACGAACAAAGAATCTGTTGGAATCCAATCCTCTAGGTAGCCACCTATCACGTAGACCTCACCCGAAAAACTTGCAGCACCACCATGGTGTATTTTGATTGGTAAGGAAGATGCTAAATTCCAGGTGTTTGTCACGGTGTTGTATACTTCGACTATGTCGGTTGCACGACTTGAACTATCAAAGCCACCAATAACATAGATCTTCTCCCCAATTGCCGCAACTGCAACCTCAGTTCTAGGAGTAGGCATAGATACCAAACTGTCCCATCTTTCTTGCGTTGACTCTTTTTTAAAAAAGTCTCTAGAGGTAAAAGTCTGGTTTGGATGTTCTATTGGAATTTGAAATGGTGGAGTTGGTGGTTCAGGTAGAGGCGGAATAATTCCCTGTGAGTAAGATAATGGTATACCAAAAATCATCAAAAAAATAAACGTTCCAAGAAATTTTTTCAATAATGAATATATGATATGGTAATATCTAAATCTGTAGTATTTCTAATAACTACATTAACGAATTTATAGAATTTACATCATATTATTTCCAATTTAGCTTAATCACTTTGCAATATGGAAAACTTGAATGATTAATCTGAAATAACGTTATAATTATCAGTAATATGTACAGGACCAGTAGGATTAGAAAGACCGTCACCTTTTTCCCACTTTTTTAACCCTAAGTACAATTTTTTTGCTATCTCTTTTTTTCTTTTATTTTCTATTCTAGCAATTAATGCTGTAAGAGATATTGGCTTGATCAATACCTCTACTTGACTCTCTAAATCAATTAGCCCAGACAAAAGCTTAGGCCCATGACCTGTAACAAAAATTATCCGTTGCTCAGGACATTTTTTTAAAATCTCTTTGGCAACACTTAAACCATCTTTAACTCGCATTAGATAATCAATAATAGCTACATCATATGGAGTTGAACGATTTTAATAATTAAAGCTTAAAGCATAAGTATAGTTTTTGATGCATTCCTCACCATTTTTTGTAAGATACACCTCATGCCCTAATGCATTCAAGGCCATTCTATATTGGTGAGCAATGTCTTCCTCATCTTCTGCTATGAGAATCTTCAGGGACATCTTATGATACTATTTTGTAATCGAATCTAATGAAGTATTGTTTGTTCTAAAAAACAATTATGAATAAAATTATAAAATCTTCAATTTGTGTGTTCAAATTAAACACATCATCGGGTATATTCATAATTTTTTCTAACAAGTATGATGACTAGAAGGTATATGAGGAAAATAAAATCTTCTAAAGAAAAAAATTCTTCTAAAAAGATTCATCTTAATAATGTGGCTTTGAATTTCGAAATAGATAAGGCCCTAGATCATCAAGAACGAGTAATAACATTTGATGAAAAACCAAACAATTACAGTAGAGAAAAATTACTACATGAATCAATAAGAAATGCTTTAGATGCGGCAGGTAATGCTGGTCTAACAATCCGCTTTTTTAATCTCCGTCTAGGCGACAAAATTTCTAAAATTGAGAAAGCAAAAAAATTGTACAATAGTCCATACCTTGAAATTGAAACGTTTGAATCTCATGGTTTACAAAATATAAAAAAATTAATCAAAATTCCAATAAATCAACTAGCTGCTAAAGATAAGAAAGAGTTACAGAATTATTTTTCTTTACTAAAGAATCTATCAAAATCTAATTTGAATAGTAACATGACAAAAGAATTGAAAAAATAATAAATTAGTCTATTTCCAAATTCGTTAAATTCCTTTCCGATAGAGTTTATGATCTAGACAAGTTGCTCCATAACAGTTTTAAAATAATAAGATAATTCTTTAAAAAGACTAATTGAAAACGTTACTACATAGTGTATAGTATTAGGGGCATATACAAAAACGCTGTAACGCTTTCAAGAATTTTAGTTAATCATTAATTAACTTATTCCAAATTTCCAGCTCTTGTAACTAGTATATTTTAGTTTCAAATCTGCAACGATTAGTGTTTTTTATTTAGCTAAATCATTTTACAAAAACCCAATATCTGAAAACCAAATGTGTCTTGTAAGTATTGGAATGCAAATTAAAGCTGCAAAATTCAAATCTATCCATCCGCTTATTTTAGAATTTGAAAAACCAGTTGTATGTGATAAAAATGAGATTTATGTGATTTTGAAACCAGTGTCCTTAGCAGTACGGATTATTGGAAGCGGAAAAATTTTATGATGTTTTTGCCACTATGGAACCTCTTCTAAGGGTAAATTTCCCCACTGCTTTAGTAAATTAATGCCTTTTGTTCCTTAATGGGGCAAAAATCTCGAATCATGTTTTCCATGGTTTTTGCATTGAGCATTGGGGTAATTACTTCCGCATCTATTGTATTTGCTGATGAAACAAAAGAGAATACATCAAATCCGTTGAATATGATATTTAATTTCTTTCAGGGATTAAAATATGGTTTAATTCCTGATGAAATACCTTCATTAACTCCATCTACAAGCAATTCTGCAGCTTTAATTATTCAGTTAAAATATGAGGTAGAGGAATTAGAATCTAGGATAAAATCCCTTGAAGATCCAGCAAAAATTTACTCCACAGAACTTTATCCTGTAACTGATATTGACTGTAGTGAAAGAAATATGATTGAGGCCTTTTTGAGTGGTTGGTGCCCCCATCAAACAAGAAATATTTACTTTATTGAAGACGCTCGCGTACATGCGGACTCTGTGATTGCGATTACTCTATATCAAAAAAACGCTGATCAGATGGCAGAACAAACCATATGCGGGGTCATTAATCAAGATGTATTTAATTTCAGTTTTTATGATGAAAAAACTGGAAAAGTCAAACTACTTGCAGATTTACATGGATTTGTTATGAAATGTGATCAAAGCCCAGTTGACAGTCATTCAATATTGAAGTATACCATTATCAATATCTAAGCAGCACTTGCACATTTAATTAAACCAGAAATTATCTAAAGATATGCGCGGTTTAATGATGGGCAGATTCCAACCCTTTCATTTAGGCCATTTAGAACTAGTAAAACAGATTCTAGACGAATGTGATGAAGTAATAATTGCACTAACTGGTTCCCAATTTAATTACATTGAAAGGGATCCTTTCACTTCAGGAGAAAGAATTGAAATGATTCATCAATCTTTGAAAGAAAATAACATTGATTTAGGTAAATGTTACATAGTAGCAATTCAAAACCAATTCAATGTAGCAACTTGGGCCTCTTATCTAAAATCATCTTTACCTCATTTTGACAAAGTTTACAGTGGAAATGAATATGTTGTAATGTTATTAGCTGATTCTGGCTATACAGTTGTTTCTCCCAAATTCCTTGATATAAAGCAGTTTAATGCTACCAAAATAAGACAAATGATCGCAAATGATGGTGAGTGGGAAAAACTAGTCACTTCTCCTGTTGTACAAATAATTAAAAAAATCAACGGTGTTAATAGAATCAAAATCACTTTAAAAACTGAAACAAAGCCGCAGGAGTTTTAATTGAAAGGATTAAGGGCTTGTCCAATATGTCCCAACTGTGGATCAAAGAAATTTCAACGCCTTGAAGATGAAAATATCAAGGTAAAATGTTTGAATTGTGATAATATAATATCTATCTGAACTCTCTTATTATAAAAGTAGAATTTGATAGAATGATCTATAAAGGATGATTTTTTCTGGAAGTTTATGGTCGAAAATTGGTGGAATGGAATTAATCCATTAGAATTCGATATAGAATCAATTGATTATAGAAAATATCTTAATTGTCCTGCGTGTAAAGATGTAGAGCTTTATTGTTCTGAACATAGAAAAGAAGTTGAAATGATTATAGCCTCAAAATCACAAAAAAACCCTAATTTGCACGATTAAAATCAAAATAAAAAAAACAAGGAAACAAATGAAACACAACTTGCTGGTATGGTTATGGTGTAATCCTTGCTTAATGTTATAATATATTTATAAATACATAAGAAATTGTTTGTAATTTTTCGCAAACACTATACTGATTAGTATTTTTTGATAAAATCATTATTAATTAAAGAAATCTTGCTTTGCAAAGGCCTTGTTAATCTTCGTCATTGCCTTATCGTTTGTTATTTTACCTAAATTCCACTTTAGAACTATCTCTGCGACGTCATTTATAATGAGCGTAGTTATCTCTTGAAATTTTCGAGATTTGATTATCTCTGTCATTGAGTAGAGTTTGTTATAAAATTAGTTAAGAAATTGTTTGTAATTTATTCCAGACATTTCCGAGCCAAAAGGCTTTAAATTTGCTATAATTTGATGCCCAGCATGGCAAAAATTTGGAAAGATGGTGATGTAAGCCTAGATCCTCTCAAAAATCAGACCATTGCTGTTATTGGTTATGGAATTCAGGGCTATGCACAATCTAATAACATGAAGGATTCTGGTCTTAATGTCATAATTGGGTTAAAAGAAGACGGAAATAGTTGGAAAAAAGCACAAAATGATGGGCATAAAGTAATGTCTGTCTCACAAGCTTGCAGAGAAGCAGATATTATTCATGTTTTGATTCCTGACATGATCCAATCAAAAATTTACAAAGAAGAAATTGAACCGAACCTTTCTGAAGGAAATGCACTTTCGTTTTCTCATGCTGCATCAATTTATTGGAAATGGATTGAAGCTCCAAACAATGTAGATGTTATTATGATAGCACCAAAAGCTCCAGGATCGAAAGTTAGAGAAACATATCTTGATGGTTTTGGTACCCCATCGATTGTAGCTGTTAATCAAGATTATACAAAAAAGGCATGGGATAGGACACTTGGAATCGCGAAAGCAATTGGAAGTACACGCGCTGGAGTTATTCAAACAACTTTCAAGGAGGAAGTGGAAACAGATTGGTTTGGTGAACAAGCAGATCTATGTGGTGGCTGTGCTTCAATGATCACAAATGCATTTGAAACACTTGTTGAAGCAGGGTATCAGCCAGAAATTGCATACTTTGAAGTTTTACACGAACTAAAATTAATTGTGGATATGATACAACGATATGGAATAGCAGGAATGTATAGGCGAGTAAGTGAAACAGCAAGATATGGTGGTCTAACTAAAGGGCCAGTTGTAATGAATCAAGCTAACAAAGAAGAAATGAAAAAAGTCTTGAAACAGATTACCGATGGAACATTTAATGAAGAATGGATTAGTGATTACAAAAAGAATGGGCAAAATGCTTTTGATCGATATATGAAACAGTTAGAATCTCATCAAATAGAAAAAGTTGGAAAGAATATGAGAAAAATGATGTGGCCAAACTCTACTGAATAAATATTTTATATTTTTCTTAGCTTAGAAACTCCGTTTGTAATATGTTCAATAATTGAGGATAGTGGAGTTCCTGGTCCAAAAACTCCTGAAAGTCCAGCTTTGATTAACCTTTTTTTGTCTTCATCAGGAATAACCCCTCCCCCTACTACTAAAACATCTTTGATACCCTTTTTCTTCAAGGCCTTTACAACTCTTGGAAAAAGAGTACCGTGTGCACCATTTAGAAGACTAAGGGCAATTGCATCAACATCTTCATCTTCTGCTATTTGAGAAATTCTCTCCGGTGTAGCAAACAAACCTGAATAAATGACCTCCATTCCTGCATCTCTAAGTGCTTTACATAGTATCAACGCTCCTCTATCGTGTCCATCTAGGCCTAGCTTGGCTACTAGAATTTTGATACTTCGAGAGGCAGTTTTTTGTTTCATACTTGAGATATTGTTTGAGAAGTTAAAATATTTTTTATGAATATTTTATACGTCTTATTTCAAAAAATCATAAAGGGACAAATAGAGTGAATTTTTTAGCGTACTAATGGTTAGACCTATCAACTACTCATTAGAATTTGAACCAAACTTTAGGAATTTTACATTTTATGGGAAAGAAATCATAGAAATTAAAATTTCAAAGCCTACTAAGACCATATCACTTAATGCCGCAGAACTAAAAATCAAAAAATGTCATATCATTTGGAAAGATAAAACAATAAAATCTAAACCAAAAATAGACGAAAAAAACGAATCATTGATAATTAATTTTTCACAAAAAATTAAAGGCGACGCTAAACTTTGTATCGAATTTTCAGGTATACTTAATGACAGGCTTTTAGGATTTTACAAAAGCGAATACACGGATGCAACAGGTCGTAAAAAATATCTTGCAACAACTCAATTTGAAGCTGCAGATGCAAGACGCGCATTTCCTTGTTGGGATTATCCAGAGGCAAAGGCTACATTTGATATTAGTATAATAGCAGATAAAAGCCTTACCGCAATTTCAAACATGCCACAAATATCTAAGAAAAAAATTCGTAACAAATACTGCTACCATTTTTCTAGGACTCCAATAATGTCAACGTATCTACTTTATTTAGGAGTAGGAGATTTTGAATTTCTAACAAGTAAACTTGGTAAAATACTTGTTAGAATAGTTACTACCAAAGGAAATAAATCAAAAGGAAAACTTGCACTTGACTTAACGCAGAAATTTCTTAGAAGTTACGAAAAATATTTTGGAGTAAAATATCCGTTACCAAAACTTGACATGATAGCAATTCCTGATTTTGCTGCTGGTGCAATGGAAAATTGGGGAGCAATAACATTTAGAGAAACAATTTTGCTGTATGATCCTAAAACATCATCAACTAAAACCAAACAATTCATTGCAGAAGTAATTTCTCATGAGCTTGCACATCAATGGTTTGGAAATCTAGTTACTATGAAATGGTGGAATGATCTGTGGCTAAATGAGAGCTTTGCTACTTATATGGCCACTAAAATTGTCACCAAATTTTATCCTGAATGGGATCTTTGGGACCAATTCTTAGAAACATCAATGAATGCTGCAATGATGTTAGATGGTCTAAAAACATCTCATCCAATTGACGTTAAGGTAAGAAAGCCTTCTGAAATTCGTGAAATTTTTGATAGCATTAGTTACGATAAGGGTGGATGTATTTTGCGTATGTTAGAATATTACGTAGGGCCAAAAAATTTCAAAAGCGGGTTACATAATTATCTTACTAAACATCAATACAAAAATGCAACAGGTCATGATCTTTGGAATTCAATTGGTAAAGTTTCTAAAAAGCCTGTAAAATCTCTGATGAGTAGTTGGATAAAGCAAGTTGGATTCCCATTGATACACGCAGACAAGAAAAAATTAAATCTTTCTTTAACACAAAAACGATTTTTGTTAGAAGAAGATAAAAAATATCAAACAGGTTTGTGGCAAATTCCAATCTCAGTAGGTACTAAGAATACTATATCAAAATTAATGAGTAACAAAACTACATCGTTCTTACTTCAAAAAAATATCATTCCTGTTGTAAACTCTTCAAAAAAAGGATTTATTAGAGTAAAATATGATGAAGAATTACTTTCCATATTAAAGCCACTAGTGGAAAATAATACTTTAAATCATATTGACAGATGGAATATTCAAAATGATTTATTTGCTATATGTATTTCTGGTAAAGAAAAAATTTCTACCTATCTTGATTTTTCTGAAGCATACAGTCATGAAAAAAATTATCTTTCCTCTATTAATGTCGCTAATAATCTAAACTTTCTATACTTGTTGTCTTTTCATGAATCTTTTGTAGATGATATAAAACAATATGCGCTAAATTATTTTCGAGAACTTTTTGAAACATTAGGGTGGGATCCAAAGAAAAATGAAAAACATACTGATATCATACTTCGAGCTATGGTACTTTTTGTGCTTGGAAAACTTGATGAAGAGGAAATTTTAGAAGAAGCAGAACGAAGATTTAATGCCCATCTTAAAAAACAAACAACAATAAAACCTGATTTACGTGAAGTAATTTTTTCACTAGTAGCTTGGAATGGAGATCGTTCAACATTTAAGAAACTAATTAAACTTTATAGAAAAGCCTCTAGTCAAGAAGCAAAATTAAGAGTACTTGCAGCCTTGTGCTACTTTAAAGATGAAAAATTGCTTTTGAAAACTCTCAAATTTATTTTAGGCAAAGAGGTTCGCTCTCAAAACCTCGCTTTACCGATAATTCGTATTGCAAGTAATCCTTTTGGAAAGAAAATCATGTGGCCATGGATGAAAAAGAATTGGAAACTTTTGAATAAAAAATTTGGACATGGAAATCCTATTGCAAATAGAATTGTTGCAAGCTTCTCGTTGTTTTCGGATGATTCCATGGAAAAAGAGATTAAAATATTTTTCAAAAAGAATCCTACTCCAGGTACAGAAATGACTTTGGCTCAAACCTTAGAACGAATAAGAATTCATTCTAAATTTTTAAGACAAATCAAAAATGAATTTAAATAATGATGACTTATGACAAAAAAAATTATTTCTATAATCTCGATAACTTTTGTGAGTATTTTATTTGTAGTATTCTTTATTGAATCAAATTCAATTGACAGAGAATTATTTGCAAGTACATTCATTGTAGATGCAATTTATTTAGAAGAAGAAGGATTTGTGGTAGTAACATTTCTAGATAAATCTGGTAAAACACAATTTGTAGTTCTAGAAATCTTAGGTTTGTCTGAGTCTTTTCAAAAAAATTTTGTAGGTTCAGAATTTACAGAAAAAATCCCTTTTTCCTCAGAACCACAATATGGATGGAAAATAAATCCTGTTACTTTTGTAGTCGAACATGAAGAATTTGGTAAAGTAGGAATAAAAACAGAAATTCATGCTCCAGATGAATCCTCTCCGCCAATAATTTTCAGTAAACTATGACTTTACCTGCAACATTTTATTGTAGGGCAAAGAAATATCAGATAATTGAACATTACTACTGAACTAAAGAAAGGAAAACGTAGTGCTATTGCAAAAGCAATCTCATTAATCGAAAACGATCCAAAAAGTGCAAGAAATCTAATCAAGAAAATATTCAAAAGTTCTGGCAAAGCAATTGTTATTGGTATTATAGGACCAACGGGATCTGGGAAAAGCTCTCTCATTAACAAAACTGTTATTCATTTAAAAAAATTAGGAACAAAACCTGCTGTTTTAGCAATTGATCCTACTAGTCATGTAACTGGCGGCGCAATTTTAGGTGATAGAGTTCGAATGACTGAATCTACTGACTCTGGTACCTATATTCGAAGTATGGCATCAAGAGGAGCAACCGGCGCAATATCAAACTCTCTTAGAAATAGTATACGTGTTTTAGAATATGCGGGATTTAATCCAATCATTATTGAAAGTGTAGGTGCAGGTCAAACCGAAGTTGAAATTGCAAAAATTGTAGACATTACCGTCGTAGTTTTTAATCCATATACTGGTGATAGTATACAGACAATTAAGGCCGGCCTCACAGAAATTGGGGATATTTATCTTGTAAATAAAAGTGATTTATCTGGAGCAGGACAGCTTTTCCAATCTGTACAAAACTATATTGGGGATTCCAAAAAAGCTCCTGTGATTTTAAAGACATCCACCAAATCTTCAAAGGGAATATTAGAATTTGCAAAAATTTTAAAAAAAATGATGAAAGAGAAACAAAAAATCAAAAAAGCAACTGAAATGATTCATCTTGAATCAGAATTAAAAGATATTATTTTAAATAATATCAAACACAAAATTGATTCTATGTTTGTCTCTGGAAATAGTTATTCTAAATATCTCAAACAAGTTCAATCAAAAAAAATGGACCCATTTGAGGCAGCAGATAAAATATCAAAACATATTA
>SMUY01122832.1_pt1 | contig 16814 bp, 15 predicted proteins | sample 2456441 | NCBI WGS metagenome assembly SMUY01 (sample SAMN11095931, study PRJNA526329) | marine sediment metagenome | biome: Marine sediment; feature: Surficial sediment; material: Deep marine sediment; isolation source: Hadal surficial sediment | place: Pacific Ocean | collected 2014-11 | depth...
AATATTGCCTTGAATTCTGCTGCGGTCCGCCGCAAACAACATGCGAATAAATTGATACTCGTTGGTGCACTTGGCACTTTCGTTCTTTTCTTCAGTGCCTTCGATGCCGCTGCCGAGACCAAGATCATCTTCGGCGCCTATGCTGACGGTCCGGGTTCTAGCAGTAACTATGGCGGGAAGCGCTCAACTTAAACCCGACGTACCGCCGCAGACCGAGCCAAAAAATTGGTTGCATACAACGGTGACATCAAGCGTTTCAGCGGGTGGCAAGAACAGCGTTACTCCTTCATCTCCTGATACAGGAGCAAAACCACAGCCAGGACTTATCCTGGCGACGGCAAACAGCCGACTTGCCATATGCGCGGCACCGCCGGACCCGGAAGGTACCGGCGTCCTGTTGGAAGTCATCAGTCATTCGGCGCATAGAGCAGAAAGGATTGCCGCTGTCTCGACCTCACATCAGACATTTGTGAAATTGGCTGGGGAATGGGCGTCTCTCAAGGAGACAGTGGGGCTTCTCAACACGACGGGGACACAAATTGCCGCCCCCATAATTCAACCCGCACTTCCGACTCCTGGGGCTACTCTCGCTTCAACGATTCTCTTTTTCCTTTCCGCGTTGAAGGGTGGAAATTTTCGCAATTGGCTGGGTCACGACAATTTCTCCCAACTGGAATCGGCACAGCAGGGCCAGCTGCTGGCCCGCCTCGGTGATGATTTCGTCCAATTAGGGCGGCTGACATCCGAACCCCAACCTTCCGGGTGGCAGGTCATGTTGGTTCCGATCGTACAAGGAGACGGGTTGGAACAAATCAGAATGTATTACCGCCATCGACAGAGCAGTAACGAGAAAGATGGGGACCTTGCGAGCCGTTTCATCGTGGAAGCCGAACTGAGTCGTTTCGGTCTTGTGCAGCTAGATGGTCTCGTCAGACCCAGCCAATTCGATCTGGTTGTCCGCAGTGACGTTGAATTCGCGACGAATATGCAAGTTGATATCCGCTCGATTTTTCAATCCGCCCTGGAAATTAGCAGTCTTAACGGCGCCGTTCGCTTCGAGGGAAGATCCGAGGTCGCTGTCGATCCGTTCCATGTCGAAGCCACGGAGACCACACATGGCAGCAGCCATGGCAGTAGCGTGATCGTATAGTGCTGTAGATGAAGCACGCCGATGGCGTCCTGGTATAGGGAACTCCATGATAGAGTGCTAATTAGTTGGCGGCGCGCCGGTAAAGGTTCAGTCCTGCTTCGTCCATAGCCCTTTGTTGTGCCCGTTTCTTCTCCAATTCGGCCTTTTCCCGATCACGCGCTCTAATCAAATCGAATTTCTTGAACTCCCGGAACGCCGCGGCCACGTCTTCGACCGCCTGGACCATTTCATTCTCCAATTCAGCCAAGGATTGTTCCAGCTTGTCGCGTCGTGCAACGACGGCAAACGCATAATTGCCGTACCCTGTGACAGCTTCGGCACTTCTTGCCGCAACTTCCTGCTCTAGCTTGAGTCCCTTCTCGAGTTGCTTTATCTCTTCACGGAATCTGGTGGCGAGACGCTCCAACTCCACGACCTTCTGCCGCTTTTCGTCCAGTCGCCACTGATGCAATCGAATTATGTTATCCAAATTCTTCATTCATCTCGCTCCCCGTAAATCTGCGCGAGTTCCGCATAGCCGGTTGCAAGATCGCTGCGATCGTTCCGATCCTGTGCCAAGAAAGCATCGAGCGCCGGGTGAAACTGTACGGCGGTATCCACTGCCTCATCGCTGCCTTTTCTATAAGCCCCCAGACGGATCATCTCTGCCATATCTTCATAAGTGGACATCATTCGCCGTGCTTTATCGATCAGCGCGTTTTCCTCGGGAAGATTACAGTCGGGCATTGATCGTGAAAGACTTCGAAGGATGTTGACAGCGGGAAAGCGGCCTCGTTCGGCAATAGATCTATCAAGAACGATATGGCCGTCGAGCATGGCGCGCAGCGCATCCGCGATGGGTTCATCGTGGTCGCCGCCCTCGACGAGGACCGCGAATAGGCCGGTGATGGTGCCTTTGCCGCAACCTGGCCCGGCCCGTTCCATTAGCTTGGGTAACTCCGAAAAAACCGTCGGTGTATATCCTTTGCTGGTCGGCGGCTCCCCGGCGGATAGGCCAATTTCGCGCTGTGCCATGGCAAACCGAGTGATACTATCGATAATACAAAGAACATCCTTATCCTGATCTCTGAAGTATTCCGCGAGGGCCATGGTGACATAGGCTGCTTGACGCCGCACAAGTGGCGGCTCATCGGAGGTCGCGACAACGATGACGCTTCGTGCCAGGCCGGCCTCTCCGAGGTTATCTGATATGAACTCCTGGACCTCCTTGCCGCGCTCGCCGACAAGGCCAATGACGTTGACATCGGCCGCCGTGTATCGGGCAATCATGCCCAGCAGAATCGACTTTCCCACGCCAGAACCGGAAAAAATCCCCATGCGTTGCCCCCGGCAACAGGTCAGGAACGTATTGATGGCCCTCACCCCTAGGTCGACCTTTCCCTTGACCCTTTTACGAGCATGGGCGGGGGGCGGCTTGGCTCGAAGGAGACAAGGATGATCCCCACGCTCCAAGGGGCCTTTTTCATCGATCGGTTCACCCAAGGCGTTCACCACTCTCCCCAACCAGCCGTGGGTGGGACGGATCACCGGTTCTTGGCTCTCGACCTCGGCCTTGCAACCGAGTCCGATCCCCTCCAATGGTCCATAAGGTAGTAGTAGGGCACGCCCATCCCGAAATCCTACGACCTCGCACCGCAATGGGGCTTCTGACCGCCTTTGGACGTGACAGTGGTCTCCGACCATTAGGCGTCTTTGTACCCCCCCAACCTCGACCAGCATCCCTTGTACGGCCGTTACGCGACCATAGAGATGATGCTCCGGAATTTGAGAAAGGTCGGTTTGAACAGCGTTAAACAACTGGCCCAAAGAAACACCCAAATTCAATCCGTGTGACATGCCACCATATGTTTAAACATGATGACGGCAACTGCTTAAGTTAGGGTAAAAGCGCTGCTGGGCTATGGGTAAAGCCGCTTCGGGCACCAAACCATTCCTGAGTGACTTCAAACCAGTAACCATTCGAACAACTAAAATTTTCCGATTTTAGTAAATCTTTTGTTAACTTGTGGTGATCCATAATGACCCATATGGTTAATCAAGTTTGAAGTTAACCCTTTTGGGGCTTTGGAGATTGGTTTTCAAGGCCCGGTCAATGGGATCGAAAAGCTGGAGAAACCTGATTATGCGCATCCTGCTCGTTGAGGACGATTCCTCTACCGCCAAGAGCATTGAGCTTATGCTTAAATCTGAGAGCTTCGTCGTCGATTCGACGGACCTTGGTGAGGACGGATTAGAGATCGGCAAACTCTATGATTATGATTTGATAATTCTTGACCTCATGCTGCCAGACATCGACGGATATGAAGTTCTGAGACGTCTTCGCTCCGCCCGGGTCACGACCCCCGTGCTAATCCTTTCCGCATTGACCGAACCCGACAGCAAGGTAAAGGGGCTTGGTTTCGGCGCAGATGACTACCTGACCAAGCCATTCGACAAGGCGGAATTGATCGCCCGCATCCATGCCATCGTGCGCCGTTCAAAGGGCCATGCGGAATCCGTAATTCGGACAGGAAAACTCATCGTCAACCTTGATACGCGAACGGTGGAAGTCAATCAGCAGCCGCTCCACCTGACGGGCAAAGAATACGGAATTTTGGAGTTGTTGTCGCTACGGAAGGGTACGACGCTGACCAAGGAAATGTTTCTCAACCATCTTTATGGCGGGATGGACGAGCCCGAACTCAAGATCATTGATGTCTTCATCTGCAAGCTAAGGAAGAAACTCTCTGCGGCAACCGACGGTGAAAATTACATAGAAACCGTCTGGGGCCGCGGTTATGTATTGCGCGATCCAGAGGGTCAGGATGCAGCGCAGACATCGACCAGCGACCAGCAGCAAGCCGCGGTCGCCTCTGCCTGATCCTATATTCGTAGGAGTCAGCTTTCAGTCCGACGGCCCCGGCAAAAAAAGCCGGGGCTTTTTTCGTCCCGGCACCAACGATATTGATTGATCGAAATCCTATCCGACGGCTCTCTGAGCCGCGTCGGACACGATGCCGTACATGCCTCTCTGACCAGGCACCGGCTTGAAATCATCGCAAATTCCGAGAACTGTCTCGGCGCCGCCTAGATAGAGCACAGCGTCGTCGCTCATCTGATTGCGAATTCGGCTTAAAACGTCGGCCTTCGTCGGCTGATCAAAATAGATCAGAACATTGCGACAATAGACCACATCAAATACGCCCAGAGCGGACATGCTTTCCAGAAGGTTGAAATACCGATATTGCACCATGGATCGAATCGAATCATCGAGTTGCCAGCCCATTTCGACCTGCGTGAAATATTTCATCAGGAGCTGGATCGGCAAACCTCTTTGAACCTCGAACTGGGAATAAATCCCGGTGCGCGCCTTTGCCAGGATTTCCTCGGAGATGTCGGTACCGACGATTTCAATGCTCCAACCCGCAAATTCGAAACCCATTTCCTTGATCAATATTGCAAGTGAATAAGGCTCCTGGCCACTCGAACAAGCCGCCGACCAAATCCGAATACGCTTTTTCGACGCTCTGGACTCTTTAAGTTTCGGAACGACGACTTCGCGAAACTGATCGAACGGACGATTATCCCGGAAAAAGAAGGATTCGTTGGTCGTCATCACTTCGGTAACTTCGGTGAGAAGTGATTGGTCGGACTTGGTTCTTATGTCTGCGACCAGTTCAGGTAGGCCAGTATACCTGCGACGCCGAACCACCGGCATCAGGCGGCTCTCCAGAAGATATGATTTATCCTCGGTGAGCGACAATCCCGAACGCTTCCTCAATACCGCAGCAAGCGTTTCAAAGTCATCGGCGTTCATCAGGCAACCCTCTTGGGAAATTCAACGATGTAATCGCTCAAATTGGTGAGAGACAGCACTGCGCTGCAGATGCCCGCGTTGGCGACGGCGCCGGGCATTCCCCATACAACGCTCGTCGCTTCATCCTGGGCGATAACCACCCCTCCCATATCCACAATTGTTTCGCCTCCCCCCAGACCGTCCTGTCCCATACCCGTGAGGATTACCGCGAGGACGCGTCCCTGGTACACTTCGGCGAGACTTTTCAACATTGGGTCCACTGAGGGCCGGCAAAAATTAATAGGTGGATCCTGGTTCAATCGTACAACCTTCCTGCCATTCTCTATCTCAACGGTCATGTGCCAATTGCCCGGCGCGACGTAGATCCTACCGGTCTCGATGAACTCTCCATCGACGGCTTCCGTACACCTCCGTCCGCTGGCTTTCGTAATATGTTCAGCAAGTATGGTGGTAAAGGTTGCCGGCATATGTTGCGTAATGAGAATCGGCACCTTTATCGATGAATCAAGGTCCCTCAATAAGGCCAGCAACGCCTGCGGCCCGCCCGTCGAACTTCCGATAGCAACGATCTCTGCTTGCTTAGGAACTTGCTTTCGCAAAGCGAAGTTTTGGGTCTGAAAAGTGAGAAGCGGGCTGTCCTCAATCCCACCTGATTTGGCGCCAACCCTGGCAAATTCTGATACCCTCGATCCGCTAGAGGCGGCGGGCGCGGCGCTTGTCTCTCTTCGATAGGCCGCCCCAAGCGCCTTTACCTTCTCCAGCAGCTCACGGCGGAAATCCCCACCACTGTGGATCTCGCCGGTCGATGTCGGTTTCGGGATGTAGTCCGTAGCACCCGCTTTGAGTGCCTTGAAACTGATCTGCGCGTTCCTTTGGCTCAGAGTCGACGCAACGATGACTTTGACATGGGGATCACAATCAAGAATCTGGGGCAAAGCGGTTAAGCCATCCATGACGGGCATTTCAATATCAAGGACAACCACCTCGGCGCAACTGCGGGGGAGAGACTTAATCGCTTGGGCGCCATTTGCGGCCGTCGCTGTGATCTCGATGCCCGAATCCGCCTCGAGAATCCGGGCAAACAACCCTCTGATGATGGCAGAATCATCCACCAGCATCACGCGAATAGGACCGTCTTTCGGCTCTTTTTTCTTGGAACCTTGGGCTAATGACACGTTTTTACCTCAACCCATTTTAAAGCCGTTAGATGTACTGTTTGCAGTGCCAACCGCCCTACCGGACCCGGTGTCTTACTCACAGAAGACCAACCTGTGAAAACTTCGCCTGGATAATGTCGCTGTCGAACGGCTTCATGATGTATTCATTCGCGCCGGCGCCTATCGCTTCCTGAATGTGGTCGATGTTGTTTTCCGTGGTGCAGAAGACAACCACGGGCACGTTGCCGCCATCCGACTTTCGAAGTTCGCGCAAAAAATCTATCCCGTTCATCACGGGCATGTTCCAGTCGAGAAGGATGGCGTCAGGCATGCTGTTGTAACATGCATCGAGAGCCTCCTGCCCATCCTCGGCCTCTTCAATACTGAAATTCAAGTCTTCGAGGATTTTCCGCGCGACCATGCGGATCACCTTGGAATCATCGACAATAAGACAGCGCTTCATGGCTCACTCCTGGGGCCGGAACGGCCCATCGCAGGTTTTCCGTCAAAGACCCTAAACGACTTCAGCGGCATTGAAAGTAAGCAGACGGTCGATATCTATGACCACCATGAGTTTTCCGTCGAGCCGATATATGCCCGCGGTTACATCGCGCCACAGTTCATCGAGATTCGATGGATTTCGCTCGTAATCGGATTGAGGCAGGCTAAGCACCTCGCCCACCGTGTCAATCACCAGGCTATAGAGTTCAGTGCCGTGCTCCACCACCACATTCATGCCTTCATCACCTGCCGGCCGCGGGGGCAATCCAAGGCGCTTGCGAATATCAATGGCCGTGACGATTCGACCACGCAAATTGAGAGAGCCAGCCACTTCGGGAGGCGCCAAGGGAATCTTGTTGATAACCTGCGGCCCCAGAACATCCTGCACTTTGGAGACGGGTATCCCGAACAGCTGATCAAAAATCGTCATGGTGACAAATTCACCGCTGTCGCCATCTCCGATTGTGCCGATGCTATCATCAGCGAGTGAAGAGTTTATATTGCTCATGCTGCACCTCGCATCGTTGAAAGGGTTTCACTCAGGGAGCTGAGGATGGCTTCCCGATCGAACTTCGCCACGTAATCTTCGAAACCAGCAGCCCGGCCACGTTGGATGTCCGATGGCGTTGCATGGGCCGAAAGCGCCACCATTGGAATTTCCTGCCAAGGCCCTTCAGATTTCACAGACTGGGCAAAGGAAAAGCCGTCCATCCCCGGCATTTCAATGTCACTGATGATGACGTCGAAATTTGCTCCACTGTCCCTCAGGGCAAGAGCTTCATCGGCGCTTTCCACCGTCGTGACATTGTACCCGGCCATAGTAAGAAGAGGCGTCAGGAGGTTGCGGAAAAAGGCGCTATCGTCGACCAGCAGAAGGTTCGTTGACCCTTCATTGGCGCTATATGGCTTGCGGTTCTCGCTCCCAAACCACTCCTTGTGGGCAGCGCTCACGTAGTAACCCGCGTCGATAATTTCGGTCGCTTTTCCGTCCACCACGGCGGAACCAAGAATTCCCGGCCTTTCCGCAGCCAACTCGATGGAGAGTTTATCCTCCACGATATCTTCGATCGCATCGACCACGAGGCCCATGGAACGGTCTTCGTCAGAGAAGACGATCACCGGCTGGCGACCCTCCTTGCGGAACTCTGAATCGGCGGCCATCATCACCAAAGGCATGAGATGGCCACGATACTGCACGACTGGTGCGCCGTCAGAATACTCGATCGCGCCGACGTCGATTTCTTCGAGGCGTGCAACCAGTGACAGCGGGACAGCTTTCGGTTCTTCCGAATGGGCCCGGAATACGAGTAAAGCCACATCGTCTTCCGACTGACCAAATTTCGATGAAACAACTTCGGCGGCGTCGGATTCCGTTACGGCCATCTCCCCGACCTCCGCGGCAATACCGTTGGGATCGAGAATCAATACGACGCTGCCATCCCCAAGGATGGTGTTACCAGAGTAAATAGAGATATCCTTGAGAATAGGGGCGACCGGTTTCACAACGATTTCTTCGGTGTCGTAGACCTTGTCGACCAGAATGCCGAAGGTCATGGCACCAACATTGGTCACGAGAATGAGGTTTTCACTCTCGTCCTTACGCGGATCCTCTTCTTCTCCTTCGACGGCAACACCGGGTTCAACGGCCCCGTCGTCAACCTTAACGGGTTCGGAGGTCGCACGCCCCTCAAGCTTCAGCAAATCCCTAAGGCTGACAAGCGGAAGCAACCGTTCCCGCAGCCTGAGTACCGCCGCACCATTGATCTTCTCGATTTTGTGTTCCGAGTTCTCGGAGGCACGAACCAATTCAATGACGTTGATCTGGGGAACGGCGAAACGTTCTCCAGTACAACTTACGATCAATGCGGACACGATGGCCAGCGTCAGCGGGATCTTGATGGTAAAGGACGAGCCCTTCCCTTCGACAGATTTGAGTTCGATGGTCCCACCGATCTTTTCGATATTTGTCCTAACGACGTCCATGCCGACACCACGACCGGATACGCTGGTGACCGCATCCACGGTGGAAAAGCCAGGCTTCATGATGAACTGCTGAATTTGCTGGTCGGTCATTCCTTCGAGTTCAGCCTCGGTAGCGAGCCCAGTCTTGACGGCCTTTTCTTTTACTTTTTCGATATTTATGCCACGGCCATCGTCGTTGATCTCGATGATGATGTGACCGCCCTCATGATAGGCGCTGAGGGTGACAGTGCCCTCTTCAGGCTTGCCGGCGGCAATTCGGTCTGCAGGCGTCTCTATCCCGTGGTCCGCGGAGTTGCGAACCATGTGGATCAATGGATCTTTGATGAGCTCGAGGACCTGACGATCAAGCTCGGTATCCGCGCCAAGCATTTCCAGATTAATCTTCCTGTCTAGTTCTAAGGAAAGATCACGAATAATCCTGGGCAATTTGTTCCAAGCGTTACCGATCGGCTGCATACGGGTTTTCATTACCCCTTCCTGCAGTTCGGTCGTGGTTTGACTGAGACGCTGCAGGGGAATATTCATCTCGCTGTCCGTTTGCCCGCGGACCATCTGCAATAGGGCGTTCCGTGTGAGCACCAACTCACTAACGAGATTCATCAAATTTTCAAGAAGGTCGATATTGATGCGGATGGACTGGTTGGCAATGGACGATTCCTTTGCCGCGCCCGCGCCCTTTGTCGTAGCGGGAGCGGGCTTGTCTCCGGTTGTCTTTGCTTGGGTAGCCACCTCGGGAGTGCTTTCCGCAACCCCTTCACTATCCTTTTCTGAATCCATCGATGGAGATGAATCTCCAAAATTCCGCCCTAAAATGTCGGAGCGCGTCCGCTCGGCGACGGTGAGAACGTCGATCATCAGATCTTCGCCCACGTCCAATTCCTCAAGCGTCTGGCGCAGGCATGTCATGGCTCGATCGAAGTGGCTGTCGTTTAGCCCTTTGTTAATCAGCCCCGCATGTGCAGACGTGAAGTCTTGGCCCGAGTAAGCGTCTTCACCGCCGAAGGCCATGGTCAGGAACGCCTTCTGCATGGTCCGCAGGCGATCCATGTCAACGCCCTCGAAGAACGGGCTTAGCTTGTCGTCACCGAGAACCTTGCCATAAAAGATCTCGACCAGGGCATCGACCGCATCCTTGCCGCCAAGCTGTTCGATAATGGAGTCGTTCCCGGCGGTCGGAGCTGCGGCTTCGGCACTGCTCTCGGCGGATTCATCCGAAGGCTCCGTGCCCGTCTCGTCGACGGCCTCACCGTTGGCGAGCGCGTTCAAACGATCGATGAGATTCTGGTCGCTGCCTTCAGGCTCAGCTTCCGTTTCTTCTAGGGCGCCGAGGATATCTTTGATGGCGTCAATGGATTCTAGAATAAGCGAGATCGCCGTGGGCGTAACTTCAAGTTCTCCATCACGAATCTTTCCCATCACATCCTCCGATGCATGGGCGACGACTTCCAATCGTGGCAGGCCAAGGAAACCGCAGGTGCCTTTTATGGTGTGCATCAGTCTGAAGATGTTGCCCAACAGAGCTTCGTCATTGGGATCTTGCTCGAACTGGACCAGTTCGACATCGAGTTCGGAGAGACTTTCGCCACTTTCCGTCAAAAACTCGCGAAGTAGATCATCCATGTGTTTCTCACCCTTCCGATTAGGGTAGTAATTTGTCTTGTTGACGGGCAAAAGGCATATGCCGTCCAGCAAAAAGAAATGACCCCCAATAGGTGTAAGAAACAGGTTAATAACCGGTAAACCTCCTGCTAATTTTTAGGGAATCTCGCGATAAATTCCAAATTCGGTGTTAGGTATAAATTTCTACAACTAAAGTTATAACATCGTTCCCGCAATGAACTTGGATATCGCCACCAACGGAGTTCGCGAGAAAACGGGTGAAAAATGCTTGGACGGTGTGGGGTGTAAGCTGGTTTGGCAAAACTTCACCATTGAGAACTGCGGCAAAATCTTCACTCATAGAAAGGCCATTCTTTTGCGCGGTGATTTGCACCTGCCCCGGATTGCCCCGTTTAATTTCCACGCAGACTTTGCCCGCGCCCGGAAGAATCTCGACGCCCAGCAGAACGAGGTTGAGGATAAGTTTGGCCGCCAGGCGTGAGGCCTCCCCATCTCCTTCCGCTTCCTTATCGGGCCATTGAATGGTAATTCGCTCTGAAGACAATGCGTCAAGGGCGCGCTGACGAGCTTCTTCAATCTCGATCCCGCTTCCATCCGCCGCTCGCGCCGAACCAAATGCCACCCTGTAGAACTGTAACAGTTGCGACGCCTTGGTGGCGCTTTCTCCAATCAGCGCAAGAGCCTCCCCCTGCATTTCGTCGCCAAAATCCCGAATAAGTTCCACCCCGTTATTGACGGCGGCAATGGGACCAATGAGATCGTGGCACAATCGCGCACATAGAAGCTCCATAACCCTTGAATCTAGCTGAGTATCCATCGCAGTCATTCCAATTTCTTAAAGGATAAAAATAGGGTGCCAAGCTCCGCCGTTAGGGATAGCATAGGCTTTACGGCGACCCACTCAAAATGGGAAAAAGAATGGTATCGGAGACACCAGTCCCAGCGTCGCTGCTCGTGCCCGGGAACCGCGTACGGCACCCTGGTTGCCCCGCTTGGGGAGTTGGGCAGGTGCAGTCCGTGGATGGGAACCGCGTCACAATAAATTTCGAGAATGCCGGCAAGCAACTGATCAAAACCAATGTGGTGCAATTGATACTGATCAACGACTGAACTCGGCCTCAAACGCCACGCTCCGACTCCCGACACAAGGCTTCGGCTCGCGAAAGATCCACTTCTGTATTGATGTTGAAAAACGGATCCGGGGACCTTTCCGCGAAGGCGACCTCGATGCCGTCTTGCGACTTAATAAAATCCACCAACGAACTTCGCTTGCTATTTACGAGGTAACGCCGCAACTCCGGTTCGATGCCAATCGGCCATAAACCGAAGACGGGATGTACCCGTCCGCCCGATGCCGCGAAAGCAGGAACACCCTTTGGCAACGCCTCAGCGGAAAGGGACGCCACCAAATGCCCTGGGAAAAAGGGGCCGTCCACGGGAAACGTCGCGATCCATCGAACTTCTGGTCGCTCCTCGGCCAACCAGGATAAGCAGGCCGCCAGCCCGGCGAGCGGTCCTTGGTGGCCCGTCATATCGTCAACAACCACGACCGCGGTAGTGATTTCTGAGAATCTAGATGGGTCACCATTGGTACTAATGATCAATTCATCAACCTGAGACCGCGCCTTATCGAGAACTCTTTGGATCAAAGGCCGTCCCGCCAAAATTTCGAGGGACTTGTCCGCCCCATTGAAACGGCGTGAACGCCCGCCCGCCAACACCACGCCGACGATGGGAAGACAGGCATTTTCATATGGTATCCAGACGGGGGTTGTTTTGCTGGTCCCTGACACGGTCCTCTGCTCCAGAAGTCTAACTCTTGTGGTGCAAACAAAGTCACGGCACCAGAATAATTTCAAACTCGCTACCGGATGCGCACCAATGTATATTTATATTAAGGCATAGCCTTTTATTTTCCTCATATCTTATTGAAGAACTTGACGAATCCTCATCCGATCTGCATTATCCACCAACTCCACGCTGGATCGGCCCGATTTGGCCCCTCGAGGGGTGCGTGGAAATTACATTAGGAGCCCCGTCTTTTATGGGGTTTAAAGTCGTTATGAGTGTGACCCAGAAAAGCCTTCGCGACCTCCTGCAAGGCACCAATCAAGGCATTGGTATTGACGCCGCCAACGCGGACAAAGCCCGTGGCGAATCGACGAAGCCTGCTGTAAAACGCAAGGGCCAGAGCACCCTGAAACGGCAGGCCGGGCACAAGGACTTGCTCAATGTCCTGTTCGATCGAATCACGCCGTTCTATCTCACCGATTCTTCCGGAAAAATCGTCATTTCCAATAAAGCATTCAGGGATCTCGCGCCCCACCTGTATTGGTCTGACGAAGACCTACCTTCCTTGGACGAGACGCCAGCCGCGCTCATGGCGATAATCGAACAGCTCTACGCAAATGGCGAAGAGATACGGCGATCCCATACGATCTCCATCGACAACAAAGAAAACTATTTTATCTCCAATCATTTCGCGATCCGCAGCGACAGCGACAAGGGAAAGATCATTGGATTTGGCGGTATATACGAAGATGTCAGCCCTCTCGCCCGGGCGACCCAAAAAGCAGGCGAAATGGAGGGTTGGCTACAGGACGTCATTCGATCCTCTTCGGACTGGCTTTGGGCGGTGGATCACAATTTCAATTTGACCTTTGTTTCGCCGCGCATATCGGAAGCCATCGGCACGCCGGCGCAAACGCTCACTGGCCGCCACTTCTTCACCCTGGGCAAGTTCGATGACGACGGGGAAGCCAGCGGGACACAAAAGGAAATGGAGACCCACAGACCGTTTCGGAATCGCACATTCCTTATGGAGGGAACCGACGGACATCCTCGTTATGTGCTTGTAAGTGGCGTTCCGGTATTCGCCGAGGACAGCGGTCGGTTTGAGGGTTACCGGGGAACGGGTACCGACGTAACCCGTCGCTTCAAGGCCGAAAAATCGGCAACCGATGCCAAGGCCGAGTTGGAAAAAACTCTTGAGGAACTTAGGCAGCGTAATAAGGATCTTGTCCTGGCATTGGAAAAATCACAGGTCGCAGACAAGGCCAAAATTGATTTCCTTGCAATGATGAGCCACGAACTTCGGACACCGCTCAACTGCATTATCGGTTTTTCGGACGCTGCAACGCAAAAAGTCCACGGCCCCCTCGACCAATCCTATGTGGAATACTTCAAAAATATCCATAAGGCGGGCGGCCACCTTCTAGACATTATCAACGACATTCTCGATACCGCGAACATCGAATCCCGGAATATCGCGATCGATGCGATTCCCGTGCGGGTCAGGGAACTGGTCGAAGAAGCCGCGAATATGGTGGACCCAAAGGTTGGCGACAAACGTAGAATCGAGACCGACAACGGCCAGGTTGCCGACCCCGGTCTTCTCGTTCTCACCGACCGTCTCCGCGCAAGGCAAATACTCGTAAATCTTCTTAGCAACGCAATCAAATTTACGCCCGACGATGGCAGGGTTGGCGTTGAGGTTGGCTTAGGCGCCGATGGCTTGATTGACATAACCGTGTGGGACACTGGGATCGGAATTCCAGCCGACGAACAAGAACGTGTATTCGATCCCTTCTATCAGGTTGAAAAGAATATCCTGAGCCGCGAAACCGAAGGCACTGGCCTCGGCCTCGCCATTTCCCGTCAGCTCGCCCAGTTGATGGAAGGCGACCTCACGGTCGAAAGTATCGTCGGCGAGGGAACGAGGTTTACCCTGTCTCTTCCACAGGCCAAACCTATCAAGTAAACCTATTAGGTGAAGCAAGGCTGAACGAAATGCCGGTTGTGGTTTCGGTGCCCTTTCCACGATTACGCGGGGCCAGTGCGATACGGCCTATGTTTCCCATGGATTTGGCTCTATATTTGGGTTCTGGAGGCATGTCCCGATGATCGATCCTTTTGGCCGCCATATCACCTATTTGCGCGTCTCGGTCACCGACCGTTGCGATTTCCGCTGCATTTACTGCATGGCGGAAGACATGACCTTTTTACCCAAAGCAGAGGTCTTGAGCCTTGAAGAACTCGACCGCCTGTGCAGCGCCTTCATCGGCCTCGGCGTCAAGAAGCTCCGGATCACCGGTGGAGAGCCTCTGGTGCGAAAGGGGATCATGACCTTGTTCGAGAGTTTGAGCCGCCACCTCGAATCGGGCGCATTGGATGAACTGACCCTGACCACCAACGGCTCGCAATTGGCCACCCATGCGCGTTCCTTGGCGGATTTCGGCGTTCGTAGGATCAACGTATCTATGGACAGCCTTGACCCCGACCGATTCAAGGCCCTCACCCGCATAGGCGACCTTGGAAAGGTCCTCGGCGGAATTGACGCTGCCCTCGAGGCAGGGCTCAAAGTCAAGATTAACGCGGTGGCGCTGAAGGGTGTCAACGATATTGAATTTGACGACTTAATCCGTTGGTGCGGTGAGCGCGGTTGCGATTTGACACTTATCGAAACCATGCCGCTCGGTGACATTTCCGGCGACCGGACGGATCAGTATTTGCCACTTTCCGTCGTCCGCTCGGATTTGGAAAAGAGGTGGACCCTGACCGATTCCACCCACCACACCGGTGGCCCTGCCCGATATACCAAGGTTGAAGAGACGGGCCGGTATCTGGGCTTTATTACCCCTCTGACCCATAACTTCTGTGAAGGGTGCAACAGGGTGCGCGTGACGTGCACCGGTACGCTTTATATGTGCCTCGGCCAGGAGGATGCCGCCGATCTCCGTGCGCCAATGCGTGCAAGCGAGGGTGACGAAGCTCTTATCGCGGCAATACACGAGGCCATCGCGCGAAAGCCGAAAGGGCATGATTTCGTCATCGACCGGCGCAACAATCAGCCCGCCCTTTCCCGCCACATGAGCGTCACCGGCGGATAAGCCTACACCGACCTCGTGAAAGGACGCGTTTGTGGCCGAACTTCTTGGACTGGGTTTGAGCCATTTCGGCGGATTCATGTTTTCCGATGAAGAAATGTCCGCGAGAGCCAAGGCGCGCCTTGCCAATGGCTCTCTCCCACCCGAACTCGATTCCCCGGAAAAATGGCCCGACGCCATGCAAGCCGAATGGGGGAACGATCAAGGTGCCAAATTCGCCGCGATCCATCGTGATCGGTATTTCGATGGATTGAAACGCATCCGGGCCGCGATCGACTCTTTTAGGCCCGATGCGGTGATCATATTCGGCGATGACCAGTATGAATGTTTCCGCGAAGACCTGGTGCCGGCCTATTGCGTCTTTGTCGGAGAGAAATTTTTGACCAAGCCTTATCTACGCGCTCGCGGTCTTGGTGGCGATACCCTGAATATCTGGCACGACCATTTTGATCTCGTCCTGGAAAATGATGGGGCGCCGGAAATCGCGAAGTTTCTGGTGAATGCCTTGCTCGGGGAAGGCTTCGACCCAGCCTATAGCTACTCCCTGCCCCACCAGGAATACCTGGGTCATGCCTTTGCCAATACACTTCTTTATTTGGACCACGAAAGGAAGGGATGGCCCTATCCCATCATCCCCTTCGCCATAAATGCTTATGGGTCGGCTTTGATCCGGGCCAAAGGTGGCCTTGTGGAGGAAAATGGCCCGGCCCCAGGAAATCGGGAACCCGACCCCCCGGGGCCCACGCCCAGGCGGTGCTTTGAACTTGGTCGCGCCATCGCACGCATGCTTTTGGCGAGTCCCTGGCGCGTCGCGCTGGTCGCATCGGCAAGTTTTTCACACGGCTTCCTGACAGAAAAGCACCATTACCTCTACCCCGACCTCGAGGCAGACCTCGCGCGTTTCGCCGAACTCAAGTCCGGCAACTACATGGCGTGGCGCGACCTTGAGCTTTCCGCCCTGGAAGATTCGGGCCAGCACGAACTGGTAAACTGGTGTCCGATGATCGGCGCCATGGAGGAAGCGGGACAAAAGCCGACCTATTGCGAATTCCTTCAGAGCTTCCTCATGAATTCCAACAAATGCGTTGCCGTTATTCCGCCTGCGGGTGAAGCCCAATAGGCCTGCCGTTTCCAGACCCCTGTCACCCCGCAGCTCCGATAAACCGTGACTGAAGCATTTGCGAAGGCGGCGCGAGGTTTGGGAAACCGCCTCGTCCCGCCGCCAAGGTGCCAAGGGGCATAGTCTCGGGTATAATCCGTGACTTTTTGCATTCGCTCCCAAGGGAATGGACTGACATGGCATTGGAAAACATCGCCATTGTCGCCGCGGGCACGCCACAAGCTCTCGAAGCGCTCGATGCACTCACGGCGGAATACGGCAATTGCGCCATCGAGGATGCAGATGTGATCGTCCCGCTGGGCGGTGATGGCGTCATGCTGGAGACTCTTCACAACAATATCGATAGCTGCGTACCCGTCTACGGCATGCATCGAGGCTCTATCGGTTTCTTGATGAATCGCTATGAGACGAAGGGACTGAGGGACCGACTGCAATCGGCTGTCGCCGTGTCGCTCCACCCTCTTCATATGGATGCTGTCATTACGGATGGCGATACCCGCGAAGCCCTTGCGATCAATGAGGTGTCGCTCTTTCGTGAAACGGGGCAAGCGGCGAAAATCCGTGTCAAGGTGGATGGCGTAATACGCATCGATGAATTGAT
>SMUY01088198.1_pt1 | contig 16805 bp, 13 predicted proteins | sample 2456441 | NCBI WGS metagenome assembly SMUY01 (sample SAMN11095931, study PRJNA526329) | marine sediment metagenome | biome: Marine sediment; feature: Surficial sediment; material: Deep marine sediment; isolation source: Hadal surficial sediment | place: Pacific Ocean | collected 2014-11 | depth...
CTGCCGCAGCGCTATCCGTTCCTGCTCATCGACAAGGTGATCGACTGCGTGCCCGGCAAGTCGGTAACCGCCATCAAGAATGTCAGTATCAATGAACCTTATTTTCAGGGGCACTTTTCAGGCAATCCTGTGATGCCGGGCGTGTTGATCATCGAATCCATGGCCCAGGCTGGTGGTGTGCTGTCGCACGTCAGCAATCCGGACCTGGAGCCGCGGCCGCTCTATTATCTTGTCGGCGTGGATGGGGCACGCTTTCGTCGTCCGGTGGCCCCCGGCGATCAGCTGCGCGTGCACGTCGAGATCGACAAAGTCAGACGTGGTATGTGGTGGTACCGTTGTGAGGCCAGCGTCGAAGGTCAGATAGCGGTCACGGCGAAAATTCTATGCGCCCCGGGCGGAAACGCATCGTGATTCATGCCACCGCAATCATCTCGGACAGCGCGAATATTGCTGACGATGCCGAGATTGGCGCTTATTGCCTGATCGGTGATGAGGTCGAAATTGCCGGCGGCACGCGCATTGAAAGTCATGTTGTCATCAACGGGCCGACCCGAATCGGACGCGACAATCGTATTTATCAGTTTTCGTCAATCGGCGACGATCCGCAGGACAAGAAGTACGCTGGCGAACGGACAAGTCTGGTTATCGGCGAACGAAATACGATTCGCGAGTTTTGCACGATCAGCCGCGGCACCGTGCAGGATAAAGGTGAAACAGTCATCGGTGATGACAACTGGATCATGGCTTACGTGCATATCGCGCACGATTGCGTCATCGGCAGCAACACGATCATGGCGAACAACGCGACACTCGCGGGCCACGTTCATGTCGGAGATTGGGCGATCTTTGGTGGCTTTTCCGGCGTGCACCAGTTTTGCCGTATTGGCGCGCACGCATTCCTGGGGATGTACGCCGGCATAAGTCGCGACGTACCGGCGTACACGACGGTATCGGGACAGCCTGCCGTGCCACGTGGCATCAACAGTGAAGGACTCAAACGTCGCGATTTCAGCAGCGATCAGATTCGCAACATCAAACAGGCGTACCGCCTGGTCTTTCGGCGCGGCAAAAAACTTGCCGACGCGATCGATGAGGTTGCCGAACTCAGCAAGAATCAGCCTGAACTCGTCGTGTTTCTTGAATCCTTGCGTGCATCCGAACGCGGGCTCGTGCGCTAGTCACTGGCTCCGAAATCATGCGAACTCACGGGACAGGACACTAGGACGATGAAGGTCGGACTGGTCGCTGGCGAAGCCTCCGGTGACCTGCTGGGGGCGGGTCTGATCAAGGCACTGCAGGAGCGATATCCGCAGGCAATATTTGAAGGTGTCGCCGGGTCCGCGATGGTGGCAGCAGGTTGCGATCGATGGGCCGATGCGGAGTCACTTGCCGTCATGGGACTTGTCGAGCCATTGCGTGAAATTCCGCGTCTCCTCAGGCTGCGCCGGTCTCTCATCAATCGCTGGCGAACATCGCCGCCCGACGTATTTGTCGGCATCGACGCGCCGGACTTCAACCTCGGCCTCGAGACGGCGTTGCGCAAAGCCGGCATTCCGACGGTGCACTACGTTAGTCCATCGGTTTGGGCCTGGCGACCGGGCCGCATCGAGAAAGTCCGTAAGGCCGCTGATCGCGTGCTTTGTATTCTGCCGTTCGAAAAAAAACTTTACGACGACTGCGGCGTGCCTGCCGAATTTGTGGGGCACCCCAAAGCCGACAGCCTGTCCGCCGATATTGACGCGATAACGGTACGGCGTTCCCTCGCATTACGTGATTCAGGACCGCTTGTCGCGGTATTGCCCGGCAGTCGGGATAGCGAAGTGTCGAGGCTTGGACCGATTTTTGCGGCGACGGCAGCGAAACTGGCACAGGCGCGGCCTGATTTGCGGTTTGTCCTGCCGATCGCGTCGCCCAAACTATCGCCATCGATCAGAGCACATCTTCGCGATGCCGGTATCACGGATCGTTTCACGTTGCTTGATGGAGCCTCGGAACAGGCGATGGCTGCGGCCGACGTCGTGCTGCTTGCCTCCGGAACGGCGGCCCTGGAGTCGGCGCTACTTGGCAAGCCCACGGTTGCAGCCTATCGGGTTGCAGCAGTGACATTCGCTGTCCTCAAGCTGTTCAGGCTCGTCAAATTGCAGTATTTCACGTTACCGAATCTGCTGACGGAAACACCGCTCGTACCGGAATTCATCCAGGGCAACGCGACGGTCGATGCGCTGGTGGATGCGGTCGGCTCACTGCTCGACGACCCACAACGTTGCGCTGACATCCGGCGGAGATTTGCTACACTGCGTTCGGAGTTAGCGCTCGGTGCAGACCAACGGGCGGCGGATGCCGTCATCCGGCTCGCTACCAAAAAACCGGGGTCGAACCAACGTATTTCGTAGTAACTGGCGACTAAATGATTCCATCGAGCAAATACCCCGGTTTGACCCCGGTCTGCCGGTGTTCCCGGTTTTCAAATGATCCGGCATAACGCGCTGGTCGCGGGAGTCGACGAGGCCGGCCGCGGCCCGCTCGCCGGACCGGTTGTCGCGGCTGCTGTCATACTTCGCCCCGACCTTGCTATCGATGGTCTGCGAGACTCCAAACAGCTTGCCGCGACGAGGCGCGACGCACTGGCACGGGAAATCAGGAGCAAAGCGTTGTGCTGGTCGGTGGCGTGGGCGGACAGGGCCGAAATTGATGCACTCAACATTCTGGCCGCGACCATGCTGGCAATGCGCCGCGCCGTTCTCGGTCTTGCGGTGACGCCGGCGGGCATCCAGGTCGACGGCAACCGTTTGCCGAATGTGCGCGTCTCCGGTCGGCGAGTCGATGGTGAGGCAATCGTCGGTGGCGATGCCAGCGTGCCGGCAATCAGTGCCGCATCGATTATAGCGAAGACGGTGCGCGATCAGATCATGGTAGAGATGGACAGTCTGTATCCGCTCTACGAGTTTGCGAGACACAAGGGCTATGGCACGGAGATCCATCGAGAACGACTGCGTGAGCACGGTCCATGCCGTGAACATCGCACGAGCTTCGCTCCAGTGAGAGCCTTGCTATGACGGCGCAGCCATTCGCTCACCTGCATTTGCACACGGAGTATTCGCTCGCGGACAGCACCGTGCGAATTGCCGCACTGATGGAGCGCTGTAGCGCGGACGGCATGCCGGCCGTCGCCTTGACCGATCGGAATAACCTGTTCGCCGTCGTCAAGTTCTACAGGAAGGCGCTCGCGGCCGGGATCAAGCCGATAATCGGCGTCGACCTTCGTATCGAAAATGACGACGAGCTCGACCGGCCTTACACGCTGATACTCCTGTGCCAGGACAACGACGGTTACCGTAACCTGTCGCAACTGATTACGAGAGCGTATCTCGAAGGCCAGCATCGGGGCGAGCCGCTGGCACGCCGGGAGTGGCTAAGCGAACAAAGCTGCAAGGGTTTGATCGCGCTGTCCGGCGGGCTGCACGGTGATGTGGGCCATGCGCTCCTGACCGGGCACGCAGACGAAGCGCGCAAGCGCCTGCGTGAATGGCGACAAGTCTTTGGCGACCGTTACTACCTTGAACTCGTACGCAGCGGCCGAAGCGGTGAGGAAGATTACCTGCAGGCAAGCCTGTCATTGGCCAGTGACGCTGGTATTGCGGTCGTTGCCAGTAATGATGTGCGTTTCCTGGAGCGCGACGATTTCAATGCGCACGAAGCCAGGGTCTGTATTCATGAGGGGCGCAGCCTTGCGGATCCGGACCGGCCCCGACATTACAGCGACAACCAGTACTTGAAAAGTCCAGCCGAAATGGAGCAGCTGTTCGCCGACGTACCGGAAGCGCTGCAAAACACCATTGAGATTGCCCGGCGTTGCAATCTCAATCTCAGTCTTGGCAAGAGCGTGCTGCCGGCATTTCCGGTGCCGGGTGACCAGAGCGAGACGGAGTATCTGCAGGCTGCTGCCCATCGGGGGCTGTCAGCCGCACTCAACGGCATCTTCGCCGCGGGCGCGTTCCCGGCCAACGAGCGTGATTCACGCAGCGCGCCCTATCACGAGCGGCTCGAAACGGAACTCTGCGTGATTCGCGACATGGGTTTTTCAGGCTATTTTCTTATCGTCGCCGACTTCATCCAGTGGGCGCGCGACAATGACATACCCGTTGGCCCGGGCCGCGGGTCCGGTGCCGGATCACTGGTCGCATGGGTGTTGGGCATCACCGACCTCGATCCACTGCAGCATGGCTTGCTGTTCGAACGGTTTCTGAATCCTGAGCGTGTGTCGATGCCGGACTTCGATGTCGATTTCTGCATGGAGGGCCGGGATCGCGTCATCGAATACGTTGCGGAGCGATACGGGCGTGATCGTGTCGCACAGATCATTACGTTTGGCACGATGGCGGCGAAAGCTGTCATTCGCGACACGGGACGAGTCCTTGGCCAACCCTATGGCTTCGTCGATCGCATCGCCAAGCTCGTTCCTTTCGAGATCGGCATGACTCTCGACAAAGCTCTCGAGCAATCGGAGGAGCTCGCGGCAATGTATCGCGATGACGAGGAGGTTACGGCGATTATCGATCTGGCGATGTCGCTCGAGGGCCTGGTCCGAAACGCCGGCAAACACGCCGGCGGTGTCGTCATTGCACCCAATCAGTTGACCGATTTTGCGCCGCTTTATTGCGAAGAGGGCGGCGGAAATACGGTCACGCAACTGGATAAGGACGACGTCGAAGCCATTGGCCTGGTGAAGTTCGATTTTCTGGGGTTGAAGACACTGACCATTATCGATTGGGCCGTGCGCATCGTTAACGCTGCAGATGACGGGCCGAAACTGGACATTGCGCGTATTCCGATGACGGACGGCGACACGTTCAGGTTATTGCAGGCTACGAAGACCGTCGCCGTGTTCCAGCTCGAGTCCAATGGCATGCGCGATCTCATCAAGCGCATGCGTCCGAGTCAATTCGACGACCTTGTAGCACTCGTGGCGTTGTTTCGGCCCGGGCCGCTGCAGTCCGGCATGGTTGACGACTTCATATTGCGCAAACAATCGACGAATCAGGCCGGGACGGACTACCTGCACCCCGATCTGAAGCCTGTGTTGGAGGAGACGTACGGTGTCATTCTCTACCAGGAGCAGGTCATGCAGATCGCGCAGGTACTCGCCGGCTATACGCTCGGCGGCGCCGACTTGTTGCGCCGGGCGATGGGCAAGAAAAATCCCGAGAAAATGGCCGAACAGCGCGAGATATTTATCTCGGGCGCCACTGAAAGGGGCGTCACGGAGCGCACTGCGACGCGAATTTTCGACCTGATGGAGAAGTTCGCGGCCTACGGTTTCAATAAGTCGCATTCGGCCGCCTACGCCGTTCTCTCCTATCAGACAGCGTATCTGAAGGCGCACCATCCGGCAGCGTTCATGGCGGCGGTCATGAGTGCGGATCTCGACAACACAGACCGTCTCGTGACGCTTAAGGATGATTGCCGCCAGCTTGGCTTGCGGGTCCTGGCGCCCGATGTTAACCGCTCCGCATACCACTTCAGCGTATCCGACGATTGCACGATCCTGTACGGCCTTGGCGCCATCAAAGGTGTCGGGCGCGCTGCGGTGCAAGCGTTGATCGCCGACCGCAACGACAATGGTGAGTATCACAGCCTGGCGGAGTTTTGCCGTCGTGTTAATCACGAAAAGATCAATCGGCGCGCGCTCGAAGCCATGATCAAAGCCGGCGCGATGGGCGAGTTTGGCCAGTCGCGCCGAAGCTTGATGCACCAGATGCCTGCGGCGTTGCAGAGCGCCGACCAGCATGCGAAAGCAGCCGCAGCGGGACAAAACGACATGTTCGGCATTGAGGAATCCATCACCGAAATCGACACGCCCGAACCGGCCAATCTTGCCGAGTGGCCGGAGCGCGTCTTGCTGAGCAATGAAAAAGAAGCGCTCGGCCTGTATCTGTCAGGACATCCATTCGACGCCGTACGTGCGGATGCGACTTGTTTCGTCGACGGCAGGCTCAGTGATCTCGTCGCCGAGCCGGCACCGCAAAATTCAAAGGGAGAGCGTGATTACGCACAGTCGCGCCGCGAAGTTACTGTCGCCGGTCTCGTCGTCGACGTCCGCAAACGCGGCAACCGCATCAGCGTCATACTCGACGACGACAGTGGTCGCATGGAACTCAGCCTGTTCAGCGAGGCATTTGGAAAATTTCGGCATCTGCTGGTGAAAGACGAGATCGTCGTTGTGACTGGCACACTTCGATATGACGACTTCGTCGCAGCATGGACGCTCAATGCCAAGAATGTCCTGCACATCGATCGGGTGATCGAGAGTCGCGCCAAGAGCATGATCCTGAACCTTGCGGCCAACGGTCAGGGCGAACAGCTGCTCATGCGGTTGCACGACGTATTGTTGCCGTACCGCGAAGGAAGCTGCGACGTCGCCGTGCAATATTACGGGGATGACGCGGCGGCCCGATTGCATCTGGGCCCTGAATGGTCGGTGCGTCCCAGCCGCGAGCTCAGGGACAAGCTGAGTGAGTTGCTCGGTAGCGATAATGTCCGACTGCTCTACGCGCCCAGTCGCGAAATCATGTAGAGTCCGATTTTTGGCGTCCTCTGGTGGCCCACCCGGGCTGGTCGCGACGCAAGCATTAACATCCATGGACTTGATATTCCTTGATTTCGAGAAGCCGATCGCAGAGCTTGAGGCAAAGATCGAAGAGCTCCGCTTCGTTGGCGATGACGCCGAAATCAACATCAACGACGAAGTCGCGCGCCTCAAAGAAAAAAGCGAATCGCTGACGAAAAGCATTTTTTCGAAACTCAGCGCGTGGCAGATCGCGCAGGTTGCCAGACACCCGATGCGGCCCTATACGCTCGATTACCTGGCGCAATTCTCGCCCGATTTTCAGGAACTTCACGGCGACCGCATGTTCGCCGATGATCCGGCGATCGTCGGCGGTGTCGGACGTATCGACGGGCGCGCGGTCATGTTCATTGGCCACCAAAAAGGTCGTGACACCAAGGATCGCGTGCGCCGCAATTACGGCATGCCGAAACCCGAGGGCTATCGCAAGGCGCAGCGCTTGATGCGCATGGCGGAAAAGTTTTCGCTCCCCGTCGTCACATTCATCGATACGCCCGGTGCATACCCTGGTGTCGGTGCCGAGGAGCGAGGCCAGAGCGAGGCGATCGCATACAGCCTGTATCTCATGGCCGGCCTGAGAACACCGATCATCAGTGTCGTGATCGGCGAGGGCGGCTCCGGTGGTGCGCTCGCCATCGGCGTCGGCGATCGTCTGCTGATGCTTCAGTACAGTATTTACTCGGTGATCTCGCCCGAAGGCTGTGCTTCGATTTTGTGGAAAAGTGCCGACAAGGCAGAGGATGCTGCCGAGGCAATGCGCATTACGGCCGACAGCTTGAACGACTTCGGCCTCATTGACGAAGTATTACCCGAGCCACTCGGCGGGGCACACCGTGGTCCAAATGCCGTCGCAGAAGTCATTCGCAACGCAGTCCTCAGGAACCTGGAGGAACTCGACGCATTGTCCATCGACCAGTTGCTGGAAAACCGGCAACGCCGAATCGCCAGCGTCGGCGAGTTCAAAGAGGCGTGACGTTCGGCGAGGATGTATTGCTCGAGAGGCTCGCCGAGCTTGAGGCAGTTGCGGCCGAAGCATCCCGTTACGTTGTTGCAATGAGCGGCGGCCTCGATTCGACCGTATTGTTACACGCACTGGCAAAGGCCAGATCTCGGCATCGGAAGACGCTGGTTGCGGTACACGTCGACCATCAGCTGCAGTCCGCGTCCGCCGATTGGTGCGATGCGTGCCGCGAGTTCGCGGCAGAACTCGGTGTCGACTTCATCGCCGAAACCGTCAGCGTCGACCTGAATTCGGGCGCCGGCCTTGAAGCGGCGGCCCGCGAAGCGCGCTACTGCGCATTGAGCGGTCACGTCGAGACCGGCGACTGGTTACTGAGCGCACATCACCGCAACGATCAGGCTGAGACGTTGCTACTGAACCTGATGCGCGGCAGCGGCCCGGCCGGCCTGGCCGGAATCACGGCGATCCGACCGTTCTCACGCGGCTGGCTGGCGCGGCCACTCCTCGGCGTTTCGCGCGCCGAACTACTCGATTATGCGGATAGATCCGGATTGCAGTGGATCGACGATCCTTCGAATATCGATCTTGAATTCGACCGAAATTTCCTGCGCCACGATGTCCTGCCGCGACTCGAGACGCGCTGGCCCGATTCCGTGGCTCGACTGGCGAGAAGCGCGGCGCTCGCCGGCGAAGCTGCGACACTGCTGTCGGAACTGGCGGAAATTGATTTACAGGCACTCGGGGCGCGGCCCGAGCGGCTTTCGATCGACGGGCTTCGTGGGCTGTCCGTCGAACGGCAGCGCAATGTACTGCGCCACGCCGTGCGCCGGATCGGCCTGCCGGCGCCGGGCGCAAGCCACCTGTCCGCGATCGTCGGCGATCTGCTCACGGCGAGGGAGGATGCACAGCCGCTGATCAGATGGCGCGGCGCCGAAGCGCGCCGCTATCGGGACCAGCTGTACCTCCTGCCAGCGAGCGAAGCAGACGCAGCGGTACCCGATGAACAGCTTGTGGCGGGCGATCGCGTGAAATTGCGCGCCGGGCATGGTGCCCTGTCGCTCGCTCCCGGCGCGCCAGTCGGGCTGTCGGATGGCGTAGTGGGCAGCGGTTTGCACCTGCAATACCGCCACGGTGGGGAGGAAATCCAACCGCTCGGTCAGGCACATACGCGCAAACTCAAGAAATTGCTCCAGGAAGAGGGCATCGTGCCCTGGATGCGGGACCGCTTGCCGTTGTTGTATGCGGGGCAACGGCTCGTCGCGGTTGCTGACTTGTGGATTGCAGCTGATGCGGCGAGCGAGCCGGGCACTGCCGTGGTGTGGGAGCAGCGTCCTCCGATTCATTGAAAATGCGTCGAATGAGCGCTTTTTCATTGTCTCGATAACAGTGTTCTGTTAACGTTTAAAACCGTCTTTTGTCCAACGACGGCGTAACATTCGAAGGGTTGGAAAAAAGCACAGCGCTTGCTTCACGTGCTTTTGGTCCAGCCCTTTTCGTGTTTCCAGTCACCAGGGAATTTTCGGGTTCGTATATGACGTCTTATGTATTCATCACCGGCGGCGTGGTCTCGTCACTGGGCAAGGGTATTACGTCTGCCTGCCTGGGGGCTATTCTCGAGACACGCGGTTTGTCGATCAGCATGATCAAGCTGGATCCCTACATCAACGTTGATCCGGGCACGATGAGTCCGTTTCAGCATGGCGAAGTATTCGTCACGCATGACGGTACCGAGGCTGACCTCGATCTTGGCCATTACGAACGCTTCGTGAAAACGACGACGGGGCGCAACAGTAATTTCACGACCGGGCGCATCTACGAGACCGTCATCGCAAAGGAACGCCGCGGCGAGTATCTCGGCGCGACTGTGCAGGTCATTCCGCACATCACCGATGAGATCAAGGACAGCGTCAAGCGCGGCGCAGGCAATGCGGATATTTGCCTCGTTGAAATCGGCGGCACCGTTGGCGACATCGAGTCCCTGCCATTTCTCGAGGCAATACGCCAGATGAGCTTCGAGCTCGGTCACGATCATGTTGTCTATGTGCACTTGACACTGGTGCCGTACATTGCGACGTCGGCCGAGATCAAGACCAAGCCGACACAGCATTCGGTCAAGGAATTGCGATCAATCGGCATTCAGCCCGACATTCTCGTGTGCCGTTCCGAACAGCCGTTGCCTGTCGAACACCGCAGGAAAATCGCGTTGTTTACCAACGTGCCGGAGCCTGCCGTGATATCGGCCTATGACGTCGATGACCTTTACAAGATTCCGGCGATGCTGCATGAGCAGGGGCTTGACAGCATCGTCACAAAGCAACTGTGCCTCGACCTGCCGGAAGCCGATCTCAGCGAATGGCAGGCTATCGTCGAGGCCAAGCAGAATCCGCAGGGTGAAGTGAACATTGCCATGGTCGGCAAGTATGTCGACCTTCGGGATGCCTACATCTCTCTGTCCGAGGCGTTATTGCACGGCGGGATTCACACCCGCACGCGCGTCAATATTCATTACATCGAAGCGCAGGACATCGAGGAGCAGGGCATCACGTGCCTGCACGGCATGGATGGCATCGTCGTACCGGGAGGTTTCGGCGATCGTGGCATAGAGGGAAAAATTGAGGCCGTTCGTTACGCGCGTGAGCACGCCATTCCGTATCTCGGTATTTGTCTCGGCATGCAAGTCGCGATCATCGAGGCTGCGCGGAACCTGGCCGGTCTCGATGGTGCGATGAGCACCGAATTCGAGCGCAAGACCCCGCATCCCGTCGTCGCGCTGATTACCGAATGGCGGACGGCGAGCGGCGATATTGAGCTACGCGATGAAAATTCCGATCTTGGCGGCACCATGCGCCTCGGAGCGCAGGAAATCAGTCTGCAAAAAGGTTCGCTGGCGGCGACGACGTACGGTGCCACAACAATCGAAGAGCGGCATCGGCATCGCTACGAAGTGAACAACCATTATCGTTCGACGCTCGAGCAGGTCGGGCTGTGTTTTTCAGGTTTGTCGGTCGATGACCTTGTCGAGGTGGTGGAGATTCCCGGGCATCCATGGTTTCTCGCAAGTCAGTTTCACCCTGAATTCACATCGAATCCGCGCGACGGGCATCCACTCTTCACGGGCTTCGTTCATGCGGCACGCCACCACCATGAGACTGAGCTGCCCAAGGCCGCCGAAGCATGAATCTCTGCGGATTTTCGGTCGGAAGTGATCAGCCCATTTTTCTGATTGCCGGAACCTGCGTCATCGAAAGCGAAGCGATGACGATCGACACGGCAGGCGCACTCAAGGAAATTTGCGCCAATCTCGACGTGCCGTTTATCTACAAGTCGTCGTTCGACAAGGCGAACCGCAGCTCACAGGCGGGCTTTCGCGGACCCGGACTGGGAGAGGGCCTGAAAATACTCGGCGAAGTCAAACGCCAGCTCGATCTGCCGGTATTGACGGACGTGCACGAAGACACGCCGATCGACGAGGTGGCCGACGTTGTCGATGTCATGCAGACGCCGGCATTCCTGTGTCGACAGACAAATTTCATTTTGCGCGTTGCGGCGGCCGGTATTCCGGTCAACATCAAGAAAGGACAGTTCCTTTCGCCGTGGGAGATGCAGAACGTTGTCGATAAGGCAAAGTCGACGGGAAATAACGACATCATGGTTTGCGAACGCGGATTTTCTTTCGGCTACAACAACCTGATTTCGGACATGCGCAGCCTCGCGATCATGCGCGGTTGCGGCTGCCCGGTCGTATTCGATGCCACCCACTCGGTGCAGTTGCCGGGCGGCAAGGGCACGGCATCTGGCGGGCAGCGCGAGTTCATACCGGTGCTCGCACGTGCCGCGACCGCGGCTGGTATTGCGGGGTTGTTCATGGAGACTCATCCGGAGCCGGACAAGGCGTTGAGCGACGGTCCCAACGCGCTGCCGCTGGCCAATATGTCCGAACTTCTCGAATCCATCGTCGCGATCGACCGGAGTGTCAAGAAAAACGAATATCTCGAAGCGCAATTCGGCTTGGGAATTTAGCAACGATGATCCGGATCGAAGAGATCCATGGACGCGAGATACTCGATTCGCGTGGCAACCCGACGGTCGAGGCCGAAGTTCGTCTCGATGACGGCAGTTGGGCGCGGGCCGCTGTTCCGTCGGGCGCCTCGACCGGGTCGCGGGAAGCTGTCGAGCTGCGCGATGGCGACAAGTCGCGCTATCTCGGCAGGGGTGTCTTGCAGGCCGTCGCTAACGTCAATGGCGAACTGCGCGACGCGTTGCTCGCCGGCAGCTTCGACGATCAGCGCGAGCTCGATCGATGCATGATCGAACTCGACGGCACCGGCAACAAAGCGCGGCTCGGCGCCAACGCGTTGCTTGCGATATCGCTCGCCGTTGCGAGGGCGGATGCGCGGTCAAAGGGCGTTTCACTGTTCCGGCACATCGGCAGTGACGTGACGATGCCGGTGCCGCAGATGAACATCATCAACGGTGGCGTTCATGCGGACAACAGCGTCGACATCCAGGAATTCATGATCTTGCCGGTTGGCGCGCCGAATTTTCGTGAGGCGCTGCGCTATGGCGCCGAGGTATTTCACGCGTTGAAGGCGGTGCTTCGCAGCCAGGGCCTGAACACAGCCGTGGGGGATGAAGGCGGCTTCGCGCCGGACCTGCCGTCAAATCGCGCCGCGCTCGACATCATCATGACGGCGATCGAACAGGCTGGATTCAAGCCCGGCGGTGACATGCTGCTGGCGCTCGACGTTGCGAGTTCCGAATTCTGCAGCGATGGGATTTATGACCTTGCATCGGAGGGACGCACATTCGACGCGGTGGCATTCAGCGCGTTCCTCGAGGACCTCGTGGACAGTTATCCGATCATCTCGGTCGAGGATGGCATGGCCGAGGAGGATTGGGCCGGCTGGCGCGTGCTGACCGACGCGATCGGGGGCCGCGTACAGCTCGTGGGTGACGACGTCTTCGTCACCAATACGGTGCTTCTGTCTCGTGGCATCGACGAGAAAATTGCCAATTCAGTGTTGATTAAACCCAACCAAATCGGTACCTTATCAGAGACTCTTGATGCAATTACTATGGCGGTAGATGCAGGGTTCACGGCCGTGATCTCGCATCGCTCCGGGGAGACCTCGGATACCACGATTGCCGACATTGCGGTCGGTACGCGGGCGACGCAGATCAAGACCGGTTCACTGTCGAGGTCGGAGCGCATCGCGAAGTACAACCGGCTGCTGCGCATTGAAGAGGAGCTGGGCGACGCCGCACGGTACGCCGCCAGAGAGGCGTTCCCGGCTACGGTGTCGGCGATGAAACTGGGGTAATCGATTGTCCAATATGCGCTGGCTGCTTGCGATCCTGGCCGTCACTGTGACGATGTTGCAGGTGCGGCTGTGGCTGTCTGACGACGGTTACCGCAAGACATTGAATTTACGGACCGCGGTTGCTGATCAGCGCGCGCAGAATCAGGTATTGAGAGAACGCAATGCGGCGCTGGATGGCGAGGTCATCAATCTCAAACAGGGTCTCGAAGCCGCCGAAGAGCGGGCTCGTACCGACCTGGGCATGATCGGTCCGAATGAAACCTTTTACCAGGTCGTTCCTGTCGCTGACGCGTCGGATTGATTCCACCGATGACGACGCATCCCGGCGCGCTCCCGGACTGGGCCCGTGCGCACGGAGCACCGCTGTTTGCTGCGGGCATACGCTCGAGACCTTGCGATTTCGTCGTTGATGAGCAGCTGGCCATCGAATTCAGCGGTGAGGGCGAGCACGATTACCTGCATGTCCAGAAGACCGGCGCGAACACGCAGTGGGTCGCACGACGACTTGCGCGTCACGCTGACGTTGCCCTCGTTGATGTCGGTTTTAGCGGACTAAAAGATCGCCACGCCGAAACCAGGCAATGGTTCAGCGTGCGCCGCAAGCCGGGCGCAAGTGATCCATGGTCGACACTTGACATCGAAGGTGTGCGCATCCTTGAGCTGCAGCGCCACCGACGCAAACTGCGACGCGGTGCACACAAATCCAATGCATTTCGTATCGCGTTGCGCGCGAAGGAGCCAGTGCGAAAACATGACGAGATCGCGGAACGTCTGCGGCAAATCGAATCGTTTGGCGTGCCGAACTACTTCGGCGAGCAGCGCTTCGGATTCGAAGGCGGCAATCTCGATCTCGCCAGGCGATGCTTCAAAGGTGACCGTCTTTCGCGTGACAAACGCAGTATTGCAATTTCTGCGGCACGTTCATTCATTTTCAATGAAATACTTGCCGCGCGCGTTGCCGGCAAGAGCTGGAATCGTATATGCCGCGGTGACGTGGCGAATCTGGATGGCTCAGCGAGCATATTCACAGTCACCGAAGTTGACGACAAGCTGCAACAACGTTGCGATGAAATGGACATCCACCCGACGGGCAGCCTCTGGGGCAAAGACGCACCTCTAGTCAGTCATGATATTGCCGAGCTCGAACGAACCGTGGCTAGCCGATTCCCTGAACTGATTAAAGGCTTGCAAAGCGTCTCAATGGATGCGTCCAGTCGCGCACTACGGTTACCCGTGCGCGACTTGCGCTGGGAAATTGATCCGGATGCACTGTGGCTCGAGTTTCGGCTGCCGCGCGGCGGTTATGCGACGGCGGTGTTGCGTGAGATCGCCAGCGTCGAGGATATGTCCTGGCGTCGTCAGGCTGGCCAGGTGCGATAACTCGGGCCCGAATGTACAAACACTGTCAGATTTGCTCTCGCGTCAATGGCGGGGCTTGGCCGGAAAGCGGCTGGTCGGGTGTTACGATGGTGACAGGCGGAAATCGACTGCAAATCGGATGCCATCGTTCTTGGTTCGGTTTCTCCAATGTGATCCGATGCATTTGGGTGGCTGAACTATCGCGCTCTTCTTCCCCGGTATGCGACGTGAGCCCCTTGTTTTTTCCCGGGATCCGGATTTGCCTCTAAGAGTTCGTAGAGCCATTGCCACCATTCACCAACATTGACGTTTTGAGTTTCGGCACGCTCGGACTCCACCCATGCGCGGAGCCGTGTCCATGTCCCGCGCACCCAGCCCCCGACCATACGGTCGAGTAACTGGTGATCTACAACACCCTCAAAAACCATACACCCCCACATCTCACAAGCGCTATCCACGGCGAGCGCCGCCGCCAGCAAGACCGGGTCATTACGAATTAATTGCGGTTCAGCGTCCAACGGCAGATCGAATATTTTTCTTACGGCCTGTCGCACTTCTTGAGTTTGCACCGTCCGAACGATGTCAACGGCCGCGTGATCGCGCCGACTACGGGTAGCCTGGCGGAGTTCGATGAGTCCGAAAACGATTCCGATCACGACAGCAATCGCGGTAAAAAGCTCTACCACCGCGATCAGATTAGAGTCGCCAAACAGACCACCTTCCATAAACCGATTATAGAGGATCAAGATTCAGCCAGTAAGTGTCTGCTATTGGCCGAAATTGGAAGTCAGAATCCATAATTTCCAGAGTTTTTGACGTCTGCTTTGCCCCCAGAAGCGGTCGTTGGAGTGATAGAGTGCTGAGGATCCGCTAATGACCCAAAGCGGCCCCTCGCAACATGACGGCCCGATTTGAGTGTTACTTCCATTCTTGCAGACGAATTCTAGTTAGGCAGCACGAACTTCGATCACCACCAGTGTGAGTACAATGTATTGGATACCCAACAAACTGCTTCGTATTCTTTTGTTTTGGACATCATTGACAACCCTGGCGTTTTGGTTGCCGCTGATACGTGGAGCCTTTGATGGCGACAGCTACCATTGGGCAATTGGGCCTACATTATCAGGGTCAGGCATGCACGGTAACTATTGGGTGCTTGTGCTGGGAAGCTCTTTCGCCCTAATTACAATTTTTCTCGGCTGGCGTGGTGCCCGCTTACCATTTCACTGGATGTTGCTAACTTGGCATGTATTTCTCGGAACTGGCTCAATATATTTGGCGGCCACGCAACTCGAATCTTTTGTTTTCAGTGGAGAAACTCTCGGCATATCATTCTCTTTGAATTGGCTTGCTCCTTTGATATGTGGTGGTTTTGCACTCATGGCTTTGCACTGGGTGCGACGCGATCTGAGCCATAAGGAGCTAAGAGTCCTGCCGCCCTGGACACGTTCAAATACAACGTGGGTATTGGCTTTGAGTCTCCTTTTACCCCTGCAGTTTGCTCTATTGCGCTTCGGGGATCCACACAGCTTAACGGATCAAATCGGCGTAATTATCACAATCTTTCAGTGGATGCTTGTAGGAGATGCGCTGAGTTCAAAATCAAATGATGAATCAAAGGACAATTACAGTGCAGCCTAACAATGCGCTGCACTTGCCGCCTGTCAAGGCGGGGTTTTTATTTGGCGCGAACGACCGCTATTGGCCGTTAGCGGCTTGTCATTTTCGTGAAATTAGCGGAGATTGAACGTCCGCTAATGGCCAGAAGCGGACGATTACGTAACGCCTACGGATCAACATGGGTTATTGGTAGGTGTCAGCCATAGGACTTGCGAATCATGCGCCAGGCAATCCAGGCCGTCGGCAACACCACGACCGGGCCGGCCAACACGAGCAGAGACTCGCCGCTCCACCAATTGATACCGCCGACCGCGCTCAAGGTTCCGGTGGCTTCCTGGTACGGACGCACATAGACCGTTAACAAGACGGCACACATGATCACCTGGTAAACGGCCAGGGTCATGGGCGCATATTGCGTAAACCGTAACTTCCGCGCGCTGATCTCCTGTTGCGGAACCCGATGCAACTGCAAGCGGTAGACCTGTTCCTCCCGGCCAACGTGGCCGAAGCGGGATACCACCAGCACAACCACCAGGCTAACCAGCCCCCCGAGCAGGATCGGATCCAGCCAGAACGGCAAGTTGATCCACTCAAAGTACTCCAAGGCCTTGGGCACCGCATTGAATAAGAATCCGCTGACAATGCCCCAGAACGCGGCATCCGCTGTAATGTTTTTACTCCACACGCTCATAAATGCCACGGGTCCCCAGGATGATGCGAACAACGTGCCGACGAAATAGGTCAGCCAGAAAATATCGATCGGTGAGACAAAGGCAATCACCAGCGTTATCACGCCGATCCCAAGCATGATCAGCCGGCTGAGTTTCAGCATTTTCTTGTCATCGACCGCATCGTGGCGGAACAGATCATTACTGACACTGAATCCCACCAATGACAGAAACGTTGAGGCTGAGGACAG
>SMUY01358812.1_pt1 | contig 16803 bp, 16 predicted proteins | sample 2456441 | NCBI WGS metagenome assembly SMUY01 (sample SAMN11095931, study PRJNA526329) | marine sediment metagenome | biome: Marine sediment; feature: Surficial sediment; material: Deep marine sediment; isolation source: Hadal surficial sediment | place: Pacific Ocean | collected 2014-11 | depth...
ATGCCGGCGACGAGCACTACGAGCACCGTGGTAAACACAGTGTCGGATTGTTGACGAAGCATTGCGGCCAGCCGCATTCGAGGTCCCTCGTGCGGGGGTGGGGATGGGTCCGTCTCGTACTCTAGAGGCGGCCGGGGCTGCCTAAAAGGCGCACCTGACGCACACTTTAGGGTATCACGAGGCCACCGCGAGCCGCACCCGCGCTTGGGGGCTTGCCTAGTGGGGATCGGCTACGGTTTGCGGCAGGCTCTCGAGCACCGCCCGAAGCGCCACCACGGGCGAAAACTCGGCGCTGTCGGCCGCTCTCTCGGCAGAGTCGCCCGCCGGGGCCCGCACCACGAGACGATCCGGGGGGCGGATCGACCAACCGGGCTCCTGCTCGACGCGCACCAGCAGCGCCGCAAGGTCGAGCCCGGCGTCGCGGCCGATGCGCAGCTCGAAGTTGCGGCCCACGCGATCGGCCGAGAGGATCCCCAGAGTCTCCGCCTCCAAGCGGAGCTGGGCATAGTCGAAGAGGTCCTCCACCTCGCGCGGCATGGCGCCGTAACGGTCGCGTACTTCGTCGCGAAGAGCCTCGAGCTGCGCCTGGTCGCGTACCGAGGCGAGCCGCTTGGCTACCATGAGGCGTTGCAGCGGATCCTCGACATAGGCCACCGGGATGCTGAACCCGACGCCGAGGTTGAGCTGCGCTCGTACTTCCGCCGGCGCCGGCTGGCCCTCGAGCTCGTGCACCGCCTCCTCCAGCAGCCGGGCGTACATCTCGAAGCCAACCGCCGCCATGTGGCCGTGCTGGCGCTCGCCAAGCAGCGACCCGGCGCCACGAATTTCCAGGTCGAGCGCCGCCAGGCGAAACCCTGAACCCAGGTCGGCAAACTCCTGGATGGCACGCAGGCGCTTGCGCGCCACATCGGAGAGCGTGTCGGGTGGCGGAATCATCAAGTAGGCGCTGGCGCGCCGGTCGGAGCGGCCGACACGGCCGCGCAACTGGTAGAGCTGCGCCAGGCCGAAGGTGTCGGCACGGTTGATGATCATGGTGTTGGCGAGCGGGATGTCGAGGCCGTTCTCGATGATCGTGGTGCTCACCAGCACGTCGGCGTCGTGGCGCACAAAAGCAAGCATGACGCGCTCCAGTTCGCGCTCGGGAAGCTGCCCGTGCCCGACGCAAAAACGCGCTTCCGGCACCAGCGCGCGCAGCGTCTCGAGCATCGAATAGATGGTTTCGACACGGTTGTGCACGAAGAAGATCTGGCCGTCGCGCGACAGCTCGGCGCGGATCGCCGAAGCGATGACCTCCGGGTCGTACACCATAACGTGGGTGGCGACGGCAAAACGATCGCGCGGCGGGCTCTCGATGACACTCAGGTCGCGCACCCCGATGAGCGACATCTGCAGCGTACGGGGTATCGGCGTGGCGGTCATCGACAGCACGTCGAGGTGGCGCTTGAGTTGCTTGATCCGTTCCTTGTGCTGCACCCCGAAGCGCTGCTCCTCGTCGACAATGAGCAGGCCGAGGTTCTTGAACAGCACGTCGCGGGACAGGATGCGGTGGGTGCCCACGAGGATGTCGACGCTGCCGTCGGCGAGGCCCCTGAGCACCTCTTTCTGCTCGCTGTCCGATCGAAAGCGCGACATCACGTCGACGCGGAGCGGGAATGCCGCGAGACGCTCCGCGAAGGTGAGCAAGTGCTGCTGCGCCAGCACCGTTGTCGGCGCCAACACGGCCACCTGCTTGCCGTCCATCACCGCCTTGAAGGCGGCCCGCATGGCGACCTCGGTCTTGCCGTAGCCCACGTCGCCGCACAGCAACCGGTCCATGGGCTTGGCCGATTCCATGTCGGCCTTGATCTCGGCGATGGCGGTGAGCTGGTCGGGGGTTTCCTCGAACTCGAAGGCGTCCTCCATCTCGCGCTGCCATGGTGTGTCCTCTCCGTAGGCATGACCCTTGATGGTCTTGCGCGCGGCGTAGAGCTCGAGCAGCTCGCTCGCCATCTCGCGCAGCTCCTTCTTGACCCGGTTTTTGACGTTGCCCCACGAGGTACCACCGAGCTTGTCGAGTTTGGGTGCGGCGCCCTCCACTCCGCGATAGCGCTGCACCAGGTAGAGCTGCTCCATTGGCAGGTACAGCCGATCCTCGCCACGATAGTGGATCTCCATGAACTCGCGCGCCTCGCCCTCGACGTCGAGCGTGCGCACAGCGATGAACTCGCCGATGCCGTGCTCCACGTGCACCACCGCGTCGCCCGGCGCCAGGTTGCGGAAGTCGGCACGGAAAGCGTCGCCGTGGAAGCGCCGCCGTCGGCCACGCACCCGCGTGCGGCCAAAGACCTCGGCATCGCTGCCTAGCCACAGGGCCTGGTCGGGGAGGCGAAAACCGGCCGAAAGATCGGCGCAGATGACGCAGCAGGTGCCGGGCGGCAATTCGCTCGCGTCGCTGAGGGTGGGGTGGTCGTCCGTCTTGGGGGGCAAAGAGAGGGCTACGGGGATCTCGTATTCTTCCAGGACCTCGGCGAGGCGTTGCGCGGAGCCCGGGCGGGACATGGCCAGGCAGACGCGCTCGCCGGCGGCTACTGCTTTGCCCACCGCATCGGCGAGGTCCGCCATGCGGCCCTGGAAGGCCGGCGCCGGCGGGCCCAACAATCGCACCGCCCCGGACGCCGCTTCTTCGGTAGCCAGCTCGCGCATGAGCAAGCGACCATGGGGCGCCGATGGGCGACGCAGCGCTTCGTTGAGCTCGCCGTAGAGATCCTCCGGCAGCGGGGCGTCGCGCCCCTCGGCCAGGGCGCGGTGGTAGTGCTCGTCGAGGTATTCCGACCAGTCGCTCTCCTCTGGCGCGAACGACTCGGGCTCAATCTCCACCCACAACGGATCGTTCAGATAGTCCGCAAGGGTGGCGCTCCCACCCACCGGGGTGCCTTCGCTGACTGCTCTCGGCGGGCCGGCTACGGGGTCGGCGATTTCGCCGGCGATGGACGCGGCGAGGTCGAAATGCTCGCGCGCCGGGGGCAGCTCGATGGCGTCGATCGACCGCATCGAACGCTGATCGCGCGGGTTGAACTCGCGAATCGACTCGATGTGGTCGCCGAAGTACTCGAGCCGCACGGGATGCTCGCGGGTAGGTGGGAACACATCGACAACCCCACCGCGCACGGCGAGCTCACCTAGAGATTCGACCAACGAGTCACGCCGGTAGCCGGCCGCTAGCAGCGCCGCCAGTAGTTCTTCGGGCGGCAGCTCGTCGCCCACCTTGATGACAAGTGTGCTGCGCACAAAACGATCCATGGGCTGCAGGCGCTCGAGCCACGAGAGCACCGGCGCCAGCACGATATCGACGCGACCACCGGCGCAGCGGTCGAGGGTTTGGATGCGTTCGCGGATATGGTCGGGATGCGGTGTCAGCGTGCCGTAGGGGTCTACCGCCAGCGGCGGGAAAGCCACAACATGTCCGTGGCCCTCGCCGGCCGGATGGAAGGCTCGCAGGTCGAGCAACATCGCCTCACGATCGACACCCTTCGGCAAGACCACCGCCAGCGGGCGGGCCAGCTCCTCCTGCAGCCGCGCCAGCAACGCCGCTCGGTAGGCTCCCGTGGGCCCCTCCAGGAGCACCGTCTGCCGCCCTTCCAACGACCGCACTACTCCCCGAAAATCGGCATGCTCGGCGATGATCTCGGCAACGGCTCGAAGCATGAAGAGACGTAGTGTCAGCCGGCGTCGTGGTCGGCGTCGTGGTCGGCGTCGTGGCCGGCGTTGGCCTCGGCGTCGGCGTCGGGAGTCTTTTTCCAGCTGATGCCGCCCTCGAACGACCACGAGTGCGGCAGGCGCGCCACACCGGTGTCAGCAATCGGCGAGGTCGTACGGAAGCGAGTCAAGCCGCGCTGGTAGTCGTAGGGGTATCCATCGATGCGATGCACGGCAAGGTCGAGATAGTAGGTGCCCTCGATGAGGTTGAGCTCGGGAATCTCGACGCGCACCGTGGCGCTGCCCTCGAGCCTGCCGGCCTCGAAGCGCTCGATATCGGTGTTGGTGCCGTAGCAACATACGCCGTCGGCGTTGAAGATACCGATGCCGATGGCGAAATCGTCGACCGCCTCGGTGGCCAGCAAGGTCAGCTCCAGCGTCACCGAATCGCCGCAGGTGAACACGTAGTGCTGCTCGCCGGCGGCGTCGAGGAGACGCACCTTGTCGATGACCACCTGGTGGCTGCCCCAGCGTCCGGTCTCGTAGGGTGCAGCACCCGCAGTGCCGGCGGCGGCGTCCGCATCATCGGTGCCCGTGGCCGCGGTATCGCCGCCGCCTTTGGCGACATCAGCGGCATCGCGTGGCGCGCCGGGAGCATCGCCGGGGTTACCGGTGGAGACCTCGGCCGTGCGACGCGCGGAGCCAGCGGCCAGCTCTCCCTCTTCTTTGTGCGCCACCCAGTTCAGGTAGGCGTCGATGACGCGCGGCGGGTCGCCGGAAGCTTCGACCTTGCCGTTCTTCAACCACACCACACGGTCGCACAGGCGGCGCACCGATTCGAGGCTGTGGCTTACCAGGAGGATGGTCTTGCCGCGCCGCTTGAACGCGGCGAGCTTGTCGAGGCACTTGTGCACAAAAGCCTCGTCACCGACCGCGAGAACCTCGTCGATGAGCAGCACCTCGGGGTCGATATGGATGGCGATGGAAAAGCCGAGCCGCATGTACATGCCGCTGGAGTAGGTTTTTACCGGGGCGTCGATGAAGTCCTCGAGCTCGGCGAACGCCACGATGTCGTCGAAGCGCTCGGTCACCTGTTGGCGCGACAAGCCCAGCATGATGCCGTTGATGAAGACGTTCTCGCGACCGGAGATCTCCGGGTGGAAGCCGGCGCCAAGCTCGATAAGAGCGGAGACCTTGCCGTCTACGAACACCGCACCGGCGGTGGGCTTGGTGGTCCCGGCGATGATCTTCAGCAAGGTGCTCTTTCCGGCGCCGTTGGAACCGATGACGCCGAGCGTCTCGCCGCGCGCGATCTCGAGGCTGACCTCGTCGAGCGCAGTGAATACGTCGGCCGGCGCCAACACCTTGAACAGGTCGCCGCCCAGCAGGGCGCTCTTGAGGGTCAGGAAGCGGTGCGCGTGGGCCGCCTTGCGATACTGCTTGCGCACGCTCTGGACACGGACGGCAGCATGGTCGCCGGCGTGGTAAGGCGCGCGCTCGGAGGCCATCACACCTCCTCCGGGAAGGAGTCCCGCAACCTGTCGAAGAGCCAATACCCCGCCATCAGGATGAGGAAGGACACCACCAGGGTCACCGGGAGTCGCTTCCAGTTGATCAACGTGCCCTCGAAGATGGACAGATGGTAGCCATCCATGATGTGGGTCATCGGATTGAGGTCGAGAAAAGCGGCCACCACTTTGGGAACCCAGTGGGCGCCGTCGGCATCCGCTCGAGTTTGGAGAAAGTCACGCGTGTAAATGATCGGCGTGAGAAAGAACCACAGGGTCAGCACGTTGGCGAGAATGTCGCGAATGTCGCGAAAATGCACCGACAGCGCCGCCAAGATGAGGCCCAGCCCGAGCGACAGGATGAGCTGCGTGAAGATCACCAGCGGCAGCCACAGAAGATGCAGACTCAGGCCGTCGTTCTTGAAGATGAGCCAAAAGACCAGGTAGACGGGCAAGCCCAAGAGGTAGTGCACTCCGTTTGCGAGGACGGCGACCACCGGCAGCACCTCGGCGGGAAAGATCAGCTTCTTGATCAGGTTGCCGCCGGCGATCAACGAGTTGCCGGCGTCCGTGAGCGACGCCGCAAACCATGTCCACGGCAGCAACCCGCAGAACAAGTACAGCGCGTACGGATCTACGGCTTCGCCGCGCTGCGGCTGAAAGATGGTGGTGAAGACAATGGTATAGACCGCCAGCAGCAACAGCGGATTGAGAAACGACCATAGGTAGCCGCCCACCGAACCTCGGTAGCGCGCCTTGAGCTCGCGCATGACGAGGCTCTGAATGAGGACGCGGTGGCGGAAGAGATTGCTCAGGCCGTGGTTCATCTGTGGATATTACTGTGGATCAACGGTGAAGAGGGTTGCCGAAGAAGGCCGGCTGACCGGGCGGATAGCCCCTGCAGAGGCTATTGCGCAACGCTGGCAGGGGCCTGTGTACGTGCTGTGGAAAAGTGCGCGCCGGGGGTGGGAATACGCTCCCGTGCGTGGAGCACCATTGCCGGAGCCCTCGAAAACCTTCGCCGAGGGACCCCATCACCTGTGAGTGAATTGTTGAAAACCCCCGCCTCCGCGGTGGAAAACGATGCTCGCGCCTGTGCACGGGATGTGGGTCGGCGGTGCAGAAGTCGGGCGCCGCCTGTGGATACATTGTGCAAACCGCGAGGCAGTCGGCGCCACCGCACCGATATCCGCCGGTGGTGCCGCGATCTACGCAATCCGCGCGATCTACGCGCAACATGCTGAAGAACTTCCGGGGGCACCGTTACGGGCACCGTGCTAATTGCCGCCCGGGGTGGCGGCCTCGAAGGGCACCGGCCGGCCGCCCTGGATGACGAACATGCGGTGGAACTTGCGCGCGTTGCCGTCGTTATCGAAGCTGGTCTCGCCCGCGGCGCCCGGAAACGGGTTCATGGCGTTCAAGTAGAGCGAAATGGCCTCGGGGCGGTAGCTCTCCTCTTCGATCGCCTGGACCAGGATCAAGAGCGCGTCGTAGCCGTGCGCGGCATACACGTCGAAGCCCTCTCCGAAGCGGGCGCGGTAACCCTGGATGAACTCACGCACCGCCTGGACGTCGCTGTCCGGGTCGAACGCCGCGGTCGGAAACACCAACCCCTCGACCGCATCACCACCCGCGGCGACGAGCTCCTCGGGAAGGATCGCTCCGGTGCCGAACAGCGGCAACTCGATGCCGGCAGCGCGGATGGCGGTGGCGGCCCTGGCGGTCTCGGACGAATAGCCGGCGACATAGATGGCCTCCGCCTCGCCGTCCAGCAGCTCCTCGACGTGCGTGCTCACATCGGCAGCTTCGGCAGGAAACGAAACCTGGATTCCCACCCGGCCACCGAGCATGCGAAAGCGTTGGATAAAAGCGCGCTTGATACCGAGGCCGAATTCGCTCTGGCTGCTGATGATGTCGACGTCGTGGAGGCCGGCGACGTTGTAGATGTGGTTGGCCAGGTTGATCGCCTCGAGCTCGTCGCTGGGGTAGTTTCGGTAGATGTAGCTGCCCTTGTTGTTGAGCGCCGGCGTCGATGTCGACGGCGAGATCAGCACCACCTCCGATTCCTGGAACAGGTCGGCGATGGCCAGCGTAACGTCACTGCTGTCGGAGCCGATGACCGCGGGGATGCCCATGTCGATGAGCTCCTGGGCGACCTGCAGGCCGATCTGCGGATCGCTCTTGGCGTCGCGCATTTCCACCCTCAGCGGCACCAGCGTGCCGTTGCCGCCAACGTCAACACCGCCCCCGGCGTTCACCTGATCGACCGCAACCTGGATGCCCCGCCAGATGGACGCGCCGTACGAGGCGGCGGGCCCCTCCAGCGACACGATGGCACCGATGTGTACTTCGGACGGGCCGCCACAGCCCACCATGGCTGTCGCAGCAAGTAACAAGATGGCCCAGCGACCGCTCGATTTCATGGTTCTCTTCCTCCCTGTCAGAGCAACCGGTTCAGCTCTCTGTTGCTTCTTTCTTGGCGGCTTGCAACCGCGATGTTGAACGTCGCAACGCCTCCAGTGTGGCCTCGATATCGGTGTCGTCGTCGGGATGCTCCAGCTTCTCGCGGGCCCGCTCGAGCGCCGCCTCGGCGCGCGCGACGTCAATCTCGTTCGCCGCCTCGGCGGTCTGTGCGAGCACGATGACGCGGTCGGGAAGCACCTCCACCAGCCCCGCCGAAACCGACAGCTCGGACCATTCGCTGCCCCCGACGACACGGTAGCGCAGCAGACCGGTGCCCATCCCGGCCATCATGCGCACGTGGCTCGGCAACACGCCGAACTCCCCCTCGACGCCCGGAGCACGGACGCTGTCGACGGTCTCCGAAACCAGCTGCCGGTCCGGGGTAACGATCTCGAGCAGGAACTCGGAAGCGATGCCGCTGTCCCGTTCTGCCTCGGCCATTGCTCTTACTCCGCCTGGTGTACGGCGTGCTCGCCGTCGGCGACCGCCTCGGCCTCGGCGAGGGCTTGACGGACCTCGGCCGTCTGCCCCGCATCTTCGGCTATCTTCTCGGCCTTCTCGCGCGCCTCCTCAATGGTACCCACCATGAGGAAGGCCTGCTCGGGAAGGTCGTCGTGGTCTCCGGCGATGATCTCCTGGAAGCTACGGATGGTGTCCTCGAGAGTAACGTACCTGCCGGTCATGCCGGTAAAGTTCTCGGCCACGAAAAACGGCTGCGACAGGAAGCGTTGCACACGGCGGGCGCGATTGACGGTGAGCTTGTCTTCGTCGGACAGCTCTTCCATCCCCAGGATGGCAATGATGTCCTGCAGGTCGCGGTAGCGCTGTAGGATGCGCCGCACCTCGCGTGCCACCTGGTAGTGCTCGGCGCTGATGACCCGCGGGTCGATCAACTGCGAGGTCGAATCCAGCGGGTCGACCGCCGGGTAGATGCCGATCTCGGTGAGCGCTCGCGACAGATTAACGTTGGCGTCGAGGTGAGCGAACGTGGTCGCCGGAGCCGGGTCGGTGAAGTCGTCCGCCGGCACGTAGATCGCCTGGATCGAGGTAACCGATCCGGTCTTCGTGGCCGTGATGCGCTCCTGCAGCTCGCCGAGCTCGGTGGCCAGGTTGGGCTGATAGCCGACCGCCGAAGGCATGCGTCCGAGCAACGCCGAGACTTCCGAACCGGCCTGGGTGAAGCGGAAGATGTTGTCGATGAACAACAGCACGTCCTGACCGCCCTCGTCACGGAAGTACTCCGCCACCGTGACGCCGGTCAGCGCCACGCGCAGACGGGCTCCGGGCGGCTCGGTCATCTGCCCGTAGATAAGGGAGGTCTGCTTGAGAACGCCCGACTCCTTCATCTCCAGCCACAGGTCGTTGCCTTCGCGGGTGCGCTCGCCGACGCCGGCAAACACCGAGTAACCACCGTGCTGCTTGGCGACGTTGTTGATCAGCTCCATGATGAAGACGGTCTTTCCCACCCCGGCGCCGCCGAAGAAGCCGATCTTGCCGCCCTTCTTGAACGGCACCAAGAGATCGACGACCTTGATGCCGGTCTCGAATTGAACCGTCTCGGTGGCTTGCTCCTCGAACGTAGGAGCATGGCGGTGGATCGGCCAGCGAACATCGGTCTCCACCGGGCCGAGCCCGTCGATCGGGTCGCCGACGACGTTGAGCACGCGCCCGAGTGTGGCTTCGCCCACCGGTGTGGAGATCTGTCCACCGGTATCGAGCGCGTCCATGCCGCGCACCAGGCCGTCGGTGGTGTGCATTGACACGCAACGGACACGATTCTCGCCCAGGTGCTGCGCCACCTCGACAATGATGTCGATGTCGTCCGACGACAACACGGCGTCGTCTTTGATTCTCAGCGCCTGATAGATCGGCGGTAGGTCTTGCGAGGGGAACTCGACATCGACAACGGGGCCGACGACGGCCAGTACTTTGCCGACTCGTTGGGTGGCGCCTGCTTGCTCAGCGCTCGACATGATGGGTCTCCTACTTCTGTGCTTCGGCTCCGCCCACGACTTCGAGGATCTCGGTGGTGATCTCCTCTTGGCGGATCTTGTTCATGGTTAAAGTGAGGTCGTCAATGAGATCGTCGGCGTTGCGCGAGGCGTTGTCCATCGCCGTCATGCGCGCGGCGTGCTCGGCGGCGATCGATTCCAACATGGCGCGAAACACCTGCACGCGCACGTGGCCCGGCATAATGGTGCTGAGAATCGCTTCGGGATTGGGATCGTAGAGGTAGTCGACAAGCTCCACCGGCTCGAGGCTGGCGGCCTCGGCGGCGGCCTGCTTCCCTTCGCTCCAGATGCTCGACAGCGTGCCGATGTTGCCGGCGATGCCTTCGAAGCCCTCGAGAACCTGGACGCTGCCACCGGTCTGCTGCTCAGCAACGAAGCGCGCGGCTTCCCGCGCGGTGACTTTGTCCTCGGGAAAGCGCAATCCGACGATGGGCAGCAGCGGCTCCACCACGACCTGCTGACGCATCACCGATTTGAACTCGTTGTAGATCACGTACACAGCGTCGGTTCGCTCGCTGGTGAACTCCTCGATGAGGTAGTCCGCCACCACGGCGGCGTTGATAAACGTCACGCTGTCGAGATAATCGACCCAGTACTGACCGATCGTCCACTCCTTCTTCCGGTAGTTGTTGTAGCCCTTGCGACCGACCAGCGCCAGTTGCACCCCCTGGTCTTGCCAGCTATGCAGCGCGGTGTCGGCACGGCGCAAGATGTTGGTGTTGAACGAGCCGCACATACCCTTGTCGGAGGTCAGCACGAGGACGGTGACATGCTGTTCGCGCTCGGCGCGGCGAAACAGCGGATGGTCGCGTTTCTCGGTACGCTCGGCGAGACCGTTCATCACCTCCCACGACTTGTCGCTGAAAGGTCGCGAGTTGATGATGCGATCCTGAGTACGGCGCAGCTTGGCCGCCGCGACCATGCGCATGGCACGGGTGATCTGGCGGATGTTCTTGACCGAGCGAACGCGACGTCTCAGATCGAGTAGGGTTGCCATTGCCTGACTTTCAATACGTGTGAGCGCTGCGCTGCAGCACCTTGTTAATCCTCGTCCGCGGCGGTTGCCGCGTCCACGGCGGCGACCACCGCCGCTTCTTCCCCGGTACCCTCGGCGCCGGTGGCGTCGGCGGCGTCGGTGGCAGTGGTGAAGTCGCCCCGCGATTTGTAGTCGTCGAGTATGGTGCGCAAACGGGCTTCGAGTTCGTCGTCGAGCTCGCCGGCCGCTTCGATGTCGTCCCACAACGCCGCATCGTTAACCTCGGCGTGGGCGTACATGCCTTTCTCGAAGTCACGCACGGAGGGAACTTCGACATCGTCGAGGAAGCCGTTGGTACCGGCGAAGATGATGGCGACCTGCTGGGCGACGCGCAACGGCTGGAACTGATCCTGCTTGAGGATTTCGGTGAGGCGTTCGCCGCGCGCCAACTGTTTCTGCGTCGCCACGTCGAGGTCGGAGCCAAACTGCGCGAACGCCGCCAGCTCGCGAAATTGCGCCAGCTCCAATCGTAACGAGCCGGCGACTTGCTTCATCGCCTTGATCTGGGCGGCGCCACCGACACGGGACACCGAGAGGCCGGCGTTCACCGCCGGGCGCACGCCCTGGTGAAAAAGGTCGGTCTCCAGGTAGATCTGCCCGTCCGTGATCGAGATGACGTTGGTCGGGATGTATGCGGAAACATCGCCCGCCTGCGTTTCGATGATGGGCAGCGCCGTCAGCGAGCCAGCGCCGAGCTCGTCGTTGACCTTGGCGGCGCGCTCCAGCAGACGCGAGTGCAGGAAGAAGACGTCGCCTGGATAGGCCTCGCGGCCAGGCGGCCGGCGCAGTAGCAGCGACATCTCCCGGTAAGCGTTGGCATGCTTGGAAAGGTCGTCATAAACGATCAGCGCGTGCTTGCCGTTGTCACGGAACCATTCGCCCATGGCGCAGCCGGCGAACGGCGCCATCCATTGCACCGCAGCGGGAGTCGATGCGGAGGCGTTAACCACGATGGTGTAGTCGAGCGCGCCGGCGTTCTTGAGCTCTTCAACGGCGCGCGCCACGGTCGATTCCTTCTGGGCGATGGCGACGTAGATGCAATAAACGTCGGTGTCCTTCTGGTTGATGATGGTGTCGAGTGCCACCGCGGTCTTGCCCGTTTGACGGTCGCCGATGATGAGCTCGCGCTGGCCGCGACCGATGGGAATCATCGAGTCAATGGACTTGATGCCGGTCTGCAGCGGTTCCCCAACCGGCTGCCGCGCCACCACACCGGGGGCGATGCGCTCGGTGGGGCCGTACTCGGTGGCTTCGATGGGGCCCAGGCCGTCGACCGGCACGCCGAGCGGCGTGACGACGCGCCCCAGGAGCGCCTCGCCTACCGGCACTTGGATAACGCGGCCGGTACGTTTGACGGTGTCGCCTTCCTTGACGCTGCTCGCGTCGCTGAGCAGCACCGCACCAACGTTGTCTTCCTCGAGGTTGAGCGCCACGGCGAAGATTTCGTTGGGAAACTCCAGAAGCTCCAGCGCCATGCAACGCTCGAGTCCGTAAATGCGGGCGATACCGTCGCCGACCGAGATGACCGTGCCGACCTCCTGGATGTCGATCTCGGTCTCATAGCCGGCGATCTGTTGCCGGATAATGCTCGAGATTTCTTCGGCCTTGATCTGCATCTATTCGATTCCCTTGTGGTGTTTAGGAAGACTCGAGCCGCTCGCGGATCCGTTCGAGGTGTCCCTTGACGCTGCCGTCGTAGACGACATCGCCGATACGGGTAATCACACCGCCGACCAGCTTCGGGTCGGTGTGCCGGGTGATGCGAACTTCACCGCCGGTGGCCTCGCGCAGGCTGCTTTCGAGTTGCGCAATTTGTCCGGGGTTCAGGGGTGTCGCTGTGGTGATTTCGGCCGTGACCACGCCAAGGTGCTCGTCCATCAGACCGGCGTACACCGAGGCGATCAGCGGGAGGTGGTCGAGGCGTTGCTTTTCGGCGAGGATACCGATGAAACGCGGCACTGGCTCACGGAGGTTGAGTGTTTCCGATATCTTGCCGAGAATTGCCGTTTTATGAGTTGTCGAGATTGCCGGATTGACCACCAGGAGCGTTAAGCCTGGGTGTCCGTGGATCGTTTCCACCAACGCGGAGAGGTCCTTGCCAACCGCCTGTTCGCTGCCTGGAGCGATCTCGGCGACGGCGTCGAGCAGGCCCTTGGCGTAGCGGCGGGCGACGGTCTGACTCAGCATCTGCGTTCCCCCCCCTTACGCCATGCTCTGACCGAGGCGCGAGAGGTACTCGCGCACCAGTCGATCCTGATCGTCGGCGGTGAGGTGCTCGGCGAGGCTTTTCTCCGCCAGGTTGACGGCGAGGTCGGCAACAAAGCCGCGCAACTGCCGGTGCGCCGCGACGCGCTCGTTGCTGACCTCGCGTTGCGCCACTTCGTGGATCTTCTGCGCCTGTGTCTTGCCGTCCTCGCCGGCGCGTGTTGCCTCACTGTCGGCGTCGCGGCGAGCGTCGGCGACCAGCACTCCGACCTCTTCCTCGATCTTCGTCAGGCGCTGCTCGGAATCGGCCAGTATCTGCGTGGCGTGCTGTTTCTGCTCCGCCGCCAGATCGCGCGCCGCGATGATGGCGGCTGCACGGTCGATGAAGATCACCTTCAGGCCGGGATAGGAAAAGATATCTCGGACCGGCGCGGGCGGGAGTACCAGCATCCAATAGAGAAGTCCGCTCAACATGATGAAATTGATCCACTTCGCCGGCCAGTGCCACCAGGGCTTGGTGGCGACCTCGTCGGTTTCGGCGGCATGCTGCTCTTCGGCGCTCTCTTGTTCGGCTTGCGCCCCCTGTGGTGGGGCGAGCGCGGTGACCGGTTTCGGTTCCAGCGTCATGCCGCTCGCAGTCGCAGCGGCAGCGCTGTGGATGAACGGGGCGGACGGGGTAACCGGCAGCAGCACGGCGAGTACCGACACCGCCAAAATGAATTGTGCCAGCGTCCCCAGCGAGCACAACGAGCGAGCGGGGCGGGTCATCGGCTTTGGCCGTCGGCGCTGAGCGGCCGTCCGACGACGCGGTCGGCGATCAGCCGCGACAAGCGCTCGGCTTCGGCTTCGAGGTCATGGCGCGCGGTCTCGAGGTCGGCGGCGATTTCCTGGCGGGCCTCATCGACGAGCTGGTGCGCTTGTCGACGCGCTTCGGCCATCAACTCATCACGCCGGGCGCTACCGGCGCGTTGGGCTGCCTCGCGTATATCGTAGGCTTCGCGCTGCGCCTCCTTGAGTCGCTGTTCGATCTCGTCCAGCCGCTGTTCCTGTACGCCGCGGGCTTCGTCGAGCTCGGCGCGGGCTTCGTCGGTGCGCCGCTCGCGCTCGTCGATGATGGTGCGCAACGGTTTGAACAGAAACTGGTTGAGCACCAGGATGAGCACCAGGACGGCGGATGCAACCGACAGAAGCGTCGGGAGATGAGGAAAATTCTCCATAGCGGATCAGGTCGTGGTTGGCGTGGAAGATGGTAAGCGCACGAGGCGTGTCCGAACCGAATCGCTTTAGAAAGTAGGAGTAGGTGGCCCCGGAAAGATCCGGTGCTTGTGCTGAAGCGTGTACGGTGTTGCAACCGACGACGCTACGTAAGACCGGCGAGAGGCTCGCCGAGTCGATCGACGATCGGCGCCCGTGTCGCCGCGTCATGGTCGGATTCTAACAGCCTCTTCGAGGACTCGGCAAGCAAACCGAGGACCCATTCGGCGACCACTTTGGTCGCCAACCGAAGGCCCGGACGTTGGCCGGTTTGCGCCGACTGAAGGCCCGCAAGTTGCCCCAGAAGGACCGTGGATGGAGAGAGCAACTTGAGCAACACGCGAGCCGGTGCCAGTATACGATCCGGTCGCGTCGGTCGGCGGTCATCTCACTGTCGATCCAATTTCGGGTGGCACAGTTACGAGCTGACATGAAGCATTTCATCTCCCTCTATCTGCTTCTCCTGGCCGCCTGGGTCCTATGGTCGGGCCTCTCCTGGCCGTGGGGGGAACACTTCGAGCCGTTGCTGGCGGTGATGGGCGTGCTCTCCACCGCGTTGGTCGTGTTCATCGCCTGGCGGATGGACCTCGTCGACTCCGAGGGGGCACCCCTCCAGCTCACCACGCTCAGAACGGTTGCTTACATTCCGTGGCTTGCCTGGGAGATCGTCAAGGCCAACATTGACGTCGCCCGGCGCATCCTCGATCCGCGGCTGCCCATCAGCCCGAACATGATCGAGGTTTCGGCGAGCCAAGCTACGGAGATCGGCAGGGTCGTTTTTGCCAACTCGATCACCTTGACCCCGGGCACCGTGTCGGTCGTTCTTGAAGAAGCGACCATCGCCGTGCACGCGCTGACGCGAGAGGCCGGGGCAGAGGTCGAGACCGGCGACATGGACCGCCGGGTGACCCGGCTGGAGGGTTCCGCCTGATGTTCGCGGTGGCCATGATGGCGATCCTGACGACGATGGCGCTGGCGCTATTCCGCGCTGCGCTCGGCCCCACGGTCTTCGACCGCGTCATGGCGGTGAATTCGTTCGGAACCAGCACCGTCTTGTTCATCGCGGTGCTCGGTTTTCTGAACGGTCGCCCAGATTTTCTCGATCTCGCGCTGGTGTACACCTTGATCAACTTCATCGCCACGATCGCGGTGCTGAAATACTTCAAGTACGGCGACCTCGCCGAGACCGATCGCCACAACCCCTCCAAGGACACGGCGAGCTAAACATGCATTGGCTCGACCTTCTCTCGTGGGCGCTGTTGAGCGGCGGATCTTTCTTCTGCGTCACCGGGGCGATCGGCCTGCTACGTCTTCCCGACTTTTACGCCCGCCTCCACGGAGCGGGGATGATCGACACCCTCGGCGCCGGCCTGATCTTGCTCGGATTGATGCTGCAGGCGGGCTTTTCGCTGGTCACCGTCAAGTTACTGTTCGTCTTCTTCTTCATCTTGGTCACCAGCCCGACCGCAACCCACGCGATCGCTCACGCCGCCCACGTACAGGGACTCAAGCCCGTACTGGGGGACAAGGACGGTCAGTAGTGACCTGGGTCATCGACATCGTCCTTCTCGCCCTCCTGGTGTTCACCGCGATCACCATCGCGCGGCTTCGAGGCCTCTTTTCGGCCGCCATCGTGGCCGGCATCTACAGTCTGCTGGGCGCCTGCTGGATGAGCGTGCTCGACCAACCGGACGTCGCCTTTACCGAAGCTGCGGTAGGCGCGGGGATCTCGACAGTGCTCATACTGGTCACGCTCTCCTTGACCACCAGCGAAGAAAAGGAGCCCGAGCATACGCCGCTGTTGCCGCTCGTGGTGGTTCTGATCACCGGCGCCGCGCTGATCTACGGCACCATCGATATGCCACGCTTGGGCGATCCCGCGGCCCCGACCAATCTGCACGTCGCGCCTCGCTACATCGAGGAATCGCCGCACGAGATCGGCGTCCCCAACCTCGTCACCGCCGTACTGGCGAGCTACCGCGGCTACGACACGCTCGGTGAAACCGCCGTGGTTCTCACCGCCGGCGTCGGCGTCATGATCCTGCTCGGCGGTGCCCGCAGGCGGCGCTGGCGAGCGGACGACGACAAGAGAGACGGGGCGGCGTGAGAGACCAAGCAGTGCTGCGCGTCGTCGCCAAGCTGCTGATCCCCTACATCCTCCTGTACGCCTTCTACGTCCAGTGGCACGGTGACTACGGCCCCGGCGGCGGTTTTCAGGCCGGTGTCATCTTCGCAGCGGCGATCATCCTGTACGCGCTCATCTTCGATCTGCGCGCCGCTCAGCAGGCCTTCCGACCCCGGGTCGTGGGTCTGCTCGTTCCCCTGGGTTTGCTGCTGTACATCGGTGTCGGCATCGCCACCATGCTCATGGGAGGAGCTTTCCTCGAATACGGGGTGCTCGAGCACGATCCCGTGCACGGACAGCACCTCGGGATTCTGCTGATCGAGCTCGGCGTGGGGACCACGGTGGCGGGAGTGATGATCACCATCTTCTACGGCTTCGGCGAGGCGGTGAGCGACGGATGATGGAAACCATCGGGCTCTACAACTACTGGGTTGTCGTCGTGCTCATGATGACCGGCTTCTACATCGTCGTGGCGCGCGACAACCTCATCAAGAAGGTCATCGGGCTGAGCATTTTTCAGACCTC
>SMUY01370851.1_pt1 | contig 16789 bp, 18 predicted proteins | sample 2456441 | NCBI WGS metagenome assembly SMUY01 (sample SAMN11095931, study PRJNA526329) | marine sediment metagenome | biome: Marine sediment; feature: Surficial sediment; material: Deep marine sediment; isolation source: Hadal surficial sediment | place: Pacific Ocean | collected 2014-11 | depth...
CAGTGCCCTTTTGCCACTCACCATTTATGTACAAACTATAACTTGGAATATTTTTTACGGTAGCCATACCGACCTCGCTATTTCAACGTATATTTTATCGATCATCATTCGTTCTCTAATGACTGCAAGTTTAAGGAGAGGTGGGTGTCCATAGCTTCACCGCATAGCTTCATTAGCTTTTGTGCTTAGCGCCTCTGACGCTATTGATTATTAGCTTGCAAAATTTTCTCAGCGGCTATCTCGGCGATCATAATAGTAGGCGCGTTGGTATTTTCGGCCACAATCTCCGGCATGATCGAAGCATCGACAACGCTGGTCATCTTCCACCGCCGTTAAATTCAAATCGATTGCGGGGAGGCTGCCGAAGATCGCTGGATTGCAAACGCAAACGACCGCGAGATTTGGGTTTCAATAAACACACATCAGCGCAAAAGGATAGGAAATTCTATCGCGTCATTGAGACCTGGAGAAGGAAAAAAGGGCGCTGGGTCCTGTTGTCAGGGTTGAACAGGCGGCCGTTCGTGTGAATCACTTCAATCCCAACCCAGCTGCTGCATGCTGACAGTGTCATTCCATATTTTTGTCATGTGCTTTATGCGCTCACCATCAAAAACCATGTGGTAAACGTAGTCTGCAGCAATCTTCTTATTCGTCGGTGGTACTGGCCCGCCTGGCCCTGTTTGCGTGCCATGAAAGACAGCAAACGCTGCCACAGATTCGTCCGCTTCATCGACGGCGAAAAACTTCAACTCATAGTGTCCATCAGGGATTGGCGTAAAAAGGTTCTTCATCCACTCGCAGTATCCTTCTAGCGTGGATATCTCAGATAAGACGTTGGTTTGCGAGGAAAATGTCGCATCGTGATTACAGAATGCCTTGCAAGCATCCCATCCTTGTCCGGTCTCGCACGCTTCAAAAAACTGTCTTGCCGGTCCGAGAATTACGCTCATTTATGACTCTCCTTTTGGTTTACAATTCAAACGTCTGCTTTGGGTCACTGGCAGACCTTTTAACCAATATTAGCTCAATGTCTGCTATCGGGGAGTATACGTCGAATTAGAGCCTTTTTCATAGAAATGGGGTCAGAGTAGCTTGGGCTCTAATGCCTCTCTCACCGGTGCAAAAGTCTTGCGATGAATCGGGCAGGGTCCGAATTCCTTGAGACGCCGAAGATGTTCGGGCGTGGGATAGCCCTTGTTGCGGTCAAAGCCGTACTGTGGATATTCGCGGTGCCGGCGCTGCATGATTTCGTCCCGGGTGACCTTGGCCAGGATTGAAGCGGCTGAAATGGCGGGTACCCAGTGATCGCCTTCAATAATGGTTCGAACCGTGCACGCCAACTCCGGAGCGCGGTTTCCATCAACCAGGGTCAGGGTGGGAAAGGGATCCAGTGCCTGCACGGATCTGCGCATGCCGATCAGGGTTGCCCTGAGGATATTCAGGCTTTCGATTTCCTCAACAGCGACCACTTCGATGGCAAAAGAGACGGCCACGTCCTTGATGGCCGGGAACAGCGCTTCGCGTTGCTCCGCGCTCAGGCGCTTGGAATCGTCCAGGCCTTTCAATCCATGACGGGTGGGCAGAATGACCGCAGCAACGACCACCGGGCCGGCAAGGGGTCCACGACCCGCTTCATCAACACCCGCAACCTGGTGGTGTGATTCGGTGATGGCAGCCAGGTTCATGATTCAATCAACGTCTGGATACAATTCGCGGCAGCTTCCGATGCATCGTTCCTGAGCGTAGCATGCAGCGCTGAGAATTTCTGCGCAATAACGGTGCGGCGGCCGGGATCATCGAGCAAAGCCATGGCCTGTGCCGCGATCCGCTCCGCAGTGACTTCATGCTGTTCCAGTTCCGGCACCAGTTCCTCCCCGGCCAGGATGTTGGGCATCGCAATAAACCTGCTTTTCACCAGGCGCAGACCGCGCGCAATCGCATAGGTGGTGGGGCTGAAACGATAGACCACCACCATCGGGCGATTAATCAGCATGGTCTCCATGGTGGCGGTGCCGGAGGCACACAGAACCAGGTCAGCGGCTGCGATGGCTACACGGGCCTGGCCATCGATACATTTGCAGTCCACGCTCCGGTATCGGTCCAATGCGGACTCAAACAGATCCCACACGCTCCGCCCGGCCATGGGGGCAACGAATTGCAGTTCCGGATCGCGTCGGGCGAGTAATTCTGCCGCGCCCAGCAAATGGGGGGCAAGTCTTTCGATCTCGGATCGGCGGCTACCGGGCAGGATCGCAATGCACGGTTTATTCAGGTCCAGGCCCAAAGCGGTACGGGCACCTCCCTTGTCGCTCCGGTCGGGTATTTCATCGGCTATCGGGTGGCCGATGTATCGAGCCTGGATATCAATGGCGCGGTACAAGGCCGGTTCAAACGGGAACATGCACAGGACCATGTCTGCTGCAGTTCCGACGGTTCTGACCCTGCCTTTGCGCCAGGCCCATACCGTGGGACTGACATAATGGACCGTGGTGATTCCGGCGGCGCGAAGTCGCTTTTCCAGGCCCAGGTTAAAGTCCGGTGCGTCAATTCCAATAAAGATATCCGGTTTGTATTCAAACAGTCTTTTGCGCAGTTTTTTGCGCAGGCCGAGCAACCTTGGCAGGTGCGACAGCACTTCCACCAGGCCCATTACAGCAAGCTCGTCGCTATCCCACCACGCATCCAGGCCACGTGCTTTCATATGGGACCCACCAATGCCGGCAAAACGAACGTCGGCGTAACGATCCCGTAGCGCGGCCATCAACGCCCCGCCCAACTGGTCGCCCGATGTCTCACCGGCGACCAGAGCGATACGTGGACTAGCCCGCATTGTTCACCGGAACGTAGATGTAGTATGCAGTCCTGTCACCGGATGATGCTTCGCTCGGTATTGTTCAGGAACTCCACCAGGGGTGCAATTTCTTTGGCTTCTTCTGCCATGTCGCGCAATTTTGTGCGCGCCTCTTCCAGCGACAGACCTGAGCGATACAGGGTCCGGTACGCCCTGCGCACATTCTGAACCTGCTCGGGCGAGAAACCGCTGCGCTTGAGGCCCTCGGTGTTCACGCCCTTGGCCTTGGCCTTCTCACCCGACACCGTGACATAAGGCGGAATGCTCTGGTTGACGAAACTGGCGAAAGAAACAAAGGCATGGTTACCGATTTCCACGAACTGGTGTATGCCTGCGAAGCCGGAGAGTATCGCATGATCGCCGATCGTGACATGGCCGCCCAGGGTGGCATTGTTGGCCATGATAATGTTGTTGCCGATCTGGCAGTCATGCGCGATATGCACGTAGGCCATGATCCAGTTGTCATTGCCGACGCGGGTGACACCACCACCCGCTGCCGTGCCAATATTGAGGGTGCAAAATTCCCTGATCGAGTTATTGTTGCCAATGATCAGTTCAGTGCTTTCACCGGCATATTTCCTGTCCTGAGGGGCTTCTCCGATGGCGGAGAACGGGAAGAAATGATTATTTTCACCGATGCTGGTGTGTCCTGAAACGACGACATGTGATCCGATCGTGGTGCCGACGCCGATTTTGACGTCTGGTCCGATAATCGAATAAGCGCCGATTTCAACATCGTCTGCGATTAACGCGTCCGGGTCGACCAGTGCGGTGTCGTGCACCTTCAATGGTCTGATCTCCCGGCGCAAATAATTTTAGCCTTGGCTACGCGCGTGCCGTCCACAAACGCTTCACAATCGTAAAATGCCATACCGCGAATAACGCGCCTCTGAATGACTTCCAGCAGCAGTTGATCCCCCGGCTTCACGGTTTGAGTGAAACGTGCTTTGTCTATCTTGACCAGGTAGTAGAGTCCGTGCTCGTTTTCCTTTGCCGATCGGGATACGAACGCCAGCACGCCGGAAGCCTGCGCCAGCGCTTCGATGATCAACACGCCGGGCATAACGGGGTTCTCTGGGAAATGACCCTGAAAAAATGGTTCGTTGATGGTCACGTTTTTGATCGCAGTGAGCTTTTTCACAGGTTCCGCCTGCCAGCACAGGACGCGGTCGAGTAACTGGAACGGGTAGCGGTGTTTCAGTATCGCCATGATGCCCTTGGTATCAATGGCGGTTGAAGCAATGTCATTCATTGTTTTGAGATTTTCCTGCTTGTTTCTCGAGTTTGCGAATTCGTTTTTCGACCTGGTCCAGCTTGCGCAGGTGCGCAACAGAGCGTTGCCATTCCCGCAAAGGCCTGACCGGGACAGTCGATGACCACACGCCACCTTTTTCAGTGATGTCGCGGTTCACATATGACTTGGCGCTGATGGTGACGCCATCAGCGATTACAACGTGCCCCGCAATACCAACCGCTCCGCCCAGCAGGCAATTCCGGCCAATGCGCGTACTGCCTGCGATACCGCAGCAACCTGCGATCGCGGTATGCGCGCCGATGAAGGTGTTGTGCCCGATCTGGACCAGGTTGTCCAGCCGCACATCATCTTCCAGCACGGTATCGTCAATGGCCCCGCGATCGATCGTGGTATTGGCCCCGATTTCGCAATCATCCCCGATGGATACGCTGCCCAGTTGCGGCACTTTTACCCAGTTCTCATTGCTAAAGGCCAGCCCAAATCCATCCGCACCGATGACCGCACCGGGGTAAATGATGACGCGCTTGCCGATTTTGACGCCTTCGGTCAGTGTGACGTTTGCTTCCAGCAAGCCACCATCGCCCAGTTGGCAGTCGTCGCCGATCACGCAGCCCGGACCAATGCTGCTGCCCGTGCCAATGTGGGTACCCGCTCCGATCACCACATAGGGGCCGATGTGCACTTCATCCCCGATGTGCGCGCTTTCATCGATGACCGCAGTCGGGTGAACGCCGGCAACAACGACCGGTTTATGCTCGAATAAAGCGGCGACCCTGGCGTAACTGGCACGAGGATTTTCACTTAACAGGCAGTTGACCGGGCAGTTCTTTGCATCCGCAGGCTGCAGAATGACGGCGCCGGCACAGGTTGACTTGAGCTGCTTGCGGTAACTGCGGTTGGCAAGGAAGCTGATGTCTTCTGGCCTGGCCCGGCTCAGGGTGCCAACACCGGTGACTTCATGGTTTTTATCGCCCCGCAATTCCAGTCCGAAGCGATCTGACAGATCAACAAGGCGATATCGCAAGGTGGCCGCATTCATAAATAGCCTGGTTCCTGCTCAGGGCCGGGACAGTTCCAATTGGTCTGCTTCGAATTCAATCTGTAGTTGCTGAAGGATTAACTCGGTGATATCCAGTGCCGGATCCGCATAGACCACGGGGCTGGAAAGAATCAGGTCGTAGCTATGATTGGTGGCGACCTCGTGAACGGCAAGGTTGATCTGATCCTCGAGTTGCTGGACTTCCTCTGTACGCCTGAAAGACAGTTCATCGCGGAGGTCTTCCTTCTGGCGGTTGATACCGCGCCGCATTTCCCTGATTTCGCGCTCAAGCCTGGCCCTGGCATCTTCCGTCAGGTCGCCTTGTGCCAGGTGTTGTTCCAGGCCTTCAACGCGGCTTTCCTCGGCTTCTATTGAATCGTTGCGGGGACGGAATTCCTGGTCCAGCTTTTTTCTGCCTGCAATGACCTGGGGCGCATTATCCAGCACCTCCTTCATATTGACATAGCCGACACGTAATTGCTGGGCATGGGCCGTCGCCAGGACGGCGACACCCAGTATCAGGGCCAGCAATGGAACACGGAACCACTTCATAGGCTGAATTGTACACTTCTCCGGATAATTCACGAAGAAATTGGTATGAATCTTGCTGTGGAGGGATAATCGTAATTCGGATTAAAACGTGGTTCCAAATGAAAACTGGACAGATTCGGTACGGTCGCCCTCGTGTTCCTTCAGCGGTACCGCGAAGTTCATGATGATGGGCCCGATCGGCGCGTGCCAGGTTACGGAAATTCCGGCGGACGCCCGCAACAGGTCTGCATCGAAGGCGTCCAGGTTTTCATAGACGTTGCCCACGTCTATGAATAACGCGATGCGGGAACCCGATCCACTGGTAAATGGCGTTGGAATCGCCAGTTCAAAACCACCCGTAACCTTCAGGTCACCGCCCAGTGAACGACAGAAGGGGTCCTTCGGGCCCAGCGTGTTATCGTCAAAGCCGCGGATGTCTTTCACGCCACCACCGTAGAAATGCTCGTAGAACGGCAATCCACGGTCAATCGATATGATCTCCTGCTGCAAACATTCTCCCGCAAACGCGGGCTGAATGGTCGAGTCTATCGGATGCGCCTGCGATCTTTCATCGTAGTTATCGTACGCATCGCCGTATCCTATGTCTCCGCGGATTGAGAATGTCAGGTCGCGCCAGATTGGAAAATACTTGGCGTAGCGATAAAAAAGTTTCCAGTATTCTCGCGTGCTGCCCGGCAAGGCTGCCTCCAGTGAAACCCTTTGCAAGGATCCCTGCGTGGGGTTGAGAAAGTGATTGCGGCTGTCCCGGGTCCAGGTCAGCGTGAAGTCAAACACATCAAATTCCCTTTCTTTGGCACTCAGTATGCCGTCGCCGTTGAAATCCAGTGAAGTGGCCAGCGGATCAGTAAGATCATCGAGATTGGGATAGCCTGGAACAACGAAGTATTGCTCAGGACAGATCATGTTTCCATTAAAGTCGTTACAGCCGATATTGTCCGGATCTTCAGGATCACCCTCGGGGTCGATGATAAAGGTGAATTCAGGAATAAACTGGCCGATATTGATGTCCGTGCTGCGAATGCCAATGCCGGCACGCACATAATCGATTTCCGTCAACGGCGCGCCAAAACTCAAGCCTCCGGCCACTTCACTGCTGGTAAAAGTCGAGATGTTGGCGGCGCCCTGGTCAAACTCCTGGTAGCGCAGGTAAAAGCCACGGCTGATCCCGTCATCGGACCAATAGGGGTCATCGAATGAAAAATTCAGACTCTTGATAATTTGACTGGAGGAGATGCCCATGCCCACCCGGTTGCCACTGCCGAGGAAGTTGTCCTGCTGGATGCTCAGGGAATAAATCAGTCCCTGGATCTCTGAAAAGCCGAGCCCCACCGAAAAACTGCCAGCCGCCCGTTCTTCAATATTGACCACGATGTCCACCTGGTCATCGGTACCGGGAACCGGAGGCGTTTCAATTTCTACCGCTTCGAAATAGGATAGCCGCTGCAAACGGATCTTGGAGCGGTCAATGGCACTCTGCGAAAACCATGCGCCTTCAAGCTGCCTCATCTCGCGCCGCAACACCTCATCCTTGGTGCCGTCGTTGCCGACGAACCTGATGCGACGGACATAGACGCGCTTGCCCGGGTCCACGTAGAAGTTCAGGTCGACCATGCGACTGTCACGGTCAATCTGGGGAATCGGGTTTACATTGGCGAACGCGTAGCCCACATTCGCGAGCAGGCCAGTGATGTTCTCCACGCTTTGTTCCATCTTCTTGCGTGAAAAAACCTCGCCGGGCTGGATGAAAATCAACCTGCGGATGGTCGCCTCTTCAATCACCAGGTCGCCGGTAATCTGTATATCCTTAATGTTGAACAGGTCGCCTTCGGTCACGTTGGCGGTGATGAAAATTTCCTGCTTGTCCGGGCTGATGGAGACCTGCGTGGACTCGACCGTGGCGTCAATGTATCCCCGGTCCTGGTAGTAAGAACGAATTATTTCCAGATCGCCGGACAGTTTTTCACGCGTGTACTGGTCATCCTTGGCCCAGAACTTCCAGAAAGGCGGAATGCCAGATTCGAAATCCTCACGAATCTCCTCGTCCGTGAACAGCGTATTGCCGACGATGTTGATATGCCGGATTTGCGCGGTTTTACCCTCGTCAATCACGATTGCGATGCGCACCCGGTTGCGGTCCAGTTCGGTGACGCGTGTATCCACTTCAACCGCATAGCGGCCCTGGCTGAAGTACTGGCCGATCATCTCCTGGCGGATGCGGTCCAGGGCCTGGGGTGAGAAAACCTCGCCTTCCGACAGGCCAATGTCTGCCAGCACACTCAGCATGTCTTCGTCCTTGAGGGCCTTGTTACCGGACAGGGATATGGAGGAAATGGCCGGGCGTTCGGAGACCGTTATGACCAGTATGGTTCCTTCGCGCTTGAAGCCGATATCGTCAAAGAAGCCGGTCCGGTAGAGTTCACGGATGGCGGAGCGTGTGTTTGCCGCCGTGAGCAGGTCACCCGGGTCCAATGGAAGGTAATTAAAGATGGTCCCTTCCGACATGCGTTGCAGTCCTTCAACGCGAATATCGGAAATGGTAAACGGTTCCAGCGCAAGGCTTGCACCGGACATCAGGCAGCACACTATGATTGCCAGAATTTTACTCATTGATACAGGTCCGCCAGGGCCAAAGGGCCTTGAAATCAACGGCTCGATTCTAGTGGTCCAACAAGGTTGTATTGATGGGTTCAGCGAGTTGTGAAGTGGTTGACCGCCAGGCGCGTCTCGCCGGTAATGGCGCGTCCTTGCCAAGAGGCGTAACACCGCGGACGACCGCTTCACGACACGCCCGAAGGGAGCTACCCAGATGATTCAATACGGCGTTACAGCCCTTGAAAAGGAACGCGCCATTATCTGCGGACTGTGCCTTGTCTTGAATCATCTGGATAGCTCTGAACCTATCAATACAACCTTGTTGGACCACTAGCCGACCAGCCGTAAGATATCGTTAATGAATGCCAGGCTCATCAGTCCAACAAGCGCCACCAGGCCTATATATTGGCCGGTTAGCTGGACCTGTTCCGATACCGGGCTGCCTTTGACCAATTCTATCAGGTAATACAGCAGGTGACCGCCATCAAGCACCGGGATGGGAAGCAGGTTCAAAATACCGAGGCTGAGGCTGATCAGGCCAAGAAAGAACAGGAAACTGGACAAGCCCGCATTGGCTGAAGCATTGGCAAACTGTGCAATGCTGATGGGGCCGGACAGGTTTTTCACCGAGGCGCTGCCACTGATCATCCTGCCCAACAGGCCTATGGTGGAGCGGGTCAGTCGCCAGGTTTCGGATACCGCGGCCACGAGCCCGGAAACAGGTCCGTGGCGGACCATCATGTAGGCGCGATCCAGGTCTGCACGGGTTTGCGTATCCGCTGCCTGGTTGGTGATACCCAGGATCAGGCGGCTTGAAAACATACCGGTCTTTTCTTTACGCGGCGTGATCAACAGGTCAATCTCCATGCCCCTGCGGTCCAGGCTGACTGCCACCGCCCTGCCATCGGCGCCGTGCTTTGTACCAGGCGGCCAACCCTGGACCAGTCGGGCACGGTTTCACCGCCAATGCCGGTGATGCGGTCGCCACTTTCCAGGCCGGCGATTTGTGCCGGGCTGCCGGCAGTCACCTCACCGATGATGGCGGGAATGACCGCACGCCAGGGAAGCAGGCCGATGGCCTGCAAGGTGTTCTCTTCGCTGAAATCATCACCCAGGGCAGTCAAATCCAGGGTGACGGTGCGCTGAATGTTGTTGCGGTCTTCAAGGGTGACCTGTACGCGGTCACGATCGATGGCATGGGTAACCAGACTCAGGATGGCATGTGACCAGGTGCTGGTGCGTTCGCCGTCCATGGAGATGATCTCATCGTTGGCCCGGAAGCCGGACTCTGCCGCGATGCCACTGACGGCGCCGACGATGGGGCGTGATTCAGGAATGCCGATCATGAACATGACCCAAAATGCCAAAACCGCGAAAATAAGGTTGAACACGGGCCCGGCCGCAACAATGGCGATGCGCGTAGCAACCGGTTTCCGGTTGAAGGCAGCATCCAGTTCATCTTCACGCACTTCACCTTCGCGCTCATCGAGCATCTTCACATAGCCGCCCAACGGCAAGACTGCGATCACGTATTCGGTGCCATCGCGGCCGCGCCGCGTCCATAACGCCCGTCCAAAACCCACCGAGAACCGCAGGACCTTGACCCCCAGCCTGCGGGCGACCCAGTAATGACCGAATTCATGAAAGGTGATCAACACGCCCAGCGCGACCAGCAGCCACCACACAGAACCCAGTATTTCAAACATTTCGGTCACTCATTAATTGCATCTCCTGCTGCGCGATGGCCCGGCCCACGCGGTCGTATTCAAGCACATCGTCGAGGTTATGGATTTGTTCCCATGTTGCGGCTTGCAAGCTTCGTTCCACCAGTGCCGGAACGTCTTTGAAGCCAATTCGACCATCGAGAAAAGCTTGGACCGCAAATTCATTGGCTGCGTTCAAAATGACCGGCGAATTTCCGCCTGACTCCAGTGCACTGAAGGCCAGGGCGAGGCTGGGAAAGCGATCCAGGTCCGGCTGACTGAATTCCAGCTTTGACACCTGGTGCAGGTGGAGACGAGGAACGTCGGTTTCAATCCGTGCCGGCCACGCCAGCGCATGGGCAATCGGTGTTCGCATATCCGGCATGCCGAGCTGGGCAATCACCGAACCGTCCCGGTAGGCCACCATCGAATGCACGATGCTTTGCGGGTGAATGAGCACGCTGATCTGGTCCGGCCGGGCATTGAAAAGCCATTTTGCCTCGATCACTTCCAGTCCCTTGTTCATCAGGGTTGCCGAATCGACTGAAATTTTACGCCCCATGTCCCAGTTGGGGTGGTTGCAAGCCTGTTCCGGCGTCACCTTGAGCAATTCTTCATCGGTGGCATCCAGGAACGGTCCACCGGAGGCGGTCAGGATCAGTTGCTCCACCCCGCACGCATCCAGGTCGCCATTGAAGTGATCAGGCAGGGCCTGGAACAGGGCATTGTGCTCAGAATCAACAGGAATGATGGTGGTCCCGTTTTCAAGCGCGGCGCGCGCGAACAGTTCACCGGCAATGACCATGGATTCCTTGTTGGCCAGCAGCAGCCGTTTTCCGCACCTGGCAGCGTGCAGGGATGGTCCGAGGCCGGCCGCGCCGACAATGCCCGCCATAACGGCATCCGTTTCCTGCAGCGCAACGACCGTCTCGAGTCCCTGGGGACCGGACAGGACACTGGCATTGCAATTGCGATCACTTAACGCTGCCTGCAGCGATGATGTGAGGGCGGGATCCCCGCTAACCGCATAGCTGGCATTAAATTTTGCGCATTGGTCCGCCAGCAATTCCACATTCTTGAACGCAGTGAGCCCTATAACGTGAAAACGGTCCGGGTGCTGTGCAATGACGTCCAGCGTATTGCGGCCTATAGAGCCGGTTGATCCCAGAACCGTGATGCCTTTTGACGCCATCACAAGCTCAGGAAATGCTTGCCCAGAGCGAAAAAGGGCGCACCAGCCAGGAGGCTGTCAATGCGATCCAAGACGCCACCGTGACCCGGGAACAGACCCCCTGCGTCCTTGCACCCGCTGATGCGTTTGTGCAGGCTGATAAACAGGTCGCCGCCGACGGATACCAGGGAAGTCATCAGGACCAGGGGTATTAACTGTCCGGGACCGAGTTCTATTTGTGGTATGAAATGAACCGCAAGCAGGCTGACCAGCACAGCGCTCAGCAGGCCCCCGAAAAACCCCGCAATGGTCTTGGCCGGGCTGATCCTCGCAGCCAGCTTGCGCTTACCGAATGTCCGGCCGGCAAAATAGGCGCCGATGTCGGTGGCCCAGATGACCAGCAGCAGCAGCAGAACCCACCAGGAACCCGCGGCTTCGTTGCGCAGCCAGTAAAGTGACAACCAGGCGATGGTCAGGGTGCCCAGCGATGAGACAAACGAGACCATACGGTAGTGAAAATCTACCGCTGCATCTGGCCGGAAGACGATCAGCCGGACAAACATCAGTAGCCATACCAGGCAGCCCATTGTCAGGAATGCGCTGGGGTGCAGGAACAGGCTTTCCGAGTACCTGTAGAGCAGAAAAAAAAGCACTGCCTGGACCCCCATCATCAGCCAGCCTGAAACCCCATGAGCCATGCCGCCCAGTTTTTTGAACTCCCAACTGCCGATCAACAGCAGCGCTGTGAGCACCAGCCCGAACGTTCCGGCACCTGCAGCAAATATCAGCGCAAATGCGAGCGGTGCGATGAACAGGGCGGTTACGATGCGTGTTCTAAGCATCACCCATGCCTTTCAATTTTGGGCCATGCAATCCCCGCGCTTTCAACTGCTGCCCCGTCAGTCCGAAACGCCGCTCACGGGACTGGAAGGCCTCGATGGCCCGATCCAGTTCCTGTGCGTTGAAGTCGGGCCACAGGACAGGTGTAAAATAGAACTCAGAATACGCGCACTGCCACAGCAGGAAGTTGCTGATGCGCATTTCACCTCCGGTACGGATAAACAGGTCCGGGTCAGGCGAATCACCGGTTCCCAGTGCACTGGTAAACAAATGCTCATCAATGTCTTCCGGCTTGATCTTGCGTTCTTGTGCGGCATGGGCGAGTTGCCGCGTAGCCTGGATGATATCCCAGCGGCCGCCGTAGTTGGCTGCCACGTTCAGTCGCATCCGGGTGTTATCACGGGTCAGGGTTTCTGCGCGCTTCATGCTGTCGCTGAGGTCCGCCCCAAACGCATCCCTGTCACCGATGAAACAGACCTGCACGCCATTTTCATGCAGGCTGCTGACCTCTTTGTTCAGCGCGCGCATGAACAAATCCATCAGGCGTGACACCTCGCGCTTTGGGCGTTTCCAGTTTTCGCTTGAAAATGCAAATACGGTGAGCGTGGGAATGCCACGACGGACACAATGTTCAACGGTGTTGCGTAAAGCGCGCACTCCGGCCTGGTGGCCCAGCGTCCGGGGTCTGTTTCTTTGCTCAGCCCATCGGCCATTGCCATCCATTACGATGGCTATGTGATCCGGCAGCTTCGCCAATGTGAGCATAGGTCAGCACCGCCTGTCGCAGGTTTTCATCAGAATTCCAGCAGTTCCTTTTCTTTTACTGCAACGATTTCATCCGCCTTGTGAACGGCGAGGTCGGTGATCTGCTGGATGTCATGTTCCGCCCGGTGATCATCGTCCTCGGAAATCTCCTTTTCTTTGAGCAATTCCTTGATGTGGTGGTTGGCATCTCTGCGAATATTGCGAATGGCAATCTTGGCGTTTTCACCTTCGTTGTGCACGACCTTGCCGAGTTCGAGGCGCCGTTCCTCGGTCAGTGGGGGCAAGGGAATGCGGATTACGGTGCCGGCAGTTGTCGGGTTCAGTCCAAGGTCGGAGGTCAGGATGGCCTTTTCAATCACCGCGACCATGGTCTTATCCCAGGCGGTTACAGCCAAGGTGCGCGCGTCTTCCACGGCCACGCTCGCAGCCTGGCTGATGGGAACCTCGCTGCCATAATAATCGACATGGACATGTTCGAGCAGGCTGGGGTGAGCCCGTCCGGTACGAATCTTGGCAAGCTCCTTGCGTAAGGACTCGAGGCTTTTATGCATACGAATCCTTGCGTCTTTGTTGATATCTTCCAGCATTGTTGCCTCCTGTTTTCAGAGGTTTCCACCCCTATCGGGTGTTAGCAGATGATCGAGCCGATGGCCTCACCCATGATCAGTTTCATGAGGTTGCCTTCGGTATAGACATTGAATACCCGGATGGGCATGGCCTGATCACGGCACAGGACAATGGCGTTCGCATCCATGACCTGGATTTTGCCTTCGATCATTGCATCGTAGCTGACAGAATCGTACATTTCCGCATCCGGGTCGAGATTCGGGTCGGATGAATAAATTCCGTCCACCTTGGTGGCTTTCAGTACGATGTCGGCGCCCACTTCAATGGCCCGCAGCGCTGCGGCGGTATCGGTGGTGAAAAATGGGTTACCGGTACCGGCCGCGCAAATGACCACGCGACCCTTTTGCAGGTGGCGGATGGCCCTGCGGCGGATGTAATCTTCACACACATCGTGGATTGAAATGGCGGACATAACGCGTGCGTCCACATCGAAACTTTCCAGCGCGTCCTGCAACGCCAGCGCGTTTATGACGGTGGCCAGCATACCCATGTGGTCACCGGTTACCCGGTCAACTCCGGACTCTGCGAGTCCGGCGCCACGGAAGATATTGCCTCCGCCGATGACCAGGGCCACGCCGACACCGGCGTTGACGACATCAGCGATTTCGCCGGCGATGCGGCCAATGATCTGCGGGTCTATGCCATAGTCTTCGTTGCCCAGCAGCGCCTCGCCGCTGAGTTTCAGGAGAATTCGTTGATAGACCGACTTAGCCACCTGTGACCTGTTGCATGACTTCGTCCGCAAAATTTTCTTGCTTTTTCTCAATGCCTTCACCCACCTCGAAGCGGGTGAAGTCCGTGACGCTGGCGTTATTTTTCACCAGCAACTGACCTACTGTAACATCTCCGTCTTTAACGAATGCCTGTCCCAACAGGGTGATGGCAGCGAGGCGCTTGCGCAGGCGGCCACTGACCATTTTTTCGACGATCTCGGGCGGTTTCCCGGAATCCGACGCCTGGGCAAGCAGAATTTCCTTTTCCCTATCCAGGAATTCTTCAGGCACGTCTTCGGCTGAAATGAATTCCGGGTTCAGCGCCGCCACATGCATGGCCAGGTCGCGGGCCAGTTCCGCATCCCCGCCCTCAAGATTCACGGTCACGCCGATGCGGCCACCGTGGATGTAGCTGCCCAGGGTGTGGTCCGTTGCAATATGTTCAATGCGGCGAACCTGGATGTTCTCGCCGATCTTGGCCACCAGCGCCTGGCGCGCCAGTTCAATGGAAGTACCGTCGAGCTCGCTTTCCATCAGGCTCGCAAGGTCGGTCGCTTCCATTTGCAGCGCATTGCGCGCGACTGCGCCGGCAAATGCGTTGAAGTTTTCATCCTTGGCGACGAAATCCGTTTCGCAGTTGACTTCCACCATCACGGCCTGTTTGCCGTCGTCACTGATGGCGAGAACAATTTTACCCTCGGCGGCAATACGTGCGGCTTTCTTATCAGCCTGCGCAAGACCGGATTCGCGCAGAAACCTGATCGCAGCATCCATATCACCACCGGTTTCCACCAGGGCTTTCTTGCATTCCATCATGCCAGCGCCGGTGCGCTCGCGTAGTTCTTTTACCATTAAGGCAGTTACTGCCATGTTCCTAGTCCTCTTTTTTTGCTGCAGTTTTCTTGGCAGCCTTCTTTTTGGCGACTTTCTTTTTGGCGACTTTCTTTTTGGCAACTTTTTTCTTCGCGACCTTCTTTTTCGTCACTTTGGGCGCTGATTCGGATTTTTCTGTCGGCTCGGCTTTCGCTTCAGCTTCAGGTGAATCTTCGGCTGCGGCATCGGCCGTTTTTGCTTCAGAGGCCTCTTCTGCAACAACTTCTTCGGCTACAGGTTTTTCCGCAACAGCTTTTTCCGCAACAGCTTTTTCCGCAACAGCTTTTTCCGCATCAGCTTTTTCCGCATCAGCTTTTTCGGCCACAGCTTTTTCGGCTACAACTTCCGCGGATTCGACAGCCTTTTCTGATGATTTGGCTTCAGGTTCTTTGGCTGCAACAGCTTTGTCTGCCGCTACGGCTTCATCTGCATCGTCCCCGGTGGTCTTATCGCTTGCCAGAACTTTCTTGACTACGACCTTTGCTGCAGCCTTCCGGCTCGCTTTCTTCTTGTCTGTTGGCGGCCTGGCAGCGCGCTTGATGGGCTTGCCATCCGCATCCAGTTCCACGAATTCATCGTCGGCGGCCTCGATCTGCGGCACTGAGGCCCGGCCTTCGAGGATACTTTCCGCCAGCAACTGTGTGTAAAGCCTGATGGAACGGATTGCGTCGTCATTGCCGGGAATCACGTAATCGGCGCTGTCCGGAGAACAGTTCGTGTCGACAATGGCGATAACCGGAATGCCCAGTTTCCTGGCTTCCTTGATCGCGATGTCCTCGTGGCTGACGTCCACGGCAAACATGGCGTCTGGCAGGCCCTTCATGTCCTTGATGCCGCCGAGGCTTCTCTCGAGCTTTTCCTGCTCACGCGTAAGCTGCAATACCTCTTTCTTGACCAGGTGATCAAAGCCACCGTCTTCCTGCATGCGTTCCAGGTTTTTCAGGCGCTTGATGGATTGCTTGATGGTGCGAAAGTTGGTCAGCATGCCGCCGAGCCAGCGGTGGGATACAAATGGCATGCCGCACCGCCTGGCCTCTTCTTCGATGGCCTTGCTGGCGGCACGCTTGGTGCCGACAAAAATAATGGTGCCGCGCTTGGCGGCCAGTTTTCTGCTGAAATCCAGCGCGTCAATCAGAAGTGGAAGCGTTTTTTCCAGGTTGATGATATGAATCTTGCCGCGGGCACCGAAAATATAAGGTGCCATCTTGGGATTCCAGTAACGGGTCTGGTGCCCGAAGTGAACGCCGGCCTCAAGCATCTGGCGCATGGTGACATTAGCCATTTTTTATTACCTCACAATCGGAAAGCAACATCCTTTCGGTTGCGCAATTCCCGGGTTGGTCCTCCACACACCCTGTCCGGAAACCCTGTTTTTACAGGGCACCCAACCGAACGGTTGCGGTGTGTGTGCGAATTTGCACGCTCATTCCCTCGCGGGCGGCGTGCTGTTTGGCCCCGTGGCGCAGTCCTGCGCCGCGAAGAGCAGGGCTTTATACCAGATCACGGGTACTGGTTCAACGAAAACCCGCCTTGATTCACAAGCGCTTCTTGAGTTGTTCCCCTGCCAGGGCCAACCATTTCTTTTGTGATTTGCGGAAATGTGCCGGTGCGAGCCTGGCATCGTTGATCAGTTGTTCAAATTCACCCCGGGCGCCGCCTTCCTGGCCCGAGGCCATTAACGCCAGCGCCAGCCGGTAACGTGCTTCCACGCCCGGGAAATAGTTGGAAACCGACCGGAATTCCTGCAACGCCCGGTCCATACGCCCGGATGACTCCAGGGCCTGCGCATAAAGCAGGTGACCTTCGGC
>SMUY01232556.1_pt1 | contig 16768 bp, 12 predicted proteins | sample 2456441 | NCBI WGS metagenome assembly SMUY01 (sample SAMN11095931, study PRJNA526329) | marine sediment metagenome | biome: Marine sediment; feature: Surficial sediment; material: Deep marine sediment; isolation source: Hadal surficial sediment | place: Pacific Ocean | collected 2014-11 | depth...
ACCGAAGCCGAATGGGAAAAAGCCGCGCGCGGCACCGATGAACGCATCTTTCCCTGGGGCAATCAATTTCCCCACAACGACTTTGTCACCTTCCGCAGAAAATTTTCCGAGTACGGCTTCGACGTCATGCAACCGGTCGACGCCCTGCCTGGAGGACAATCCCCCTACGGTGTGTATCACATGGCGGGCAACGTGTGGGAATGGGTGGCGGACTGGTATGAAGACAGCTATTACGAGGATTCCCCCGCCAAAGATCCGCAGGGACCCGAAACCGGCATCAGCAAGGTCCTGCGCGGTGGCAACTGGTACTACAAAGCCTACTACATGCGCACCACCTACCGTTTCAACGAATACCCCGACGCCTTCAAAATATGGCAGGGTTTCCGTTGCGCACAATAAAAAACCCGGACCGTACGGTCCGGGTTTCAGATTGAGGAGTTTAACGGTTAACGCGTCAGGTTCACCGTTTCCGTCAGCAGTTCGTCGGTGGTGCTGATGATCCGCGCGCTGGCCACAAAGGCCTGCTGGGTTTTGATCAGGTTCACGAACTCTTCCGCCAGATCGACGTTGGACAATTCCAGTGTGTTGCCCAGCACGGAACCTAAAGAACCGGTTTCCGCCAGGGAGATCACCGGCTGACCCGACAAGCGCGATTCCGCGAACAGGTTATTCCCTAACCGCACCAAACCGGTTGGCGATAGAAAGTTCGCCAGACCCAGCTGGAACAGCGGTTGCGATTGGCCATTGTCGAACAATCCGGCAACGGTGCCATCGAAATCGACTGCCACGCCGATCAGGATACCGGAGCCGAATCCGTCCTGAATGACCGAGTTGTTGCTCGAACTCGTGTCAAAGCTGGTCATACTGCCATTGGTCACAACAGGGCTACCCTCGACCAAATTCCAGACTACGTCTTGGGAAAGGGCCGGCGGGTTTGCACCGGTATAGTCAATCGTAATGGTCAAGTCTGTAAGAGCTCCACTGTTGACACCGGTTAACTGACCAGACGGGCCGAATTCGAGCGACCCGGTGCTGACTGAAACGCCGAGAATAGAGGACGTAATGTCGAAGTCCCATCGGTTGAGTGACACGTTCCTTGTGAACTGGATCGTTAGGATATCCTGAGAGCCTACGGAATTGAAGATCTGTATTGGGGAATTGAATAAAGTCAGGTCGGGTGCCGAAGCATCCAACTGCGCGCCCAAGGTAAATTCCGTCGTGGCCTGGGGCTGGGATTGAATGTTTGACAGGCTGACGTCTGTCAGCGTCGTGCCCACCACATTATTGGTGATCTGGAATCCCTGAAGAATTTCACCGGTAATGGTTTGCACCAATCCGTTTTCATTAACGCGGAATTGCCCAGCGCGGGTGAAAAAGTTACCGGTTCCGTCGTTGACGATGAAAAATCCGTTGCCGTCGATCGCCAGATCCAACGCGCTGGTGGAATTTTCGAAGGCTCCTTGCTGGAACGATTGCAGGGATCCCAATAGCTGGGTGCCTTTTCCCACCTGCGAAGTCAGAGTGCCACCGGACAGCGACACGCTGAACTGATCGCCGAAAACAGCCTTACTGCTTTTGAATCCCGTCGTATTGACGTTGGCGATGTTGTCTCCGATGATATTCAGCGCACGGGAATTGCTGAGCACCCCGGAAACGCCGGTTGTTAGTGTTCCTATAAGTGACATAACTATTCTCCTACTGCTTAGTTGATGGATACTCTCGTTATTTGTTCCGCGGGCAGTTTCTGACCGTTGACCACGGCGAACGCGGCGCCTTCCTCAAACAGCACGTCCGTCACCAGGCCGGTGGTGAAGGTCTGGGCGTTGACGAATACGCCATTGGAATTCGTGGCCCGGACCTCGAACGTGTACAATCCGGAACCCACGGCGTTGCCCTGGCTGTCGAGTCCGTTCCAGACGATCAGGTTACCGCCTTCCGCGCCGGAACCGTTGAGGGTGTTCACCAGAGCCCCAGCGGCGTTGTAAATCTCAATTTTTGGGGATGCGGCTTCCGAATCGAGCGTATAACTCAGATTGATGGTTGCTCCCTGTGTGTGCTCGAACGAGTTGCCGGGGACATCGACCTGTTTGCCGATGAGGTTGATCATCGAGGCATTGCCCATCGCCTGTTGCGCCTTGAGCAGATCCTCCAGCGTGCTGTTGACGTTGGTCATCTGTTCGAGAGCGCTGAACTGCGCCAGTTGGGCGGTGAACTCGGTGCTGTCCATCGGGTTCAATGGATCCTGCGCGCTGAGCTGGGCCACCAGCAAACGGAGAAAATCGTCCTTGCCCAGCGGTTGTTGCGCGCTGGCCGGCGTGGTCGGCGTGTTCGATTCGGCGTGCGGTAAAATGCCTTCAATCATGATTCCTGCCTCCTGCTAAATTAGGTCCTGCGTCCAAGGCATCAGGCGAAGATGCTGATGGATTGGTTTTCATCCATAAAAACGGGTCGGTGAAGAACAATGCTCTCTTCCGCCGACTCATGGGCCAGCGGCCCCCCCTGTCCCAGTTGCGCCAGATAGTCCAGAGCGTCCTTGTGCCCGTGGGCCGATTGGCTGGCGTTGCCGCCCACCAGTACGTTGAAGCTGTCGATCTTGACACCTTGGTGGGTGATGGCATCTTTCAACTGCGACAGATTGTTTTCGATCATCAATTTCACAATATTGCTTTCGACGACGAGGGTCGCGCGCACCGTTTCACCGCTGATCGACACGTTCATCCGGACGGTTCCCAGCGAGGGCGGGTCCAGCTTGATATGCACTTCCCGCTGGTTGCCGAATCCCCGCAGGGTGAACTTTTCGATGATCTGCGCGGTGATGGGTTTGTCCATGGATGCGCGTCCGTTATAGGTTTCGGTGACCGCCGGTTTCACCAACTCAGCCGCACGGGCGGCGGCGTCCGTCATCGCGGCAGGGGACTGCCCCGGCCCCTCACCCAGAATACTCTGCACCGGTTGTCCGGAGGCATTCAGATTCTGCAAGGGAGATGTTGCCGCTTTATTGATCAATGGATTGGTTTGGGCATTGCCGGTGTTGGACGATTTGTCCGGCGCCACCAGAGACGCCAGCGTTGCCAGCCGCTCTCCCGCGAGTCCGGAAACACTTCGGTGAGCTTCGGCAGAATGCCCCGTCGATCCCTTGGAATCTCCGCTGGAGTTCTGCAGGTTGCCGGAGCCGGGCTGGTTTGCGGTTTGAGGTTTGGCGGCAATGCCCTCGGCGGCGGTTTTGGCCGGTTGTGCCGTGTTTTCGTTAAGCGGTTGCGGGGTGCCGGCCGTTCGCATCTGCTGGATGACCTGTTGCGCTTCTTGCCGGGTCAATCCCGCCCGCACCAAAAGATCGATGACGCGTTGTTCCGGTTGATTCAACCGCCCTGCGGCCACATCAAGAACATGATTCGCAAGGGGAGCCTGGGCGGCCTGGTTCGACGCCGTCAGCAAGCCGCGCAAGGCGTGGAGGATGCCATGAACACCGGCCGCGTCCCCGTTCTGCAAGGCGGATACCAGTAGGTCGATGGTTGCCGAATCGATATTCAAACCCGCCAGCAGTTCTCTCAAGGTATCGATGGCGTGTGACCCTTCTTCGCTCAAACCATGAGCCTCAAATAGACCCGCCAGAATATCGGTTGCCGATTGATTCGGATGATCCACCAAACCGGGTGCGTCATCCACCGGATTTAAATTTTCCATTAGAGTGTCTAGCGGTAAGGCAAAAGGATTCACCGGCGCCTGGGGTGCCGGAGCATTGAAATTGGAAGAAGGCGCATCCGGGTTACCATGAGTTTCATTATGCAGTGGCGCCGGACCCCGCCCTTCAGAGGCCGGGGTTGCCGGTGGGGTGTCGGGGTGTTGATGATCGGTGCGCGCCGTGGCGGCGGTTTCGTTTTGAGACACCGGAGCCGGGTTGCGGGATTCCCGGGGCGCCGGGTTTTCCCGCGCTTCATTGGACTGCGATGCCGTCGCCGGTGACTCCTCCTGATGCGATTCCACCCTCGCTTCGAGAACCCGATCAAACCGTTGACGATCGCTTTGCTCCAGATGGGACACCTGGAACGACGCTTCCGGTTTGTCCGGGCTTTTCGCAATCAGGTTTAAAATGTTGGTTTCGTTGACCACTGATTCATCCCTTTAAAATGATCAAGACACACTTCTCGGGTAATCATCCGGTTAATAGGGAGCAAGCCCTGTGCCAAATCGGGGCCTCTATTCAACCTGTTGAAATTTTGCCTGTTAGGGGAGCGGGAGGGGGAAATGGCCCCGGCGGAACCGCGGGCAAGAACTGCCCATCGGGCAAAATCTGCTCCTGCCGGGCGTGGCCCGGAGCAGATTTCTAAAAGCCGAACGGTCGTTCCACTCAGGATGACACAACGTAGCTTTTTGTTGTCATTCTGAGCGGAATGGAATGGAGAGAAGAATCTGGGTTTTAATTTACCTGCGGCGGTTCGCCGCTGCCAATTCTTTTTTCCTGTTCCATGTTCCCTGCTCCCTGTTTCGGTTTATATTCTGTCAACTGGCCCTGCAACTTACGCAAAGGTCTCCTTGCTAAGGGGAGGAGGGATTTTATGACTCGGTTTCCTAAGGAAGAATTTGTTTATTTTAGAGAGGGTCCAAGGGAGTTTTCGTGGGGAACAGGGGTTTGGGGGTCAGGAAGCGGAAGAGTTGGACAATGACACGGGCCGATTCCTGGGTATCCGGGTGGGTCAGGTTTTCGGGTTTGATATTTTCTTCGAACAGGGTTTTGAAATAGGCGGCCGCGGTTTGTCGGCTGGACTCCGAGGGCGATTGCGCTTCCAGGCCGGCCAACGCTCCGACATCCACCCAGAATCCTCCGCACTTGGCGCACTGGTCGATTTCATAACGGAACCGGCGGTTGAAACAATGACGGTACAGTAGGGTCTGGATGCATTTGGGACAGGGGTGTTGAATATCCCGGAACACGTGGACCCCCTCGGCGCGTTCCACGTGGAGCAGGGCTTCGCCGGCGGCCGGGTTCCGGTCCTTCAGCTTTTTGATTTCGTTCCATTTGAACCAGAGGCCGCCGCAACTGCCGGCGCAGGCCAGGACTTTGACGCCGGCGACGGCCAGGGCTTTCAATGCGTTGTTGCACGCCGGGCAATTCATGGACCTATTATAGATGAAGAGAGGATCGACGCCACCTCAGGCGAGGCATTGACAGGGTGTTCCCGTTTCCAATAAATTGGGCCAGTCTTTTTAGGTTAGATCATTTAAATCAATATAATAAGAGGTTTTGAGGGTGGGCTAAGCCGGACAAGTTCGATTGACAAACCCCGGCGCTTCACTTACATTTAAAACATACCGTTGTTCACTTCCTTTTTCATAACTATATCAAATCCTTACTCAAATGCCCCTCGAAACCGAATATATCAACCCCAACGTCATATTGACCACGCGGGTAAGCCCGAAATTAAGAGATTGGATCAAATACATCCATTGCGCCGGCCTGATTCTGCTCACCTTGTTTCTGTCGGCTTTCGAATTCGGTTCGGCCTTGTGGATGGTTTTCCCCACCGCAATGTTGTGGGGGGGTGTGATCTGGTATTTGAAGCGGCGGCCGACTATTGTGCTGGAAGGCCAGGACCGGAAAATTCAGCTCGCCGGCCTCACCAAGTTCGGCAGGGCCCAGTCATTGCCGGGCAAGCTGGTGGAAAAGGTCACCGTGTTGGCGGATGTTGAGGGCCGGGAACGCGGTCAATATATTCCGCAACTGGTGTTGCGCAGCCTGAAGGGGAAAAAGAAAAAACTGGTGATCAGTTGTTTTCCTCTTGAAGATATTGTGCAGGCGCATTATACCGCGCAATTGCTGGCGAGCTTCAGCCGCGCGGACGCCTTCGATTTTAAAGGCAACACCCTGCCACCGTTATCGAGCCATATCCCCAACCGGTTTCTGGCTGGCAAGGGCCAATCCCTCAACTCGGTTGCCTCCGCCATGAAGAAAGCTAAAGCCCAGAAAGGCGCCCGCCAGGCCAAAGCCAGAGCCTGACCCAACCGTTCTTTTTCCCGATTCACATTTATTGCTCAGGATGCCGGGGATGACGCCGTGTCGTTATCCGGGCCGGAACGCAACAGCCGCATGGCTTTGTCGACCTGCGCGTGGCGCCCGAATACAATGAGTACGTCTCCCGTCCGGATACAGAAGTCAGCCGGAGGATTGGGTTGCGCGTGGTTGTCGCGCACCACGGCGATCAGGGTAGCGCCGGTTTGCCGGGTCAACTCCCGATGGTCAAACTGCCTGCCGTGGGACCAGCATTCGTCCGTAACCTGATACGATTGACTCAACGATGCGGTGAGGTAAGTGGAAAAATTGCGCAGGCTTTCCACGTTGAGCGATAGTCCGCGGAACATGCCGTAACCCTCCAGCCGCACCAGCTCCACCTGTTGCTCGATGATGTTGTTGGGCATTCGAAACTCCCTGAGCACCCGTGAAAAAATTTCAATGGAGGTTTCGAACTCCTCGGGGATCACCTGGTCCGCCCCGGCTTTCTTCAACTCGTCCACCTGCGAAGAGAACCGGGTGCGCACCATGATGAAAACCTCGGGATTGAGTTGGCGCGCCAGCCGGACCGATTGTTCGGTCGCCTTGTGATCGGGTATGGAGTACACGATGATTTTGGCCTGTGCGATGCCCACCCGGTCCAGGGTCGCGCGGTGGCTGACGTCTCCGTACAGGATGGGGACGTCTTCTGTCAACGCATGTTTGATCAATTCGCCATCCATTTCCACCACCATGAAGGGAACATGCGTTTCCTTGAGCACCCGCGCCAGGTTGCGGCCGACGACGTCGTACCCGGCAATGATGACATGGCCTTTCAGCGTCTGCCCCGCCGGTTGCGTCGACTCCTCCGGAGCCTCGCCCGGAGTCCAGCGGGAAAACAGAATATGCGACGCCGGAGAGGACACCTGGATCAATAACGGAGCGATCAACATGGTTAATACGGCCACGGTCAAAAACGTTTGGTGATGGTCGGATGAGAGAAGTCCCTGTGTAAGGGCCAGCCCCGCCAGAATCAGCGAGAACTCACCGACCTGCGCCAACCGCACTCCCACAATAAAAGAAATGCGCGCCGAGTTGCCCACCGCGACGGAGGCTAAAAAACCCGAGACCACCTTCATAACCACCAGGATGAGTGTGATCCCGAGGATAAGGGAAAAATGATCCAGAAAGTTGCCGATGTTCAACAGCATGCCGATGGAGATGAAAAAGATACTGCTGAAGTAATCCCTGAGCGGCAGGATATCGAGAATGATCTGGTGGCTGTACTCGGATTCGGAGATGATCAGCCCGGCGATGAAGGCGCCCATGGCCAACGACAACCCCAGTTGATGCGACACCCATCCGCTTCCCAGAATGATGAGGATCACCAGAAGAGTCAGATGTTCCTTGCTTCCCATGCGGGCGACGGCGCTCAGAAACCGGGGCACCAGAAGCCGCGACAGGAAAAAAATTCCCGCCACCGCGGCCAGCGCTTTGGCGAACGCCAGCGCGAAATCCGTTCCGGAAGTCTGACCGCTGTGGGCGAGCAGGGGAATCATCAGCATCAACGGTACGACGCACAAATCCTGAAACAGAAGGATGCCGATCGTGGTGCGGCCATGCAGGGTGTCCAACTCGGCGCGGTCGGTGACCATCTTGAAAACGATGGCGGTACTGCTGAGGGCGACCATCATTGCTAACGCGAGGATTACAGGATCGGGTCCCCCAAAGAAATTTTTGTGAAGGAAATACCAGGCCGCAATCGTCAATCCCATTTGCAGGACACCGGCGCTGATGATCGATACCATATTTTTAAACAGATGGGAGATCGAAAACTCGAGTCCGATAATAAACAACAGTAAGATAATGCCGATTTCCGCAAGATTTTCCACCGATGACGGATCGCCGATCCAGCCCAGGCAATGCGGGCCGATCAGAATTCCGGCGATCAGAAAACCCATAATGGAGGGCAGTCGGATTCGATGAAAAAATACATTAATGGGCAAAGAAACCAACAAAAGGAGAGTTAAATCTTGTATAATTTGCGGCATTTCCAATAAAGCCTCGGAGCAAAGTATATTTGAGCCTTAACGTGCAAAGGGGCGGCCTGTAATAAAACACGCTTATTATACTCTTGGCAGGTTTCAGGAGGAGGGGAAAAAGGGGGAACATATGGAAAAGGATATCCTCGCTCTGGAACAGAGTGGCGATGTATTGTTCTTGATGTTAGGCGCCGCCATGGTATTCGCCATGCATGGCGGTTTCGCTTTTCTGGAAGTCGGCACGGTACGCAAGAAAAACCAGGTCAACGCCCTGGTAAAAATTATGGTCGACTTTGCCATCAGCACCGTTATCTATTTCAGCATCGGCTATGCAGTGGCTTACGGAATTTATTTTTACCAGTCCGCCGGGACACTGGTCGCTGACAAACAGGGCTACGAGCTGGTTCATTTCTTTTTTCTGCTGACCTTCGCCGCGGCGGTACCGGCCATCATTTCAGGCGGCATTGCGGAGCGCGCCAAATTCTGGACGCAGGGAGTGGCCGCCGCTATTTTCGTGGGAGTGGTTTATTCCTTTTTCGAGGGCATGGTCTGGGGGCAGATCACTTTTCTGGGGCAGGAAGATTCCTGGCTGGCCAAGCTGACCGGCGCGCCCTTTCACGATTTCGCCGGATCGGTGGTCGTGCATTCCATGGGCGGATGGCTGGCTTTGGTGGGCGCCTGGGTGCTGGGTCCGCGCATTGGGCGTTGGGATTCACAGGGAAAAAGCCGGCCGATCCCGGCCAGCAGCATTCCTTTTATGGCGTTGGGGGCGTGGATGCTGTGCATCGGCTGGTTCGGATTTAATGTCATGTCCGCCGCCACCCTCAAAGGCATCTCCGGTCTGGTGGCGATGAATTCGCTGTTCGCCATGGCCGGCGGCATTCTGTTCGCCCTGGTGGTTTCCAAAAACGATCCCGGTTTTATCCACAACGGAGCCCTGGCGGGACTGGTGGCGATCTGCGCCGGGTCGGACCAGGTGCATCCCATCGGCGCGTTCTTGATCGGCGGCGTGGCGGGTGTCATCTTCGTTTACGGGTTTACCTGGGAGCAGGAGAAGTTGAAGGTCGATGACGTGCTCGGCGTCTGGCCCCTGCACGGACTTGCCGGAACCTGGGGCGGCATCGCCTGCGGCATCTTCGGGCTCAAAGCCTTTGGCGGGGTGGGCGACGTCACCTTTATGGCACAGTTGATCGGCTCGCTGGCCGCGGTGGCGGTGGCGCTTGTGGCCGGGTTCGTGGTCTATAAAACGCTGGACCGTCTGTTCGGCATCCGCCTGGAAAAGGACGACGAGTTGCGGGGTTCGGACCTCGCGGTGCACAACATCGAATCCAATCCGGAAGAGGGCACCTCCCGGTATCAGTAGTCCCGACGCAACCCCACGCTCCCCGGTGGGAAAAACCGTGGCCGCCTGTTCATTCTCCCTGGGCGGTTTCGGTGCATTCGAATTCCGTTTCCGAGGTCCAGTGGACCGCAAGATAGTCCGGCAATTTGGTTTTGCGGTCGATGCGCGCGGTCATTAAATTGGCGCAGGAGAGATTGGTGACCAATGACAGGTCCGCTCCCGTCAGGTTTGCCCCCTCAAGAATCGATTCGGCGAAGTCGGATCCCCGTATGCTGGCCCCGGTCAGATCGGCGCCGGTCAAATCGGCGCCCTTGAAAAACACCCGCGTCAGAATCGCATCGGTAAAATTCGTTCCCCTGAGATTGGCCTCCCTGAAATCGCACCCGCTCATGTTGCATCGGCTGACGTCAGTGTTTGCGAGTGCGGCTCCCGCGAAATTGGCTTTGCTGAGATGCGACTTGGGAATACGCGCGCCGGACAGGTCGGCCCGCTTCAGCTCCGCTCCCCGCAGATCGCATTTGCTGAGGTTCACATTGCGGAAATCGCTCCCGTTCAATCGGGCCTGGTTGAGCTCCGCCCGGCGGAGATTGGAATCGCGGAAGTCGGCCTTGAGCACCACCGCCTGGGTGAACCAGGAACTGCTGAGATCGGTCTGACTCAGATTCGCCCCGCTCAGGTTGGTCTTGGTGAAATTGGCGCGGATCAGCCGGGCGGCGTGAAAGTTGGCCCCGACCAGAAAACTTCCGGTAAAATCCGCCCCGTTCAAACCCGCCTGTTCGAAATTCGCCTTTTTGAGATTGGATTTCTGGAACTCCGCTTCCTTCAGGGATCCATGGCTCAGATCGATTCCCTCCAGATCGGTCCGGCTCAGTTGAGCTTTTTCGAGCCGGTCTTTTTGAGACTCGATTTTCTGTTTGTCCAGTTTCCTGAGTTGCGCCATGAGGACCTTCCCGGTTCTTTCCAATCACTGATTTGAATTTCTGTGGAGCGCCATTGTACGGAGAATGCTTCGTCCAAGTAAAGGAGAATCGGGACGCAAGATCGCCGGTAACAGGATGGCGGTTCATGAGGGAAACAAAAAAGAAGAGGAGTTGCGGGGGGGCCACAACTCCTCCTAAAACTATTGGTGCCGAAGGCGAGAATCGAACTCGCACGGGGTCGCCCCCACCGGATTTTGAGTCCGGCGCGTCTACCAATTCCACCACTTCGGCAGGGTGCCGCAAAAAGCTATCACACCCGGATCAAAAGGACAACAAGGAAAGGTTCGCGGTGGGGTTTAATGGAAATCGTCGGGCGCGGGCGCCGCCGCCGATTCCTGTTGTTTCTGAAAACGGCGCGCCGCAACCAATAGTTGGTGGGCATTGTCATCCTTCGGATGGATTTCCAACAGGCGGTTGAGGTAGGTGATCGTCTGATCGTATTGCTTGAACAGCATGCTGGAGCTGATCAGATTGTTCAGCGCATCGACATAGCGCGGATCCAGTTGATACGCTTTCTGGAACGAGGCGTCCGCGAAAAAATACGATTTCAGATCCCAGAACACCAGTCCCATTTCGTTATGCGCCACCGGCTGATCCGGGTTGATCTGGAGGGTGCTGCGGTAATGGTTCAGGGCGTTCTGCAGGCGGCGGGATTGATGATAGGCCCGCGCCAGGGTCAATTGCCAGTCCGCCGAGCCGGGTTGCCGGGATACCGCTTCCTCCAGATACGGCACGGCCTCTTTGGGCCGCTTCAGTGCCAGCAGGACAAGGCCGGAATTGAATCGCACTTCAGGCACTTTGATGCCCTGACGCATCAGTTCATTGTACGCATTCAACGCCTTCGCATATTCTTTCTGCTGAATATAAATCTCACCCAGCTGGACCAGCGCCGGAACGTGTTTTGAATCGAGGCGCAACGTGATGGCCAGGGCCTTCTCCGCCGGGTCGGCGGACCCGGCATTCAGGTAAGCCCGGGCCAGCTCATAATGGACCCGCGGTTTGTGGGGGGAACTGCGGGCGGTTTCTTCCCACAGGGAAATTTGCGACCGGTAATCCTGACCCCGGCCGAACGTGAGGATCAGAAAAAGGGCCGGCACGCCCATCCGCAACCACGCGGCGATCGGGTGGCGGTTGCCCAGGGCCACCAGGGCCGTCGCCAGCAACAGATGAAGTCCCATGCCCGGCAGATAAAACCGGGGTTCGGAGACCACCGGATCGTCCATCCCCAACCCGTAATAACTCATGAAAATCAAAAAGGTCCAGAGTGACGCCCACAGCACCAATGGCGAACGGGCGGCCCGCACCCCCGCCGCCAACAACACGATCACCAGGAGCGCCACCATCCACGTCCAATCCCAAACCCCCGCCACCAGACGGAAGTCAGGATCGAGATTTAAATGAAAAGGCAACAGGACTTTGGGCAGATAATAAAAAACGAAAGCCTTGATCTGCGTCAAAAAATAAAGGAGGGGCACACTGGCGCGCTGGCCCGAGGCCTCTTTCAGCAGTTCGGGTGCCGGTGTGGTGAATTGGTAAATCAGGTAAATGATCCAGGGAATCAGCGCCAGGGCAAATATCTCGAGCTCCATTTTTTTGGAGGAGGCCGGATAAAACCGGTAAAAAATCCATCCCATGAAGGGTAAGGTGACCATGACCGGGTCGCTGGCGCCGCCCAATCCGAAACAGGCCATGGCGAACAGCAGGTCCACCGAACCCCTGGCTTTCTTGGGGTTCTCTCTGAACTCTTTTAAAAACCGCGTCAGAAACCCGAAGGTCAGCAGATAAAACAGGCTTGCCAAAAGGATGGGCCGCGATGAGGTGAGTATCACCGCCTGGGTGTTCAAGGGATGGACCAGATGGATGATGGCGGCCACGAAGGGGAGCCATCGCAGGGAGTCGGGGTGCCCGGGACTGAACAGAATCAGCCATTCCCGCACCACCCAGAAAAAGGTCAACCCGACCCCCAAGTGAATCAGCAGGTTCACCAGATGGTAACCCCAAGGGGTGCGGTGACCCATCAGGTAGTTGACGGCAAACGACAATCGGGGCAGGGAGCCGTTGAACACCTGGTCGATTCGGACGATCTCATCCACCTTCGAGAAATCCTGAATGACCGGATCCGCCAGCAGGGTCTGCACCTCCGAAGCCGTAAAGGGCGCCTGCAGGGTTCCCGCATAGGCCAGAGCACCCATCACCAGCAAAATCAGCACCTGGGCGCGGGAGTTTTTAAGCAGGCCGGATTTCATAATCGCTTGAATTTCACCATGTTATAAATACCCCAAAAGAGGTTGTACAAAATTTTTAAAATCGGTGCGGTTTTTGCCCCAAAGCCATCCAAAAATGATTACAATGATTATTGAAATGTAACAAATTTATAATTCTACTAGTAGCCTGTTCGCAACCATATCCTCCTTATCTGGATAAGTAGCCTTTTTATCAATAATTTTGACCGTTTCCATCGACCGCTGTCATGGGCGGATTTGTATCTTTTTTAAACCATATACACGATTTCAGAGAGTTCCCCTTTTAATCAGCCCGGGATTATGAAGCAAATCAATCAATACGCCAACATTCTAACTTTGAGAAAAATCTCATCGCTGTTCAAAACCACGTTAAAGAACGTGGACGAGCTATTGAACCTTGTGCTGGAAACCGCCCAATTCACCGTGGGCGCCCGCCATGTGTCCTTGCTTCTTTTGGATCAAAGGTCTAACAAACTCCAGTTTTACCAGGCGTCCGGCGCGGGGACGGGCCAGTTGAAGCTGGTGGAGATTCCCCAAGGCGTCGGTCTTGCGGGGATCGTGGCCGAAACCGGGGAGGCTATTGTATCCAATGATGTACGAAACGACAAACGCTGGTTCAGCAAGGTCAGCGAAATGACCGACCTGGATGTGAAATCGATCGCCTGTCTGCCCCTGCTTTTGAGCGGCGTGATCATTGGCGTGGTGCAGTTTCTGGACAAGCAGGATGACAGCATTTATTCCGAGCAGGACATGACGGTGCTGGAACGCTTTTCCAAAATCATGGCCATGTTTTTCGAGGTCAGCCGCAGCAACGAAATTTTGGGGGAGGAATTTGACCGGCTCCAGGAGAAATACCGCCAGCGCTACACCATTGTCGGCGAGAGCCAGGGAATCCGGAAATGCATCGCCCACTCGGAAAAAGTTTCCAATTCCAAGGCGGCGATTCTGATCACCGGAGACAGCGGTACCGGCAAGGAATTATTCGCGCATTTGATCCACGACCGCAGTCTGCGCCAGACCAAACCGTTTGTGTCCATCAGTTGCGGCGCCCTGCCTGCTTCGATACTGGAGCGCGAATTGTTCGGCCACGAAAAGGGCGCCTTTACGGGAGCGGACAGCCTGAAGATCGGACTGTTTGAGGCCGCCGACGGCGGCACCCTGTTTCTCGACGAGATCGGAGAGATGCCGCTGGCCATGCAAGTCAAACTTCTACGGGTGATTCAGGAGGAAGCGTTTTTAAGGCTGGGCAGCACCAAACTCACGGAAGTGGATGTCCGAATCATTTCCGCGACCAATCAGGATCTGGACAAAATGGTGGCCGAGGGCAGATTTCGCCAGGACCTGTATTACCGCGTCAACGTCATCAACATTCATCTGCCTGCATTACGCGACCGCAAAGAGGACATTCCTGATCTGGTCAATTTTTTCATACGCAAACACACTCCGGAAGGCGAAAAACCCAAAAAACTTCAAAAGGGGCTGACCTCGTTCCTGGAAGGATACCACTGGCCCGGCAATATCCGCCAGTTGGAAAACGCGCTGGAGCGGGCCATCGTTCTGGAGGATGGCGATGAGCTGACTCCCGATGCCTTTGCCTTTGAGTCCACCCAGCAACCCATCGAGATCAATGTCGGCTCCACCCTGAAAGACGCCAGCGATTCCTTCAGAAAATCGTTCATTGCCAGCACCCTCCAATCGACCAAGGGCAACCGGACCCAGGCCGCGAAAATCCTGGAGGTCCAGCGGTCTTACCTGTCCCGTTTGATCAAGGAGTTAGGAATCAGCTGATCCGCATTACCCTGCCACCCGGCGGTTTCATTGACGTCAAAGCGAGCCGAGAACCGTTATGAGCCTGAGCAGTCCACGGGATTTCATCACTGAAGATGAAACCATCTTTTCCCTCCCGAAAATCTATTTCGAACTTCAGGAAGCACTGAACGATCCCGACAAAACGTTTCAGGATATCGGAGACATCATCAGTTGCGACCCCGCCCTCACCGCGCGCCTGCTCAAAATCGTCAACAGCCCCTTTTTCGGGTTCCCGTCGGAAATCGAAACCATCTCCCACGCCATTTCCATCATCGGCATGAACCAACTGACCGATCTGGCTCTGGCCACTCTGGTGATCTATCAGTTCCGGGGCATCCCCAACAGCCTGTTCAACATGCAGAAATTCTGGCGGCACAGCATGGCCTGCGGTGTGGCGGCGCGCTCGATCGCCGAATTCCGGGGCGAGAAAAACGTCGAGCGGTTCTACCTGGCCGGTATCCTGCACGACATCGGCCAGCTGGTGATATTAAAAAAAGAACCGGCCCTGGCCCGCGACGCATTTTTCAGGAGCAAGGAACAACAGGAAAATATTTACCAGTCCGAGCGCGAACTGATGGGATTTGACCACGCCGACGTCGGCGGCGAACTGCTGAAAGCCTGGGAACTGCCGCCCCGCCTGGTGGAGGCGGTGGCGTTTCATCATCAACCCCAGGCGGCGAAACGGTATCCCTTCGAGGCGGCCGTCATCCACACCTCCGATTATATTGTGCACGTCCTTAAGGTCGGCAGTGACGCCGAGTTCAGCGAACCACAATTGTATTCCAAAAGCTGGGACATCATCGGACTCGACGCGGACGATTTTGAATTCATGAAGGACAAGGTGAAGCGCCAGTACGAAGACCTGGTCCGCATGTTTTTCGGCGATTCCTGATCCGCGGTCACACTTCGAGGGGTTTTTCATCAAAAGGCAAGAGGTAGAATCCCCCTAACCCCCTTTACAAGGGGGGACATATGCTCCCCTTTCTCCGAAGAAACCTTTGCATAACACAGGTTTTAAAAAATCCTTCCCTTACTGAAGGGAGGACACAGGTGGGGTGGGGTTGTGCAGGATGTTGAAAACCTTCTAAAATCAAGGTCAGGGACACCATAACCTCCCCTGTAGGAATACGCGCGTTGCCAATTGAATTACTTATGCAAAGGTCTCTTTCCGAAGGGTTCTGAGGGGCTTTTTCCTCCCTCACATTTAATCCCGGTTCTGGTACTATGAGGCGCCCGATGAAATTCTGCAAATCCCCAAATGGAATAAGGTGGAGTGATGGATGTGATGACCCTGATCGACGGCAAAAAGGTTTCGGCGGAAATCAAGGAACAGGTGGCGGCGGAGACCGGGAGGTTGCAACAGCAAACCGGCAAAGTCCCAGGACTGGCGGTGGTGCTGGTGGGCGAAGACCCGGCTTCGGCGGTCTACGTCAAAAACAAAAACAAAACCTGCGCGAACATGGGATTTCAATCGTTCTCGCACACACTCGCCGCCGATACCGAAGAAAAAGAATTGCTGAAGCTGATCGCCGAGTTGAACGCCAATCCGGAGGTCAACGGCATTCTCGTGCAACTGCCGCTACCGGCTCATATCAACGCACCCAAGGTGCTGGAGGCGGTCGATCCGAAAAAGGATGTCGATGGCTTTCATCCGGTCAACGTCGGTATCCTGACCAGCGGCGGAAATGGGCCGGCGCCCTGCACCCCGGCCGGCATCATCGCGATGCTGGACTTCTATAAAATCGGAATCGAGGGCAAGCACGCCGTCGTCCTCGGCCGCAGCAATATCGTCGGCAAGCCGATAGCTTCCCTGCTGTTGAAGCGCCACGCCACGGTAACCATCTGCCACTCCCGCACGCGCGACCTGCCCGCCGTGGCGCGGTCGGCCGACATTCTGGTCGCCGCCATCGGCAAACCGCGCTTCGTCACACCGGACATGGTCAAAGAAGGCGCGGTGGTTATCGACGTCGGCATCAACCGGGTCGACGGCAAACTGGTGGGCGACGTCGATTTCGAAAAGGTGGTGGAGAAGGCGGCGTTCATCACACCCGTGCCCGGCGGGGTGGGGCCGATGACCATCGCCATGCTGATGAAAAATACGCTGAATGCATTTAAAAAAGCCAACAACCTTTAACCCCTTCGGCTTCATGAACCACCGGAATCACACATTCCTTTCGTATTAACCGATGACCCAGACGCAATCACAAACCGCAGGACACATTCCGGAGGAACAGCCGCACGTCTACTCTGTCAGCGAAATCACGCGGGACGTGCGGGCGATCCTCGAGGCGGCGTTTGAAACGGTATGGATCGAAGGCGAGATTTCCAATTTCCGGCTGGCTGCCTCCGGTCATGCTTATTTCGTG
>SMUY01163668.1_pt1 | contig 16762 bp, 15 predicted proteins | sample 2456441 | NCBI WGS metagenome assembly SMUY01 (sample SAMN11095931, study PRJNA526329) | marine sediment metagenome | biome: Marine sediment; feature: Surficial sediment; material: Deep marine sediment; isolation source: Hadal surficial sediment | place: Pacific Ocean | collected 2014-11 | depth...
CCACGCGCCGAGATGCTCGCCGAGCTCATGCGCATGAAGCACAGCATCGCGGTCGCGGGCTCGCACGGCAAGACCACCACCACGTCGATCCTCGGCACCCTTCTCGAGGGCGCCGGCCTCGACCCGACGGTCATCATCGGCGGGCGCCTGCAGGCCTGGGGAACAAACGCTCGGCTCGGTCACGGCGACTTCCTCGTCGCCGAGGCGGACGAGTCGGACGGCTCCTTCCTGCGACTGTCGCCCACCTTCGCGATCGTCACCAACATAGACAACGAGCACCTCGATCACTACCGCGACTTCGACGAACTACAGCACTCGTTCCTGACCTTCATGAACAGCGTGCCGTTCTACGGCGCCAGCATCGTTTGCCTCGATGACCCCAACATCCAAGAGGCGATTCCGCGCATCACACGCAAGTTGATCACCTACGGCTTCTCGTCGCAGGCCGACCTCCGCGCCGCCGACGTCGTGGTACAGCCGGAGGGAACCTCATTCGCCTGCTACATTAACGGCGAGCTGGCCGGCAAGGTGCGCTTGCGGCTGCATGGCCGCCACAACGCCCTCAATGCGCTCGCCGCCATCGCGGTGGCCCGTGAGCTCGATATCGATTTCGCCACCATCGCCACGACGCTGGCGAAGTTCGCTGGCACCGACCGGCGCATGCAACGGATCGGCACCGTCAACGACGTACTGGTCATCGACGACTACGGCCACCATCCCACCGAGATTCGCGCCGTCCTGTCGACGGTGCGCGATGCCTGGGACCGCCGCACGATCGTTTGCTTCCAGCCCCACCGTTATTCGCGCTCCCAGTTGCTGATGGAGGATTTCGGCCGCGCCTTCTACCAAGCTGACGCTGTACTCGTGTTGCCGATCTACGCCGCGGGAGAGGAGCCGATCCCAGGTGTGACGAGCGACGCTCTCACCACGTCGATCATCGAGCACGGCCACAAGGAGGTCCGCACCGTCGATAACCTCGAGCACGCCACCGAGTCACTCGCAGAGATCGTACGGCCCGGCGATCTGGTGTTGACGCTGGGCGCCGGCGACGTTTGGAAGGTGGCCCGTGATCTGGTTGAGCGCCTCCGAGACGGCGCCGCGGCTGCCGATCCGGAGGCCACCGAGTCCGACGCTTCGGCCTCGGGAAACGGTGCTTGAACCCACGATGATGAGCGCCCACGCACCCGATCGCGCTTTCCCCGGCGCCGCCTGGGGGGGCACCGCGGTCGCCGAACTGGAGGCGCTGTGCGCCGGCGAGGGCTGCAAAACGGCAGCCGACGAAGCCCTCGGGCGCCACACGTCGATGGGCGTCGGCGGCCCGACGCCGCTGATGGTCTGGCCCGGCCACCCTGAGGCCATCGCAAGAGTGTTGGGATGGTGCGCCGAACGCGGGCTGGGGTGGCGAATCCTGGGCGGCGGCACTAACGTGCTGGTCGCTGACGCCGGCGTCGCCGAGCCGGTGATCAACCTGACCAGCCTGATCGACGGGGCCCATGTTCACGCCCCGACCGCCCTGTTTCCGGCCGGAACACCCACCGCGCAAGCCCTGCGAGCCAACGCCCGCGCCGGGCTCGCCGGCCTCGTCTGGTCGACCGGGCTGCCGGGCACTATCGGCGGCGCTGCTGCCGGAAACGCCGGGTGCTGGGGTGGTCAGATGGCCGATGTCGTGGCGCGCCTCGAGGTGATCGACGAGGCCGGAAGCTGGCATACGCTGGAGACCGACGAGTTAACCTGGAGCTACCGTCGACTCGAGCTTCCAGTGGCCCTGGGCACCGCCGTCGTAATCGTCGCCGTGGCAGTCAACGTGCGCCCCGAGGACCCATCCAAGCTCACCCGCAGATCGTTCGAGCTGCAGCAACGGAAGCGGAAAAACCAACCTGTCGGCGCCCGCAACGCCGGCTGCATTTTCAAGAATCCCGATCCGGAGCACGCCGCCGGCTGGCTGATCGATCAGGCCGGGTGCAAAGGAATCGGCATCGGCGATGCGCAGATTTCGGAGCTCCACGGCAACTTCCTGATCAACCGCGGAGGCGCCACCTCCGCCGACGTCGATGCACTGATCACGAGGGTCAAGACAGCCGTCCGCGAACAGTCCGGAATCACCCTCGCAGAGGAGATCCGCAGATGGTGAGCGAAAAGTTCCGCCGCGGGGCCACTACGCCCCGCCGATCGCGCCGTGCCTACTACGCCCGACGGCGGCGGCACCGCCTCGGCGTCACCTCCACGGGCGACGGATTCCGCAGTATCTCGCCACAATTCATGCGCCGGGTGAAGAACCGGCCGGCGCTGCGTCACCGCGGATACGTGCGTGCTATGATCCGCCCGATCGTTGCTGCGAGCCTGCTCAGCGCCGTCGTGTACGGCGCTCACTACGGATACCAACGAGCTCTGACGTCGCCGGCCCTCTCGATTCAGAGCGTTAGATTGCACCAGGTACCGAACATGCTGATCGAACCGGTGCGGGCTCGCCTGAAGCCGGCTTATGGTGCGAACCTGCTCGCCCTCGATCTCGTCGCGCTCCGCGCCTCCATCGAAGAGCTCCCCGCGGTGCGTCGTGCCAGCGTTCGGCGCGTGTTGCCCAACGGCCTGGTGGTATCGGTCGAGGCTCGTGAGCCCAAGGTCCGCGTCGTCGGCGAGCGCCACGCATACATCATCGACCGTGAGGGCGTGGTGCTGGATACCTACGACAGGCGCCGTCCGCCGCTACCGGAAATCCGACTCGTAGACGGCGGCAGCCTCGAATCGACACCGGGACGACGTCTGACGGCCGATCCACAATATGGCCGCTTATTGCTCTCCGCCCTAGTCGTGGTCGACTGGCTGGCGCAGGCCGGCGGCGAGATGCTCGGGCCGGTCAACCATATCCGCATCGACGGCGCCGGCATCGTTCTCGTCGCCGCTCCCGGGCGGCTCGAGATCATCGTCGGCGACGACCGCCGCATGGACGCCAAGATGGCCGGGGTGCGCAGCCTCCTGCAAGCCAACCCACCCACAGAACCTTCGATCATCGACGCCCGCTACACCGACATGCTGGTGGTGCGGCCGTTGGAATCGGAACCGGGCTAGGCGGGAGACGTGGCGCGGCGCGATCCGTACATCGTTGGACTCGACGTAGGCACAACCAAGGTCTGTGCCGTCATCGGCGAGCCGACCGACGACAACGCTCTGGAGATCATCGGCGTCGGCGTCGCCGATTCCCACGGACAGAAAAAGGGGGCGGTCGTCGATGTCGACTCGACGGTCGAGAGCATCAAGTCGGCCGTCGAAGAGGCCGAGTTGATGGCCGGAACCAGCGTCGACCGCGCCTACGTCGGCATCGCCGGCGGCCACATCCGCGGCTTCAACAGCCGTGGCGCGGTGACCGTCAATGGCCGCGCCCGCCAGATCACGGAGGAAGACATTCGCCGCGTCATCGACGCCGCCCGCGGCCTCGACCTGCCCCCCGATCGCGAGTTGCTGCACTTGTTGCCACGCGAGTTCCTGGTCGACGATCAAGGTGACATCGTCGACCCGTTGGGCATGTCCGGTAGCCGCCTCGAGGTTGACGTTCACCTGGTGGTGGGCGCTCTGTCCGCCATTCAGACCCTCGTGACCTGTGTCAACCGCGCCGGCATCGAGGCCCACGCGGTGGTGCTCGAACAGCTAGCCGCGAACGAGGCCGTGCTCACCGATGACGAGCGCGAGCTCGGCGTCGCCCTGGTCGACATCGGTGGCGGTACCACCGACCTGATTTGCCTGGTCGAGGGCAGCGTCTGCCACACCGCGGTATTGCCGGCGGGCGGGGACCACCTCACCAACGATATCGCCGTCGGCCTCGGCACGCCGATCGCCGAGGCCGAAGCGCTCAAGACACGTCATGGCTGCGTCGAGCCCAGCCTCATCGACCCGGAGCAGCCGATCGAAGCACCCGGCATCGGCGGCCGCGGGCCGCGCTTGTTACCCCGCGGTCGGCTCGCCGAAATCCTCCAACCGCGCGCCATCGAGATTCTGGATCTTGTCGCCGACGAGCTGAACCGCGCTGGATTCCTCGACCAACTCAACGCCGGCCTCGTGCTGACCGGCGGCGGCTCGCTGATCGAGGGTTTCCCCGAACTCGCGGAGCAGCGATTCGGCCTACCGGTTCGTTGCGGCCAGCCGATTGGGGTCGAAGGGCTCATCGATATCGTATCGAGCCCGATCTACTCGACAGCGGTCGGGCTGGTGCTGTACGGACACTACAACCGTGACATCGTCACCTATTTCGGCAGCGTCGAAGGTGGCCTCTTCAGCCGCCTCGGCGGTCGCGTCTCGAGCTGGCTAGGAGATCTCTTCTGATGGCCCCCCGGTTGACTCTCGAAGCGACCGGGATACATTGGGACCACCCGGTATCGAGCAAGGAGATGTGAGCATGTCGGCAGAAGAACCCAAGGGTTGGCAACCGGAACTTCACGAGGAACTCCGCCGGCTGAGGGAGCGCGCTTCCAGGGACCTCTCCGAAAAAGCCGCCGCCGAGGCCTCATCCGAAGCCGCGGCCGAGGCCTCGTCCGACGTCGCTGCTGAGGCCTCGTCTGAAAGCACTGCCGCGGCCTCGCCTGAAGCCGCAGCCACCAACCAACCCCTCCTCGACGCCAACGGCTCCGCCTCGCCTGAGGCTCAGCTCGAAAACAAGAAACCAGCCGGGGACAAACCCCGAATCGCGGCGGTGAGCTCTGCGAAGCCAGCCAAGAAGAAGGCCGCTCCGCAGAAAGTTTCTGCGAAGAAAGCCAAGTCCCAGGCCACCGCCGTCACGTCGCCGACCGCATCACTCTCCCAACCGTCCGAACCCTTGCTTCGCGGCGCCCAGATCAAAGTGATCGGCGTCGGTGGCGGAGGATGCAACGCCATCAGCCGGATGATGCACGCCGGCCTCAAGGGCGTTGACTTCATCGCCGCCAACACCGATCTGCAGGCGCTGCAGTCCAACGACGCGCCCGAGAAGCTGCAGCTAGGTGTCAACCTGACCCGCGGCCTCGGCGCTGGCGCCAACCCGGAAATCGGTCGCCAGGCGGCACTCGAGAGCACCGAAGAGATCGTCAACATCCTCGAGGGCGCCGACATGGTCTTTGTCACCGGAGGTCTCGGTGGCGGCACGGCGACCGGCGCCGCGCCGGTCATTGCCCGGCTCGCTACCGAGCTCGGCGCCCTGACGGTAGCGGTCGTGACCCGACCGTTCTCCTTCGAGGGGCGGCGGCGCATGCAGCAAGCGGATCAAGGCCTGCAGGAGCTCCAGGATGCGGTCGACACCCTGATATCGATCCCCAACGATCGCTTGCTCGCCGCGGTTGGGCCCGACACGGCGTTGGTCGAAGCATTTTCGGTGGCCGACATGGTGCTCCAACAGGGTGTACAAGGCATCGCCGACCTGATCCTCGTACCGGGCCTGGTGAACCTCGATTTCGCCGACGTGCGAACCGTCATGTCCGGGATGGGCATGGCGATCATGGGCACTGCGACGCAGCGCGGCGAAGGCCGCGCCGTCCAGGCGGCAATCGCGGCGATCTCGAGCCCGCTGCTCGAAAACACCTCGATCGACGGTGCCCGCGGCGTGCTGATCAACATCACCGGCGGTCCCGACATGACGCTGCACGAGGTCAGCGAGGCGACGTCGATCATCTACGAGGCCGCCGACGACGACGCCCACATCCTGTTCGGGGCGGTCGTTGACGAGAACATGGGCGACGACGTGAAGGTGACCGTCATCGCTACCGGCTTCGAGACCGCTTCGCCGGTTCAGTCACGCGTGAAGATCAACGCCGACGCCTCTCTGCCAGGGGCGTCGGACGCCGGGCACTTTTACCGGCCGAGTGGCGCGGAGGAAGAAACCGGCCCGCGCGGCTTGGCGGACCCGCGCCAAGAGGACCTTGACGTTCCGACGTTCCTGCGCACGCAGGACCTGCCGATTGGCAGCGAGGAACAGTAGGCAGCCGCCCGCTACCATGCCGATGCCAACAGACGCCGCGCTGCGACTGCGACGACGCGCCCAACAGGAAATCCGCCTGGTTGAGCCCAACCAGGGTGGGCGCCTACGCGTCGTGCTCGCCTACCCCAATACGTATGCGGTCGGCATGAGCAATCTCGGCATGCACACGATCTACCGGCTGCTCAACGCCGATCCGGAGGTGTGCTGCGAGCGCGCTTTTCTCCCTGACGATGACGAGATCGAGGCATACCAGAGTCGCGGCACTCCATTGATGACGGTCGAGTCGCAGCGTCCCGTGTCGAACGCCGACGTGATTGCCTTTTCAGCCTCGTTCGAGAACGACTACGTCAACCTCGTGCGCATGCTCACCCTCGCCGGCCTCCCGCCCCGCGCAGCGCAACGCAACGAGACCCACCCGATCATCCTGATGGGCGGCGCCACAGTCTCGATCAACCCGGAGCCGGTGGCGCCGTTTCTCGACGTCTGCTGCGTCGGCGAAGGCGAGGGCCTTGTCGGCCCGCTCATCGACACCATCCTCGGGCGCGCCGGGGCGACTCCGGCCACAGATTCCGACGAACCATGGGTCGATGACGGTCCCCCGCCCCGCGACGTCTTGCTGCGACGCCTCGCCACTTTGCCCGGCTTCTACGTTCCGGAGCTCTACGACCCGCACTACGACGATTCGACCCCATCGGGCTACCCGGTGTTCACCGGGCTGACACCGAAGAACGGCGCCCCGGCGATCGTCACCAAGGTGCGAGCGGTGTTCGGCGGACCCGAAACGGTCGCGTCGACCGCGATCCTCACCCCCGAGACCGAATTCGGCGACCGAGCGATGATCGAGGTCGCCCGTGGTTGCACCAAGGGCTGCCGCTATTGCTGGGTCGGCTACAACATCCTGCCCTTCCGGGTTCACACCGTCGAAGACGTGCTGACAGCGGCGGAGCGCTGGCGGCCGACCACGCAGAGGGTCGGCCTGGTGGCCACCGCGCTGCTCGACCATCCCGACATCGAGGCCATCGCCGCCGGCCTCTTAGAGCGCGGGTTCAAGGTCTTCAGCCCCAGTCTCATCATCTCGACGCTGCGCGAGCCGCTGTTGCGCACCGTCATCGACTCGGGCCAGCGAACCATCACGATCGCTCCCGAGGCCGGTAGTGACCGGATGCGCGAGCTCATCATGAAGAAGATCACCAACGAGGAAATCCTCGAGAAGGTACGGATGATCTTCCGAGCCGGTGCCCACAACCTGAAAAACTACGTCATCATCGGCCTGCCCGGCGAAACCGAGGCCGATCTCCAGGCGTTGGTGGAGCTCGCCAGTTCGATGCGCGAGATCATGATCGAAGAGGGTCGTGAGCGCGGCCACATCGGTACCATCACTCTGTCGGTCAACTGCCTGATTCCCAAGCCGGGAACGCCGTTCCAGTGGGCCCAACAGATTCGCCCGTCGGAGTACCGCGCCAAGCTGCGCTGGCTACGACGCCGCCTCGCAAAGGTTCCCAACGTCGTCCTCGACGCAATGTCACCGCGGATGGCGGAAATCCAGGGGCTAACCTCCCGCGGCGATCGACGGGTTGCCGACCTGATCGAGCTGTGGGCGGAGACAGGATCGTGGCGCCAGGCGGTCAGGGAATGGGAACAGCGGGGCGGGTCGGTGGACCATTTCGCCTTTCGCGCCTTGCAGCCCACAGATCCCTTGCCCTGGGGCCACCTGCGAACCGGCGCCTCCGAGGCGGCGCTCGGCAACCAGTGGCGCAAGGCGCTGGCGGGCAATGTGGACGCGGCAGCATGAGTACCGCGCCGCCTGCCAAGCACGACCGCGCCCGATGATCCGCGCCCTCGCCGACGCCGAGGGCATCCTTCAACTAGAGATCTTGTGGGCCCTTCCTGGCGTTCGTCACGGTTTCGCTACCCGCCGCGGCCGCCTCGAGGACGTCGTTCCCCAGCCCGTCGCCCGACTCAACCAGGTGCACGGCATTGAGGTCCTGACCCTGCCTCCCGAGCCGGCCGATCGGACCCCTTTCTTCGAAGCAGAGGTCGATCTGCGACCCCACGCCGACGCCTTGATCACCGACCGCCAGGCAACCACGGTAGCTGTGGCAGTCGCCGACTGCCTCCCCGTCCTGATCGTCGATCCCCATGCCGGTGTGGTGGCTGCGGTGCACGCCGGCTGGCGCGGCCTGGCCGCCGGCGTCATCGAGAACGTGGTCGAGACCATGGCTACCGGATTCGGCGCCAAGCCCGCCGACCTTGTGGTCGGCATCGGACCTGCCATCGGACCCTGCTGCTTCGAAGTCGGCCCCGAGGTCCTCGACGCGTTTGCCGAGCGCGGCTACGGCGACGAGGCACGGGTCACCGGCCCGCCGGCCGAGCACCCCTACTGCGACCTCAGCGCCGTCGCCTCGGCGATCGTCCGGCGGCTCGGCGTGCCCCGCGACAACGTTGCTGATGCTGCCCTGTGCACGAAGTGCAACAGCGACTGGCTGTGGTCCTACCGGCACGACGGAGACAACGCCGGCCGCATGATCTGCGGCATCGCCCTGACGGATCGCCGCTAGTGCTCCCGATCATGAGTACGTCGAGGTGCCCGACCAGACGCAACGCCGTAGACGCGCGCTTCTCCGCGCCCGCAGCAGGAACGCATTGAGATAGGCGCCTCCATTGCACCCTGAAGGACTCCCGCGGAGCCTTTGAAAGGGTATGGTGAAGATTCGCCGCCGCCGCCGTTACGCGCTCGGGTGCTCTTCGACCGCAGCGCGAGCGTCCATCGCCAGGTTCGCCAATCGATCGGCCTCGACGTTGTTCTCGCGGCGAACGTGCTCGATCTCGAACCGCGCGAACTGATCGGCGAGACGCCGAGCATCCTCGAAGAGCGGCCGCAGGTTGGCGCTCTTGACCCGGTACTGACCGTTCATCTGCCGGACCATGAGCTGCGAGTCCGCCCGCACGTGGAGCTCGCGGATGCCTTCGCTCCGAGCCCATTCGAGTGCCGCCACGAGGCCGCTGTACTCCGCCTCGTTGTTGGTCATCGTGCCCAGGAAACGTCCGAAAGCCGCTACCGGATTGTCGGCATCGTCACAGGCGTACACCCCGAAGGCTGAATCGCCCGGGTTGCCGCGCGAGCCGCCGTCAACGTATACAAGCGCCTTGTCCACGACCCCCACAGTCAGCCGGTGACGTCTGCCTCGCCGGCGGCCTCGGAGTCGGCAAGGTGGTCGCCCCTCGGTGTCGGCGGGGCAGGCGCGTCGGCGACGTCGGCTGTGTTCGCGCCGGCGACCATCCCGAGACGCTCGGCGACGTAGAGGATACGACCGCAGTTCTCGCATCGCATGGTGTCGGTGAAGTTGAACGTTTCGACGTAGAGCTGTGGGCGCACCTTGAAGTTGCATACCAGGCAGATCTCGTCGAGCACTTCGGCCACGCCGACACCTCCACGCACCGTCTTGATGCTCTCGTACTTCTTCATCAGGCCGTCGGGAATGCGCTGCCGCAACCCGGCGAGGACCTCTTCGACACTCGCCTTGGCAGCGACCAGCTCGGCCTCGCGGCGATCTGCCTCGGCGATGGCGGCGTCGATTCGCTTCCTGGCTTTGCCGAGCTCGCTCTTCTTCTCGCTGATAACCACCTCGAGCGAGTCGGCGGTTTCGAGCTGTTCGAGGATCTCGGTTTCGACGTCGCCGGCGGCGCTCTCGGCGTGGGCGATTTCTTTCTGAATCGCCCACAGCTCCTGGTTGGTCTTGACCGCCAGCACCTGGTCCTTGAAGTGGACGACCTTCTCCTCGGCCGATTTGAGATCGGTGTCGAGCCGCCTGGCCTCGCCGCGGGCATCTTCGAGAGCCGCCTCGGCGGTCGTCACCACGACCTCGGCGGCCTCGATCTCGGCGCGCGCCGCGGCGCGGCTGCGCTCGATGTCGGCGATTTCATCGTCGATACGCACCTGCTCGAGCTCGCGCGACTGCACGCCTACGAGCGTGGTGAGATCGTCCTTGGCGCTCATCGCGGCTTTCCGGCGGGCACAAAAAAACGGGCCGGCCGAAGCCCACCCGTGCGGCGTACGGCGGCGCCGAGGCGCACACCGACCGGCGGCGTCTTACTTCGCTCCGATCTGACGGTTCGCGATCGCACGCTGCGCTCTTCGGAAAGGGCCCCGGGGAAGCCGTGTTGTGCCCACCGAGGGGCGGTGACCACGCTCGCAAGCAGTCATTAGTATACCCGTGCTGGGATTTGCGCAAGCACGGTAGCGTCGCCGCGCGCCAGCTGGTTGCCTCGTTGCAGGAACGGAGGCGGATGACCCCGGTGCAAGGCCCGACGCGAACTGGGCATGCTCCCTCGCCGGGGTGGCAAGCAGAGGCGCCGCGGCCGCGTTGCCGCTCCATCTACGCCCAGCTCGGGCGACAGCTCGTCGCCTTCAGCCGCAGCCAGAAGCTACGCGGCAAGATCTTGGACATCAACCCGCCATTGCGCCCATCGAGTTGCTGGCGCGGCTGCAACAGTTGCTTGATGCTTGAGGCTGAGCCTACCGTCCCATGGGCGCCTGGGTGAACTGACCGTTCATCAAGATGATGTCGGGGTCGTCCGGCTCACCGACCCAATCTACCGGGGGTGCGGGGCCGGGGGCGCCATCGCTGCCCCACGATGTGATGGTGTAGGTGTCCGCCTCGGTCGAGTAGGCCCAGGCGTTGCCCCAGCCATCGGTCGGCGGAACGACTCGCATGTAGCCATTCTCCGCCAGCTCAGCCAAGCTCCGCGCGTAGCGGCCCGTGTCGATGCGCATCGTTGCGTTGGCGGTCGCCATGTTCCGCATGTCCGCCATGGTTCGACGCTGCCATCCCTGGTCGCGCTTCTCGACGAGCTCCTCGGGGTCGCACGCGGCGAGAGAGACGAGTAGAGCGCAGGCCCACGCGGCCCCTACGAGTCTGGTGTTCATATGGCCTCCTTCTTCCTGGGCTCGGGCCGCCCGGCCTTCTCAACGGGTTACAGAGAGGCACGGAGTGTCTTCACTCGCCATTCTCCCACGGCTCGACAAGCCGATACCGGATGATGCGCTCTGCACCGACATTGAGGTACGAAAGTGCCGGGCGGTTCTCGGGCCAGTCCACCTCGGAGCGAGAGGCATCGGGCTGGCGCTTGCGGGCCTCCTGGAGCATCGAGACAATCTCCCCCTCGGACTCGAGCGCCACATGGCCACCGAAATAGTTGTGGTAGACGAGCCGCCCGAGCCAAGCCGCGGCGATGACAATCAAGCCAAGGAGCACCGCATCGACGATGCGCTTGCTCCGGCGGGCTTTTACCACCCGCAGGTGAGTCGCCCCAGCATGCCGCTACCACAGACGAAATCGCAGGTGCAGCCAATCTGCCGGAAGAGGCGGCAGCCGCCTTCATCCACGCAGGCGTTGGCGCAGATCCAGCCGCACTTGGCGTCGAGATCGTTGGCGGCGGCTTGCTCTTGGACGATCCCGAAGATCAGCAGGCCCAACACGAGGACCAATAGGACGCGACGACGTGTCATGAGTTTTCTGACCACAGGCGGCGCAGAAGCTGGCGCGCCCAGGTACCGGGGAAGTCGGATTCCATGGAGATATCTTCTAACACCAGTGTAGCCCGCGCCACGTCACCCCGGCGAAGGTAGAGGTTGCCGAGATACCACTTGGCGTAGTGGCTCAAGTCCTCGCGCCGTGTCGCACCTCCTTGCGCGAGGAGCCATTCGGCCCGAACGCTGGAGTCGTCGCTCAAGTACAGGGCGATGCCCAGCCCGGTGGCGACCTCGTCGTCGGCCGGCCGTGCCTCGTTGAGCGGGGAGAGGAACCGCACGGCGTCGTCGAACCGCCCGTCGACGATGAGCGCGAATCCGGCGCGCGCTGTCTCGACCGTCGACGCCGGCACCGCCTGACCGAACAGGAAGTCGAGATCGACGCGGTCGGGAGCCGCGGTGGTCGCCAACCCGGCGACATCCGGCGGCGCGGTGTCGAAGATGCCCGACATCATCAGGGTTCCGAGCACCGCAACGAACACAACCGAGGCCGCCAACAGCGCCTTCAACCGACGTTGGCCCGGTGGCGCCATCGTCTCGTGCCCCACCTGCCGCTCCGGAACAACGTTGTCCGCGGGCTCGATTCTCAACGCCAACATGACCGCGAGCTCATCGCCGCACTCCGGGCAGGCGGAGGCATGCCGGCGGATCTCGCCGGCCTCCGGCTCAACGACCTCGCCATAGGCAAACGCCAACAGGCGCTCGACGTCGATATGGCCGGGATGGACCTCGAGCTCGCTCACGACGTCTCCTCGACCAGCTCCAACAGCTTCTTGAGCGCCGTCTTGAGCCGGTAGTGCACGGTGGGCGTCGAGACGCCCTGGATCTCCGCCATTTCCCGCAACTTCATGCGCGGCGTGTTCATCACCAGTCCCTCGATGACCTCGCGGTGCTCGTCGCGTAGCTCCGGAAGCTTGCTCTTGAGCGCCCGCGCCAGCCTGCGCTTCGCCAGCTCATCTTCGCCATCCAGCATCAGCTCCAGCGCCGACGCGCCGCCAGGAAGCGCTCGCTCCGGGTCGGCCATCTGTACATGTTTGCGGCGCCCGTCGATGAGCGAAAACGCGGTGTTGCGGATGGCCCGCTGCACGTAGTGGTGCAGCCGCTCCTCGGTGTCGAGGTCTGGGTCGGCACGCAACGTCTTGGCAATCGCATCCTGGACGACGTCATCGGCATCGGCATCGTTCCGCGTCAGCGACAACGCATAGCGCTGCCACTCGGGCCACCGATTCTCGGACGTCCTCTCGAGGAGTCCCTTGAGATCACCTTCGGACATCGGGAGCCCCGTTGCAGGTTGTAGGAGCCGGAGCCGGGACCCACCCGCGGAAGCTCCCCTGCTCGCTCGAGCGGACCCTAGCTCGTGACTTCTGTATCTAATGACCACCGCGGGACGATTTTTTCAAAACCCCGCTCACATCGGACGACTCGCTCGTCGAGACGCACACCTTCGCCGGCTTGCGCCCGTCCCCCACGACCTACGGGCAGGTTCACCCGAGAGCTGGTGTCCTATTCATATATGACAGCAGGGGCTTCCGTCAAGAAGGAGTTGCCCTCGTGAATGATTAGTGTCCCTACGGGCGCGTCGGTCGGAAACACTACGCGCTGAATGGCGCGTCAGAGCCACCCACCCGCGATAGCCGCAATCGTCCGCCTGGGCTTTGGCCAGATCATTGCAGCCCCAATGCGGCAATGACCCCGTTGAGGACCAGCGAGAGGACAACAGCGGCAATGCTCAGCGGCACCAAGGCTCCAACCGAGGTGAGTCCTTTCCGCCACGGACTCCACTCGCGGTGACGCACGATCAGAATCCAGGCGAGCGGCGCTAAGCACATGAGCACGAACCAGCCGACAAAATTGAGCAGGGGGATGCCGTAGTAGACCGTGCCGTCCACGAACCAGACCCAGTAGCCGGCAGCGACGGCCACCGGGTCGATGAACAGATCCACCGCCACAGCAATGACGCCGGTCAGCACCGGCACCTGCCACCACAGCCGAGGCTGGGTGAGCATATCCTCGCCGGGACGGGCGAGGATGCCCTCGGCGACGAACAAACAGATCCCGCACATCCCGATCCACCCAAAAAAAATAAAGGTGAACACCCACAGCATTGACTGGCCCGGATACTCATAGTTGCGCGCGACAAACGATGAGATCAGATCCATGATGGCGGTGAACCCGCCAGAGACAATGATAAAGACGAATGTGTCCGCTCCACCAAACCGCCACCACACAAAGGCCAACACGGGGAGGGCAAATAGAATGCCGCCCAGCAGGACCACGGTGAAATCGGGTGTCATGCCACTGTCCTGTAGGGCCGCCACAGATACAGCCCCAACGCGGGCACCGCGAAGAGCGCTAGCCAGAGCAGATCCCCGCGCCCTGCCTCGGTGCCCGTGATGATCCAGAGGAGAAGGTTGACGGAATACAACGCTACCGGCACCCACCGGCCGAGAAGCGTTTCCCGTTTGCTGACATGATCGTCATGCATGATCGAAGTCCGTTCAGTTTCAGCCAGCATTTGCTTGCCGAGCGCTCCTAGTCACGACACAAGTATGCGCCAGTCGGAGTTTCTAGCCGACCGACAGGTCAATGCAAGGACACCACGGTCGGTCAAGTTATCGGTCAGGCCGACCGGAGCAGCACCCCAGCATCATCACAGTCAAGTTAAGTCGATTGAGGGCAGCTGAGGACGCTTGGAGGGACGTGAGACGCCCGCAGCACAAAGACTTCGGGTTGATGAATCACGCGTTTCTCGCCGATTTCGAATTAACTTGACAGTACCTCGAGATAGGATCGCGGAGTCAAGGACGCTCCACGCGCTGCTCCCCCAACAGCATGTAGGCCGCCGGTAGCACCACCAGGCTCAGCGCCGTAGATGTCAGAAGACCGCCGAGGACGACCTGCGCCAGGGGCGTTTGGATCTCGTTGCCGGGCTCACCGCCGCCGAGCGCCAGGGGAATCAGCGCCAGCCCGGTGGTCAGCGCGGTCATGAGAATCGGCGCCAGTCGATCGACGGAGCCTTCGCGCACGACCTCCTCCAAGCCGCGTCCGGCCGCGGTCAGGTCACGGTAGCGCGCCACCAGCAGGATGCCGTTGCGCGCTGCGATTCCGAACAGCGTCACGAGCCCGACGAGCGACGCGATGCTCAGCACGCCGCCGGTGGCGAATATGGTCACCACACCACCGATCAGCGACAGCGGCAGCGACAGCATCACTACCGTCGATGCGCGCCAGCTACCGAACGCCATGTGCAGCAGTAATCCGATGAGCGCGAAGGCCAGAAGGCTGGCGAGGGAGATGGTTCGGGCTGCCTGCTGCTGGCTCTCGAACTGCCCGCCGAACTGCACGAAGTAGTCGGCGGGGAGATCCACGCCGGCGTCGATGCGCTGCCGGAGCTCGTCGACGACGGAGCCGACGTCGCGCCCGGCGACGTTGGCCGACACGACGATCTTACGCTGGCCGTTTTCCCGGTTGACCAAGTTCGGCCCTCTCTCCTCGCGCACGCTGGCGAGTTGACCGACGGGAATCAGCCCCCGCTGGGTGCGCACGGGAAGCCTCATGATGACGTCGGGATCGTCTCGTGCATCATCGACGAGGCGTACTACGAGGTTGAACACACGGTCGCCTTCGCGGATCTGTCCGACGATTCGGCCGCCCACGGCGGCCTCCACCTGCTCGAGAACCTCTTTGGCGCTGGCGCCGTAACGGTACAGAGCCTCCCGATCGACGCTGACCTGTAGCTGCGGCACGTGCGCCTGCTGCTCGACCTGGAGGTCGACGAGGCCGGAAGTGCCCTCGACGCTGTCGCGAATCTGTCGAGCCAACTCGCGCAACGTCCCGAGATCGGGCCCGAACACCTTGATCGCGATCGCCGCCCGCGTGCCGGACAGCATGTGATCGATGCGATGGCCGAGGGGCTGGCCGATGGTGATCGTGGTCCCTGGAACCAACGTCAAGTTGGCGCGCAGCGACTCGAGGAAATCTTCCCGCGAACGCTCGCCCAACTGGTACACGACATCGATCTCCGACTCGTTGGCCCCTTGGGCGTGCTCGGACATCTCGGCGCGACCGGTTCGGCGGGAGGTGGCAACAACCTCGGGCTCGTCCAGGGCGATCTGCTCGATCATCGTGCCGAGCACGTCGGAGTCCGTCAGGCTGGTCCCCGGAAGTGTGACGGAGTTGATCACCAAGGTTCCCTCGTTGAACTCGGGAAGAAACGTGCGCCCCATGAACGGGAACGACAACACCGCCCCGACGAGCGCGATGCACCCGAGCCCGACGACCACGCGCGGCCAGCGGACCACCAGCCGGATCGTCGGGCGGTACAAGCGCTGGAGGGCGCGAACAACCGGCGGCTCGCCGGTGCGCTTGCGCGCCGCGGCGGGCAGCAACATCAGGCACAGCGCCGGCGTCACGGTGAACGAGACGAGCAAGGACGCGAGGATAGCCAGCACGTAGGCAAGCCCGAGCGGCTGTAGCAATCGCCCCTCGACGCCGCTCAGGAAGAAGAGTGGCAGGAAGACGGCGATCACCACGAGGGTGGCGTAGACGATCGGCACGACCACCTCTCGGGCGCCGTCGAGAACGGCGCTACGGATGTCGGCAGCGTCGAGCTGCCTCGCCGGCGCCGGTGCTTCGTCCGAGTCGGGCGCATCGGCGCTCGAATCGCCCGCCAGGCCGGCGGTCCGTTGCCGCAGTCGCTTGAAAATGTTCTCGACGCCGATGATGGCGTCATCGACGAGGGAGCCGATGGCGATGGCCATGCCGCCCAAGGTCATCGTGTTGATGGTGATACCGAGGGCCCACAGACCCCAGACCGTGGCCAGCAGTGACAGTGGGATGGCCAGGGCCGAAATCAGGGTCGTGCGCCACGAGATCAAGAAGACCAGCAGCACCACGACCGCGAGGACGGCTCCGTCGCGCAGCGCCCCCACCACGTTCTCGATCGCCCTACTGATGAACGTCGCCTGCCGGAAGATCTCACGCTCGATGGTGACCCCGGCGGGAAGCCCCTCGGCGATGCGGTCCAGCTCCTCGTCGATTCGCTCGGTCAGCGCCAAAGTGTCGATACCCGGCTGCTTCATTACAGATAAGACCACTGCCGGACTTCCGTTTACGGCCGCGGCACCAAGCTTCGGTGCCCCGGCAAGCCGGGTCTCGGCGACGTGCTCGATCAGGATCGTCCCGCCCGCCCGCCGTTGCACGACACTTCGGCCCAGCTCATCGAGCGAGTGCACCTGTCCCAACACGCGCACGGGCAGCTCGCGGCTACGATAGTTGATGAACGAGCCGGTGCC
>SMUY01078530.1_pt1 | contig 16750 bp, 19 predicted proteins | sample 2456441 | NCBI WGS metagenome assembly SMUY01 (sample SAMN11095931, study PRJNA526329) | marine sediment metagenome | biome: Marine sediment; feature: Surficial sediment; material: Deep marine sediment; isolation source: Hadal surficial sediment | place: Pacific Ocean | collected 2014-11 | depth...
AGTTAGGAAAAATTCTTAATTCCAAACAGATTCAAATTGGCAGAAAACTAATCAAACTAAAAAACTATGATTCAATCTATCTTGTGGCTTTTGGTAAGGCTGCAAATTCAATGACTAAAGCAGTTAATTCTTATGTAAAAATCAAAAAAGGAATTATAGTTGTGCCAAAGGGTACAAAATCTATCATTAAAAATAAAAAATTTAAAACCTTCAAAGCTGGCCATCCAACACCAAATAAAACTAGTGTCGAAGCAGCTAAATCAATTTTACAATTTCTAACGCAACGAAACAAAGGCGAACTTGTAATTTTTTTAGTTTCAGGTGGTTCTTCTGCATTATTGGCATTGCCAGACGGAATAACTCTAAATGATAAAGTCAAAGTTACAAAACAATTGCTTGTTTCTGGAGCCACTATTCAAGAGATGAATTGCGTTCGCAAGCATTTATCACAAATAAAGGGTGGTCGACTTGTACAAGGAATCCAATGTGACGCAGTTTCGCTAATAATGTCTGATGTTTTAGGCGATGATCTTTCTTCAATTGCTTCTGGTACTACCTATTATGATAATACAAAATATTCTAGTACATTAAAAATTATTAAGAAATACCGTTTACAAAACAAAATTTCAAAATCTGTATTAGATAGATTAAGACTTGGCGCATCCGGGAAAATTCCCGAAACTCCAAAAAAATCAAAAATCCCCCATCAAATAATTTTAACAAATAATGATTGCATAAAATCTATGAAAAATAAATCAAAACAATTAGGCATTTCTTCTAAAATCTTGATTATCTCTGGCGATGTTGCAAAATCTGCTTCAAAACTTGTTTTGAACATGCCAAAGAAAAAAAACTCTTGTATTATTTTTGGTGGAGAAACTACAGTTATAGTCACAGGTAATGGAAAAGGTGGACGAAATCAAGAACTCGTGTTACGTATTTTAGAAAAAATACAAAAAACAAAACAAGATGTAATTATAGCTGCATTAGGAACAGATGGGATTGATGGTAACACAAAGTATGCGGGAGCTATTACAAAAAATATAACAGTTAAACAAAAGGAAATTGAATCATATTTAAATAAAAATAATTCAAATTCTTTTTTCAAAAAATATAGCGGATTAATTAAAACTGGTTATACTCACACTAATCTAATGGATATTGGTTTAATTCTTAAACTAGAGTAATTTTGTAGCCAAATCATCTTTGGGTTCTATTAGATGGTATTTGATGTTTAGTTTTCGTTGAGTAATTAATTTTTTAAGATACCACGTTCTTTTTTCAATAAACTCATCAGAATTTTCAATATCTTCTGTAAGATGTTTGTACATCGATTTTGAATCAAGCATAACATTTACTGTATCTTCATTTTTTATAATGAATCTGCCAATACTCCAAAAAATTCCTACATGTAATGCAATATACTTTGATTGTTCATTTGTTACTTTACCCAAGTACTTGTATGTATGATCTCTTTCTTGTTCCTCTGTGGAGTAATTAGACTGAATTAACCACGAAATTCTTTTTTGATTTCCATTAAAAAATAAAGTATGTTCCAAGAGTCAACCAAAAAGGTGTCAATTGTCTATATATTTTGAATTTCCAACTTATGATCTCAGATAGAAAGCCTCCAATGATGCTTGAAACCCACTCCTTCTTCACTAAGATGGTCGATGAACTAGTCGAGTTCTCTGAATATGACCCAGAGCTTGCAGACGGTATCAGATGGCTTGATGAACAAGCACAAAAAAAGGGAATATCATTTTACGATATGGTGTTTGAAGTGTTATACAAACATGATATTAACTCAAAAGCAAAAAATTGGCTAAATAATAAAAACTAATTAGATTGTTTTGCATCAGCCCTTAAATCAAGAGGCTTGTATTTACAACCTTGAGGACCACAATATTTGCCAACATAAACTGCCTTTGGTCTATACAATGCCGGTTTTGGTGCAGCCTCTGCAAATTTTTCTTCTATGATATGTGCTGCCCACCCAGCAACTCTTGATATTGCAAAAATAGGAGTGTTAAGATCCATTGGAATATTAAGCATATAGTAAACTGATGCACTATACAAATCAACATTTGGATAAATATCTGTACCTTTTCTTTTTTTCATTTCATCAATGGTTACTTGTTCTATTTTTTGAGTAATGTTAAACCACGGGCGATTAATTTTTTCTGCTAATTTTTTTGATAATTCTTTCAAAACACGCGCTCTAGGATCATAAGTTCTGTAAACTGCATGTCCCATTCCCATGATTCTTTCTCCTTTATCCATTTTCTCTTTAATACATGATTCAACTTTATCTTCTGTTTTAATATATAGCAACATTCTCATCACTTCATAGTTTGCTCCTCCATGTAGTTCTCCACTAAGAGCTCCGATTGCGGCGCTTGCTGCTGAAAACATGTGAGCCCGAGTTGACGCAACCTGCCTTGCAGTAAATGTAGATGCATTAAATTCATGGTCTGCATGTAATATCAAGCAAATGTCAAAAATTTTTTCTATTTCTTCATCAGGAACCTCCCCAGTAAGCATATATAGAAAATTAGCAGCATGACTGAGTTCAGGTTTTGGATCCATGATCTCCTTTCCATTTCTAATTCTATGCCAACTAGCTATGATTGTTGGAACTTTAGAAATTAGATTAATGGCTCTATCATAACTTGATTCTTTGTTAGAAAATTCTTCATCAAAGTAACCAGCTAACGCAGCAACAAAAGCTTGTAACATATCCATAGGGTCTGCATCTTTTCTCCAATTACTCATGTTCATCTGCATTTGTTTAGGTATGGAACGAGTTTCCTTTAATCGGGATGTAAAATCTTCATATTCTGATTTTGATGGAAGCTCATCATGCAATAAAAGATAACAGACTTCTTCAAAATTGGAATTTTTTGTAAGGTCTAAAATATCATAACCTCGATAAATTAGCTTTCCTCGTTCGCCATCGATATTGGAAATCCGGGTATCAGCCACAGGAATCCCTCGCAAACCAATGTTTTTGGTATCCATATAGTAAATTCTCAAAAAGTCCTTTTAACTCTTTAAGCAATTTTTTTGAAAAACTGTTAATTTTTGTTTTTTTATTTAGTAAACAGTCTAATCGATCAAATCTATGTCATATAGCATTATTTTGAAATGACAATTAATGTCAACAGTAGAGCGTGAATTCTTCAAGAGTGTAGACGATTTAATCCTTAAGGCATCTGGAAAGACTCTAAAAAAACTTCAAGAGTTAGATATTAAAACACAGCTTCACGCAGATACGTTTTATGACGCATACTCTTTCTTTCATGAAGCTCCAAAAAAAGAAAAAATTCCTTCAGTGACCAAACCTTTTCGAAAAAATAAACTATAATGTAATTTCTTGATTTAAATGAGGGCCATATGATGAGTCGACCATGTATGGTAAAGAAACTTACTAAAGTAAAAGTCAAAACTAAAACTAAAACAAAATCGAAACCAAAAAGAACTAAAGTAATTTGTATGTCTCATAAAGAAGATACAGATGGAATAAGTTCAGCTGCTCTCATCAGGGAAGCCTTTGGCGGAGATTGTGTTCTTGTAGATTATCCTGGTCAGATGGACGCATTAGAAACAATAAAAAATGACGAAAAATTAAAAACATTATTTATCTGTGATCTTGGTTTAAGCAATAAAAATCAGGAAAGTTTTGTTCAAATTCTAAGTGAATTAAGAAAGAAAAAAGTTTCAATTACATATATTGATCATCATGATTTAGATAAAAAAATCTTAAAACAATTAGAAAAGATTAAGGTGAAATTAATTCATGATACAAATGAATGTACTACAGTTCTAGTTTATAACGCATACAAATCAAAGCTATCCCAACATTCATCATTTGTAGCAGCTTGTGCAGCTATTACTGACTATATGGAGGATAGACCACATGGTTCAAAACTTTTACAAATTTACGATAGACAATTTGCATTAATTAACGCAACAGTTTTGACGTTTAATATTGTTGGTCATCAAAAAGATCCTGACTACCTTCTCTATCTTGTTGAAGAACTAGCTGAATCCAAATATCCTCATGATCTTCCAAACTCTTTTGAATTTGCTCAAATCCAAGTTGGAAAACTAGCTGCAATCATTGGTAAAGTAAAGAAATCCATGAAAATGATGAAGAATTTAGCATACATGGAAGTCTTAGACTCTGGAGCAAGCGGGGCAGTAAATTTTGTCTTGGGGCTTTCAGGAAAAGATGTTGGTGTGGCGTATAAAGAACGAGTAGACTATGGAATATACGCAGTTTCAGTTAGAGGCTCGAAATCTTGTAAGCTTCATCTAGGACGAATCGTTAACCCATTGGCAACTGAATTAGGTGGATCCGGAGGAGGTCATGACAAAGCTTGTGGTGCTGTAATTCCTAAATCTAAGATCAAACAATTTCTCAAAGAGTTTAACGCTAAGATCTCTTAATTCTCAATCTGGAATATGGATAAATTATTATAAAACCCCTTTTACACAACCAAGCATATGGTAAAACTTCAATGTAAAAACTATGGATTTGAATGTGATTTTGTTGTTGAAGGGAAAGATACAACTAAAGTAATTCTTGATTTTGGAAAACACACTGACGAAGAACACGGAATTGAATATTCTAAGGAAAGTCTGATGCAGTTTATACTGCGAAAAGGATAACTGTTTGGTTTTTGATTTGAGAGAAAATATCCATCTTTACAATTTTATCATATAGACGGTGTTCATACAATGACAAGTTTTGCTACAATTGGAATTATCATTGCAGCTATTGCGGCTTCAATGGTTTTTGCAACTTACATGTACAACGAATATCAACCAAACTTCATACAAGTCGAAGCAGGACAGCCGATTCAAATTGGACCAGTCATCTATACTGTAGAATATCTTGAAATGCACGAAGGTGATAATGACATAAAACCAAATGAGATTTTTTTTAAAATCAAAATAATCGCTGAAAACGTTGGTTCTTCAACTACACTACTTAGTGGTGGGCAATTTTATCTTCTAGATGAAAACGATAAGAAATATCGTGCAGTTTATGGTCAATTTGATAACGAAGACCTATACAATGATGATCTCAAACCTAATGAATCAATTACACGAACAACACAATTTGATATCCCTTTTGATGACGACATGATATATAGAATTGGTATATTGCCAACTAAAGAACAATCATCAAAAGATATTGGAATTATTTGTGTAATGAACTGCTAAATTTAGATAATTTCTACTATCATATCTATCTCAACCGTTGCACCAAGAGGTAGACTTGCAACTCCTACTGCAATTCTTGAATGCTGCCCTTTTTCTCCAAATATCTCATATAACAAATCTGAAGCGGAATTGATAACTTTAGGTTGCTCTGTAAAATCTGGAACTGAATTCACAAATCCAGAAATCCGAAGAATTTTTGAAATTTTATCAAGACTTCCTAATTCGGATTTTAGCTGGGCTAACGCATTAACAACACATAATTTTGCAGCCTTTTGTGCCTGTTCAACAGATTGGTCGTTTGGCACCTTGCCTTTGAATACCACTTTACCATCTTTGATTGGGATTTGACCCGAAACATACACAGTATGATCTGATTTTACAACAGGGATGTACGCACCAGCAGGTTTTGGAGGACTTGGTAGGATAATGTTTAGTGATTTGAGTTTCTCTTCAATCATAAAATTGTAACTGAATTATCTAGTTTTTAGGTTTTGGTTATTTAGAATTAATTTTGATGAGAACTTTTTCACCTTTTTGGGAATAGTTCTGTAAAATCGTTTTTGTTTTATATCCACGTTTGTGTAAATATCCTTCAATAACTGATACCCATGGAAGTGAGTGACCACTATTAATTTTAGATTCTACTGAGATGTTTTTGTTATTGACATCCAAATTTACATGACCTGAACATGTAATTTGTAATGCAGAATTCATTAATTCAATAACATCCTCCAGATTTTTTGATTTGATATTTATATCATTTTTTTCAAGCATCTTTAACAAATCTATTTCATTATTTTTTGAATTAAATGAAGAGTTTAGAATATGACATAGTCCGTCTTGCTCAATTAAATCAATCATACGATAAACTTCTTGTGCATCATTTTTTGTCATATCTGCAACACTTTCTGTTTTTAATGCATGTTTCCAAGCATGAAGAAACATAGATGACTGGTTATTTCCTAAAACTTCAGTTGATGAAAATAGGGCTCCTTTTCCATTTTCACTATCTATGATTAACAATTCTGTTTTGTCAAAAATAAAACAATTCTGAGCAATATCTGCAATTCGAATCTTTGCTCCATTTGGAATTAAATGAAAAGATTCTGAACCAACCTGTGAAGGGTTAGTGATGATTTTTACATCAAGATCTCGCCTAAGAACTCCTAACATCTGTTCTTTGCATTCAGCTAATAGATTCAATCCCCAAGGGTCAGCCATTATCTGAATTGATCTTTTTGATCCCTCTATCATTCTGCGAAGCTGATTTAATACATTATTTACGTTTAGATGAAAATATCTTTTCTCTTCAGAACCTTGTGATTTTTTTGTATCCTCACTAATCCGCTTCAAATTAGTAACTAATGTATTCATTCCATTTACTTTGTCTATTTGCTCATGAATTATTTCATCAAATGCATCTTCTGGTGCTATAGCTGTACACATAATTGGTTTACTTTTTGAAATAATTGCAAGCTTCTTTTTTTCAAGTTTTATCAAAACTGGATAAACTTTGGTACGAGGCAGCTCTGCATAATAAGCTAATTCACTTGCTGAAATCGTTCCTTTTGAGATTAAGGCAACGTATGCACGAGCCTCATACCTACTTAGACCAAATTCTTCGAGACTAACAGTAATGTTGTGCTCTTTTCCCATGACTAATAATGATTCATTCTTAGGTAAGACGCAAAGCTAATTTCCTTTATTCAATTACTCAAAAAAAAATAAAAATTGTAACCGTTTACTGTGTTACTGTGGTTAGAACCAATTCAGTGACAATGCCCTATAATAGAAATTTTCTAAAAGTTAAGTCACGGATGGCTACAAGTAGGCCTTATTCGATGCCTCCCGCAAAACGGAATTTTTTGACACATTTGTGTTTCGTTCCTATCTAGAGAGTCTGCTTGAGACCATCCCCTTTATGATTAAGCAAAATTGATGGCAGGCTCTAAAATTAGCAAGTAGTGTGCTAATGAAGATTCGAATACACAAAAATTGATAAATTTAACATGATAAGCAAAAAAAATAGGAACTTCACAAAAGATCTAAAAAAAGTAAGGATATTTTCCTTTTTAGCAGAGAAAAAACTATCACAATTTGATAAAAAAGATGAAAAGAAAATAAAGAATATGACTTTTGAGCAATTGCAAGATTTACAGCAATTAACTTCTGCGGCTAATTTCATTCTCTTAAAATATGAAGACAATAAGGAAGTTTACTCTTTGTTAAAGGATTTTGTAGATATGATTTACAATTCATCAGAATCAGTGGATCTGTTAAATGATAAAATTATGGAGATGATAGTTTCTGCCGAAAATGCAATTTCTAGAATTAAAAACTTACAAGGCGATGTATCTGAGAATTTTTCCATAATATCCCCATCCAAGATGAATGATGAAAATGAACCTAAAATCACGACTAAAGCAAGTACAAATAATTTAACTAAATCTGCTACAGCAGTTTACACCTAAGAATACCTAAGCAAATTTACACTGAAAGTCGATTAGATAATTTGAGTTTAGCACCACAGGAACTAGAAAATAGTGCCAGCAGATATGCTTCGGAGGCAATCAAATGTGATTCCCAAGGAGCGAGAGGAATGGCAATAGCCAACTATCAAAAAGCGATAGATTCTCTAATGAAACTGATGCATCTTTATCCAAATAACAAACTTAACAAAATTTACACCGAACGAATGAGCTCTTATCAAAAAAGAATCAAGGCTTTACAGGCAACACGTGGTATCGAGCCTGTAATTGATCCTAATGCAACTCCTGAAGAACGTAAAGAAACTATGAAAAGACACGAAGAAGAACAAGATGATGGAAAATTTGACGATCTAGTGATGAAAGAAAAACCAAACATTAGTTGGAAGGAAATTATTGGGTTAGAAGATGCAAAAAACGCATTACGTGAATCTATTGTTTATCCTACTAAAAGACCAGACTTGTTCCCATTAGGTTGGCCAAGAGGTTTGTTATTCTATGGTCCGCCTGGATGTGGAAAAACAATTTTGGCTGCTGCAACTGCAAGTGAAATCGATGGTTATTTTGTAAATGTTGATGCTGCATCTATGATGAGTAAATGGTTAGGTGAAGCAGAAAAAAATGTTTCAAAACTCTTCAAAATGGCCCACTCCCTTAATGAAAGAGAAGGAAAACCTGTAATTTTGTTTATTGACGAAGTTGATTCTCTTCTAGGTTCTAGAAACAGTGAAGTCGGTGGTGAAATTAGAATTAAAAATCAATTCCTATCAGAAATGGATGGGGTAAATGGTAAAGGAAAAAATGTAAAATTGTATGTAATAGGTGCCACTAACAAACCATGGAGTCTTGACTGGCCATTTTTGCGTAGATTCCAAAAAAGAATTTATGTATCACTTCCATCGCTTGAAGCAAGAGAGAATTTATTTAATTTGTTTACAGCTCCACTCAAAAAAGATCCTCGAGTAAAAACCCATGAACTAGCTAAACTTTTTGAGGGGTACAGTGCAAGTGATGTAAAAGATGTTTGTCAAGCCGGACAGCTCAAAGCTGTTCATGCATTATTTGATTCGTCAGAATATAAAGAACCTACCGAAGGACAAACACTTCCTCAACCAAAAAGTCTTACAATGGCAGACTTTAGACTCATAAAATCTCAAAGAAAACCCAGCGTTTCGTTAGAAATGATTAGAGCTTATCACAAGTGGAATGAGGAGTTCAAAGCACTTTAGATAAACTTTACAGTTAGTACAAAACAAATTTTTAGGCACAAAAAATTAGGAATTAAGAATTTTTAGAAAAATCTATGAAATTTCTAAATTAGATTAATTAAAAAGAGAATCCCCCCTTCCGTGCGTAAAAAGTAGCTACTTAGAAGTTGGAGCTGTGGGAAAATTATGACGAATTATTTCTTTCTTCATATTCATCAAAAGATCCTTAATATGAATAAGGATAACATCCATACCTCTATTTACTGTTGTATGTCCATCTCTTCTGTCTTGATATTAATATCATGAAGGTGAGTGAAAATCAACATGGAGATTCTTGAAGAAAAGGTTCTACTATGGCTTGATAGTGCAAGATTTGTTAAATCAAAGCCTGGAGTATATGTCCTCTATGATAAGAAGCTAAACGTATTATACATTGGCTCAAGTGATAATCTTCAGAAAGAATTTGAAAAGTATGTTGATACAAACTTTGAGAATGATGCATGTAAACAAAAAACCCATACTTATCAAAGAATGTTTATTGAAAATCCAAAAGAACGAAAAACACAGCTTCTAGAAGATTATAAGACAGAACATGGACAATTACCATGCTGTAACACGGATACAGATTGAATAGTTACCTACAAGAATATTTCGAGTATACATTTGAACAACAAACCTCAGGAATTTTGTTGATTATCTAGTATTTTGAGTACCCTCTAAGATAGTATTCATTGAGACATTCGATGCAACAAAATTCACTATTAAATAACTCAAATTCCTTCTTACAGTTCTTACATTTAAAGTTCATAATAACAAAATTTTAAAAAAAGGGATTGATTCTAACGTTTTCTCTTTTTAGTTTTAGAACCTTTTTTTGCTGCTGCATTTCTTTTTCTAGTACGGGCGGCTTTTTTTGCTGCAGCACTACGTTGGGCTTTTGTTCTTTTTGCCATTGATAAGTCTACAATACACTTGTTTTTCTATAGGTGACATTAAGAAAAATTCACTAATAATTACAGTTAACAGTTCATAACAAATGTCAAATCTCAAAGTGATTTAGAGAAATTGTAATTTTTTGGTAATAAGATACTTTTGCTTATATGATTCACAAATGCAACCTATTTCTCTGCATAATGTACGAAAGCCAAAAAGTAATTCCTTCCTACTACCTGCTGACTCATGTTTATCTTTTTTATGACCACATACACAGACCATTAAGCATCACTTAATACTTCTTTATGGCATTTAATATATTTTCCAAAAGTTTTAGCGAAATTGGAATAGAGTCGTTTGATTCATGATTAAGATAGCCTAGAAATTAACTTGGACATTTCCTTTTCCCTCTTAATCGCATTTCCTAACTTTCGTAGATCTTTTTCATCTATCATTAATGGGGATCTGTTAAACTTTCCTTTATTGTAGGAACAGAATCTTATCACTTTATCACCATTATCAAATTTCAGAAGTTGGATCGTTGGTTCATGATACTTGGAAGTAATAGATGCTTCTTCTACTACCATTCCTTTACCAAATGGCATTTTGAATGGACGTGGAACTTTTCTCATAAAACAAAGAACAATTCCATTTTAGTTAAATCTGTTCTTAAAAGTGATTTAGCGAAATTTGAACGGATTCACAAACAGTTCGTATCAAATGTCAGTTTCCTAATTTTTATTTTAATAAATCTTGAAGGATGAAACCTAATCCCATTAAACCAGCAAGTATAACCAAAATCCATTTTTTTATGGTTGACATATCATAACAAATGCCTTTCATATTTTAAAGTGATTTAGCGAAATTCAAAAGCACTATAATTTCTGAAAAAATCAACAAAATTTTTCTTGCGATCACACTTCAAAAAACTTAAATTTCTAATCGAGGCGAGTTGTCGAGGGTCACAATTACCACAAAAAAAGCTAAGTATGTAAACAAGTTTGGAAAACTGATCCTTTCTGATGGCACCATTCTTAATGGAGAAGGTTTTGGCTATTCGACTAGAGTTTTTGGCGAATTAGTTTTCAACACGGGGATGGTAGGTTATACTGAGACGCTCAGTGATCCTTCTTACAATGGCCAAATTCTTACTTTGACTTATCCACTTATTGGCAATTATGGCGTTCCCGATCCTTCCATAAAAGATTCTGATGGCATCTCAAAATTCTTTGAATCTGATAGAATTCAGATTCGAGGATTAGTAGTACATGACCTTTCGATGGTAGCTAGTCATTGGAACATGTCTATGACTTTAGATGAGTGGTTAAACAAAGAAAACGTTCCAGGAATATCTGGAATTGATACTAGAGCATTAACAAAAAAACTGAGGACTAGTGGTGTTATGATGGCAGCACTTGTAGTTTCTTCAAAAGAAATTGATGATGAAGAGATAAAAAAACAACTAGCCACGACTCAAGATTACAACTCTGAAAAATTTATGGATATAGTATCCACTACAGAGGAACAAGTATTTGGAAATGAAAAACAAACTGTTGTTGTAATTGATACGGGAGTAAAAAATGCAATAATTAGGAATATTAGAAATATGGGTTACAAAGTTGTTAAGGTACCATGGAATACACCAATTGAAAAAATCCTATCTCATAAACCGAAAGGTGTAGTAATAAGTAATGGTCCAGGTAATCCTCAAAACTGTCCAGAGACAATAGATGCTGCAAAATCCTTAATTGAAAAAAATATTCCAACATTAGGTATTTGTCTTGGAGCACAAATAATAGGACTTGCAGGTAAAGCTGATACATACAAGCTAAAGTACGGTCATCGTGGTCAAAACAAACCTTGCATCAATTTAGATGACAATCATGTTTATGTAACAAGTCAAAATCATGGATATTGTATCAACCCAGATTCTCTGGAAAATTCTGATTTTGATTTATGGTTTACTAATGCAGATGATAAAACGGTTGAAGGAATTAAACACAAAAAACAAAAATGCATCGCAGTTCAATTTCATCCTGAAGCTTCACCTGGACCTTACGATTGTAAATTCATTTTTGAAAAACTGAAAACCTTAATGGAGGAGGACACATCTGCCAAAAAATGAATCGTTAAAAAAGATTTTAGTTTTAGGTAGTGGGGCAATAAAAATCGGAGAAGCCGGCGAAAGTCGCTAAAACGACCGTCAATTTGACTACTCCGGAAGCCAATGCCTCAAAGCAATTCAAGAAGACGGACTGAAAAGTATTCTTATCAATCCAAACATTGCTACAATTCAAACTGATACAAGATTTGCAGACAAAGTGTACTTGTTACCAGTTAATCCAAAGTATGTAGAAACAATCATTGAATCAGAAAGACCTGATGGAATAATGTTAGGATTTGGTGGTCAAACTGCTCTTAATTGTGGAGTAAAGCTTGACGACCTTGGAATTCTAAAAAAATATGGAACAAAGGTACTTGGAACTCAAATTTCAGGTATAGTGGCAGCAGAGGATAGACAGAAGTTTAAAGATTCTATGGTAGAATGTCATGTTCCCGTTCTCAAAAGTAAGACCGTGAAAACCTTTGATGAGGCAAAAAAAATTGCAAAGGAACTTGGATATCCAGTAATTATCAGGGTAGCCTATACTCTAGGAGGTAAAGGGGGAGGAGTAGCACACAACGAAATAGAGCTTCATGAAATTGTAGGACGTGGACTTAATGCTAGTATGGTAGGTCAAATCCTCATTGAAGAGTATGTGGGAGACTGGAAGCAAATTGAATATGAAGTAATTCAAGACTATAGAGGAAATAACGTCATTGTATGTAATATGGAAAACATTCTGGCGATGAGAGTTCATACAGGCGATAATATTGTGGTCGCACCTTCTCAAACAATTGATAATCATGAATATCATCTTTTAAGATCAGCTAGTTTGCGTGCAACAAAACAGGTAGGTATTGTTGGCGAATGTAATATACAATTTGCGCTAGATACCGAATCTGACAAATATGCTGCAATTGAGATAAATCCTAGGTTATCGCGTTCTTCAGCTCTTGCTAGCAAAGCAACTGGTTATCCACTTGCATACATGTCAGCAAAAATTGGTTTAGGGTATTCTCTTTCTGAGCTTGTAAACCAAATTACAAAAACAACAACTGCATGTTTTGAACCCTCTCTTGATTACATAGTGTGCAAACACCCGCGTTGGGATTTTGAAAAATTTGAACTTGTTAATCGTAAACTTGGAACTACTATGAAATCTGTAGGCGAAGTCATGGCAATTGGAAGAACATTTGAAGAATCATTTCAAAAATCTATTCGAATGTTGGATATAGGAAAAGATGGATTAGTTTTGAATCGTCTTGATGAAAAAACATTTGATGATGAAGATCTTGAAAACCATCTTCTAAAGCCAGATGATCATATTTTGTATCATGTAGCGGCAGCATTAAAAAAAGGAATGTCAGTTCAAAAAATTTACAAACTTTCTGCGATTGATCCTTGGTTCATAGAAAAAATAAAAAACATTGTAGATACTGAAAAAAAACTTGTAGACTCCCAGTTAGACCATGATTTGTTGTATAAGGCAAAGAAGCTTGGTTTTTCTGATAGGCAAATCGGTAGAGCAGTAAAAAAAGATGAATTAGAAGTTAGGGAAATTAGAAAAACAAAGGGAATTTTACCGGTAGTAAAACAAATTGATACATTAGCAGCTGAATGGCCTGCTAAAACAAACTATCTCTATTTTACTTATGGAGGCAACAAACATGATTTGGAAATAGCTGAAAAAGATAGGGGAATTCTAGTTCTGGGTGCAGGCCCCTATAGGATTGGAAGTAGTGTAGAATTTGATTGGGGTACTGTCAATATGGTATGGGGATTACACGAAAATGGTGAAAAAAATGTAGTTGTAGTTAACTGTAATCCAGAAACTGTATCTACTGATTATGATATTTGTGAACGACTTTATTTTGAAGAACTTACAATTGAGAGAATTCTTGATATTAATGAATTTGAAAATGCAAAGGGAATAGTGACTTGTGTAGGTGGTCAAACTGCAAACAATCTTACACCAAAAATTCTAAAACACGGAATTAAAATATTTGGAACAGCCGCGGTTGATGTAGACCGAGCTGAAAATCGTTCAAAATTCAGTCATGAGTTAGATCTGCTCCACATAAAGCAACCAAGATGGCAAGCATTTTCAAACATCACTGAAGCAAAAAACTTTGCAATTGAAGTTAACTATCCTGTAATAGTACGACCTTCTTACGTTTTGAGCGGGGCTGCAATGAAAGTAGTTTGGTCCCAAGAAGAGTTAAAAAAATATGTTAATGAAGCAACCACATTATCCCCAGATCACCCAGTCGTAATTTCAAAATTCATGTTAAATTCGCTTGAAGTTGACGTAGATGGTGTTTCTGATGGAAAAAATATTGTGATTGGTGCAATAGTTGAACACATAGAAAGTGCCGGTGTTCATTCAGGCGATGCAATGATGTGCATTCCGCCTTGGCGTTTAAACAATAAAATTATTGAAACAATTACAGATTATGCCGAACAAATTGGAAGAACATTTAACATCAAAGGACCATTCAACTTACAATTTTTAATTAATTCAGGCCAAGTTTATGTTATAGAGCTAAACATTAGGGCATCACGTTCTATGCCATTTGTTTCTAAATTAGTTCAACTAAATCTAATTAGTTTAGCATCTAAAGCGGTTCTTGGCAAACAGCTGCCAAAAATTCCAAAAGATCAATGGATGAAAATCAATAATTATGGAATTAAAGTTCCACAATTTTCGTTTATGCAACTTGAAGGTGCAGATATTATGTTAGGTGTAGAAATGCAATCCACTGGTGAGGCTGCATGCTTTGGCGAGAGTTTTTACGATGCTTTATCAAAAGCTCTAATTTCTGTAGGGTACAATTTACCTGAAGAGGGTAATGTACTCATTACCATTGGTGGTGAAGAAAATAAAGAAAAACTTCTCCAAACTACTGCAACACTTAAGGATCTTGGCTTTAACATTATGGCTACAGAACATACCGCCGAGTTCTTTTCTGAAAAGATTGGAGATGTAGATATAGTCTATAAAATAAGCGAACCAGATAGAAAACCTAACATTGCAGATTTATTGTTTGAAAGAAAAATTGATTTTATAATTAATATACCCAGTACTTCTACACTGGAAAAATATGTTGGAATGCTTTATGATGAATTTCAGATTCGCAGAAAATCCATAGAAATGGGTATTCCCGTTCTTACTACTCCAGAAATTGCTGAATCATTTGTAAAAACACTTGCATGGTTACAAGAAAATGAACCTACTACAAAACCATTAGAACCTTACAAATCAATTGACTAAAGAACTTGATTAATTATTGATTCATCCCCAATTATTGTGCCATCTAAAGTAACAATTTTTACTGATGAATATTTTTTTATTTTTTCTAAAATTGGGGAAATTGATTTTTTATAAAACTTTTTTTGAGTTGCGTAGAAATATTTGTTAAAAGACGGAACAATAATAATTTCCAATTCTCCTGATACTGATGGAAATATCTGTTTTTTTTCAGTTTTGATTGATACCCAAACTCTTTGTCCATTGAGAACGGAATCTTCTTGAAAAAATACAGGATGTACATGACCCATGATAATTTTTTCCACATGTGAGAAATTTTCAGACGGCATAGTGTGACCATGAGTCAGCAAAATATTTTCAACTACCATTCCTACTGAGCTGACAAGTGAAATCCCATCTGGCACAAGTTTTTGAATATTTGCGTCATGATTTCCTGGAATCAAAACAGTATCAACTCTGTCTTTCATTTTTTTAAAAAATTTTGGGACATCATTCCACTCTGATTTGGAAATTGATTTGATGCTTGATTTTATATCGCCTAAAAGAATCAAAGAGTCTGCATTTACTGAATCTATTATTGATTCTATTTCATTAATTGTTTCATCTGTGGTTGTATTTTTCCCAAGAAAAATCTCGTTAGAAAGTAATTTACTTTCAAAACCAATGTGTAAATCAGATATTATCACGCTCTGACTTTTACCTTGCAAAAGTAGAGCTGGTTGAGAAGGAACAATTACTGTTTTTACCACCAAAAATATAGTGTACCTTTTGAATTAAATCCTTGTGACAAAAGATCTAGGAAAAATTGAAACTGTTATTTCTGAAAAACGCATTAAACTACACATTTTTGAGCCTAGCCAGAGAAAAATCTGGACTGTTGTAGGAAAAGAAAAAGAGTATTGGATTGAACCAGTGCTAAACTTTTGTTCATGTGAAAGCTTTTACTTTAACTCCATAATCGGAAAAAACGATTGCTATCATCTACAATCATTTGCCCTAGCTCAAAAAGAAAATAAAGTAGAGCAAATAAAATTCTCCGATGATGAATTTTCTGATTTTATTTCTGGACTCGTTTCTGATTTGTAATTTTTTTCAAAGAGGGATCGTAAATAAATCATCTTTTGATACTCCTTCCCATAAACCCGTCATGCCTTCTGGTTCAACTTGTTTAATTTTGGTTATTTTTTGAATTTTGATATGATCTGGATTGGGAGGCATCCACAACATGGCCATATAATCTCCTTCCTTACCAACTTTGTTGGGCAAGGCTAGAATAATTTTTTCTTTATCAATCCCATTTGCAATAAGTATATCAATTGATTTTTGTTGTAAATCCATTTTTCCATGCAAAAATAGGTATACATCTTTTTCTTTATCGATTTCAACCATGATTCTTGCTATTCATTAAACTAAATCAACGTTTCCAAAAAAACAGAAAATCTTTCTAAAAAGGGTTAAATTAGTAAGAGAAAAATGCGAATTGTGAAGATTGTCTCTGTAGGCAGCAGAGTTTTTGTAA
>SMUY01337313.1_pt1 | contig 16744 bp, 11 predicted proteins | sample 2456441 | NCBI WGS metagenome assembly SMUY01 (sample SAMN11095931, study PRJNA526329) | marine sediment metagenome | biome: Marine sediment; feature: Surficial sediment; material: Deep marine sediment; isolation source: Hadal surficial sediment | place: Pacific Ocean | collected 2014-11 | depth...
CTTCCAATTGTGCCCGGTTGACCTTCGCCACCTTAACGGTATTCGGCGTGCCGCTCCCTTTGCTGATTTTTGCCGCTTTACGCAGCAGGACGGAAGCCGGTGGTGTTTTGGTAATAAAGGTAAAGCTGCGATCAACATAAACGGTGATCACAACTGGAGTAGGCATTCCCTGCTCCAGGCTCTGCGTCTGGGCGTTAAACGTCTTGCAGAAATCCATGATGTTCACGCCGTGTTGGCCGAGCGCTGGACCAACCGGCGGGCTCGGGTTGGCCTGGCCTGCGGGAACCTGCAGTTTGATATAGGCCTCAACTTTCTTCGCCATCGTTTCTCTCTCCTATCGGGTTCTTAACGTGCCCTTATCGCGCCTATCGGTGCGCAGGTGCACTCCCCTCTTAACTCACGCCAATGCTCAAAATCTCGATTACTCGAGTTATCAACCCTTTTCCACCTGGCCAAAATCCAGTTCCACCGGTGTTGAGCGGCCAAAAATCGTCACCGCCACCTGTACTTTGCTTTTCTCGTAGTTGACCTGCTCGACGACCCCGTTGAAGTCGTTGAATGGTCCATCGATGACCCGTACGATTTCTCCAGCCTCGAAGATCGTCTTCGGTGTTGCCTTGTCACTACCAGCGGCAACTCTGTCGAGAATGGCATTCGCCTCACTTTCCGTCAGCGGCGCTGGATGATCTGCTTTGCCACCGATAAAACCCATCACTCGTGGCGTTTCCTTGACGAGATGCCAGGTGTCGTCGTTAAGTTCCATTTCCACCAGCACATAGCCAGGGAAAAATTTGCGCTCACTGCGGCGCTTCTGACCACCCCGCATTTCGACCACTTCTTCGACGGGCACCATGATCTCGCCAAAAAATTCCTGCAGCGACGACAACTCTATGCGTTCCTGCAACGCCCGGGATACGTTCTTCTCAAATCCAGAGTACGCATGCACCACATACCACTTCTTCGACATAACGCGTTACCCTATCACCGTGGAAACCAACCAACTCAGGCCCGAATCCAACAGCCACAATATCAACGAAAAAACCATTATCAACACGAGCACGATCATCGTGGTTTGCACAGTCTCCTGGCGGGTCGGCCAGACCACCCGGCGAATTTCACTTCGGGCATCTTTTAACAGATCCCAGGCTGCGCGACCTTTCTGGGTCTGCACCAACGTCAGTAGAGCAACGATGGCAAGTACCAACAGTCCCAGCACTCGATACAACATCGACTGATCCTGGTAGTACCAGTTGCCAAATACGCCTGCACCAACCACGGCGTAAACGACGATCCATTTCAACCAGTCAATGGCCGATTGTCCCGATGTTTCTGCGCTCGTATTCAAAAATTAAAATCCTGCTCAACTGGCAGGCCAGGAGGGAATCGAACCCCCAACCTGCGGTTTTGGAGACCGCTGCTCTGCCAATTGAGCTACTGGCCTAATAAATTCACTAAAATTACGTGCCTACTGGAGCCTTCAGCGTCACCCCCTACTCGATGATCTTGGTAACGACCCCTGCACCCACTGTGCGTCCGCCTTCACGGATAGCAAACCGTTGGCCTTCTTCCATCGCAATCGGACAGATCAGCGTCACTAACATGTTGACGTTGTCTCCCGGCATCACCATCTCAACGTCCTGGGGCAACTCAACACTCCCCGTCACATCCGTCGTCTCAAAGAAAAACTGCGGCCGATATCCCTTGAAAAACGGGGTATGCCGTCCTCCCTCGTCCTTGCTCAATACATAAACTTCCGAATCGAAATTCGTATGCGGCGTGATGCTCTTCGGCTCCGCCAATACCTGACCCCGCTCAACCTCCTCGCGCTTTATCCCGCGCAGCAACACGCCCACGTTCTCACCCGCGCGTCCCTCGTCCAGAAGCTTGCGGAACATCTCTACCCCCGTGCACGTCGTCGTCTCCGTATCCCGTATCCCAACGATCGCTACCTCGTCCCCAACCTTCACAATCCCACGCGCAATCCGACCCGTCACCACCGTGCCTCGTCCCGATATCGAAAATACATCCTCAATCGGCATCAGAAAGGGCTGATCAATCGACCGAACCGGCTCCGGAATGAAACTATCCAGCGCATCAATCAGCTTCTGTACGCTCGGCATCCCTATCTCGCTTTCGTCTCCCTCCAGCGCCTTCAACGCACTGCCTAGAATGATCGGCGTGTCGTCTCCAGGAAACTCGTACTGATCCAATAGCTCGCGCACTTCCATCTCAACCAGTTCAATCAGCTCATCATCGTCCACCATGTCCACTTTGTTCATGTAAACCACGATGTTCGGTACACCCACCTGCCGCGCCAGCACAATATGCTCCCGCGTCTGCGGCATCGGTCCGTCCGCTGCACTCACCACCAGAATCGCTCCATCCATCTGCGCAGCCCCCGTGATCATGTTCTTCACATAATCCGCGTGACCGGGACAGTCAACGTGGGCGTAATGGCGGTTCATCGACTCGTACTCAACGTGGGAGGTCGCTATCGTGATCCCACGGGCCTTCTCCTCCGGCGCATTGTCAATCTGGTCAAAATCTTTTATCTCGCCACCAAACGCCGCCGCACACACCTTCGTCATCGCCGCCGTCAACGTCGTCTTACCATGGTCTACATGGCCAATCGTGCCAACATTTACGTGCGGCTTCGTCCGCTCAAATTTCTTTTTGGCCATTGTTAACGCCCTTGTCCAACAACAGTTTTTGAATAGTCTGGCGAACTCGCCTAGCGATTGATGATACCTTCAGCAATGTTGTTCGGCACTTCCGCGTACTTGACGAATTCCATGGTAAAGGTTGCGCGACCTTGAGTAGCTGATCGCGAATCCGTTGCGTAGCCGAACATCTCGGCCAACGGAACATTCGCCCGGATAATCTTACCCGCGGGATTTTCGTCCATGCTGAGGATGATGCCGCGGCGCCGGTTCAAATCCCCCACAACTTCACCCATGTATTGTTCCGGTGTGACAACCTCAACCGCAAAAATCGGCTCTAGCAACACGGGTTTCGCGGCACGGGCACCATCTCTGAGCGCCATGGACCCGGCAATCTTGAACGCCATTTCTGAAGAGTCCACCTCATGGAAGGAGCCGTCATACAGTGTTGCCCGAATGTTGATCAGCGGGTAACCCGCAATCACCCCGTTCTGCAACTGCTCCTTGATACCCTTGTCCACCGCCGGGATGTATTCGCGCGGCACTGCACCACCAACGATCTCGTTGACAAACTCGTAACTGTCACCATCCTCTTCCGTAATTGGCTCTAACTTGAGCCATACGTGTCCGTACTGACCCCGGCCACCACTCTGGCGGACGAACTTACCTTCCTGGTTGACGGTGGTACGAATAGTCTCCCGATACGCCACCTGAGGCCTGCCGACGTTGGCCTCAACGCCAAATTCCCGCTTCATGCGCTCGACGATAATGTCCAGATGCAGCTCGCCCATGCCCGAAATGATGGTCTGGCCGGACTCCTGGTCCGTTTCCACGCGAAAAGACGGGTCTTCCTGCGCTAACTTGCCGAGCGCGACGCCCATCTTCTCCTGGTCCGGCACCGACTTCGGTTCTACGGCAACCGAAATCACCGGCTCCGGAAAAACCATTCTCTCCAGAGTGATGATGTCACTCTGGGCACACAACGTATCTCCGGTGGTCACATCTTTCAGCCCGATGGCCGCAGCGATGTCACCTGCCCGCACCTCTTTGATCTCGTTGCGGTTGTTGGAGTGCATCTGCACCATCCGGCCTACACGCTCGCGCTTGGATCTCACCGGGTTGTACACCTGGTCTCCAGAGTTCAAAACACCCGAGTAGACCCGGAAGAAGGTTAACGTGCCAACGAACGGATCGGTGGCGATTTTAAATGCCAGCGCCGCGAAGGGCGCGTCGTCGTTCGCTTCCCGAGTTCCCATAGTTTCGTCTTCGAGAATGCCTTCGATAGGTTTGACCTCGGTCGGCGCGGGCAGGTAATCGATTACCGCATCCAGCAACGCCTGCACACCTTTGTTTTTGAAAGCCGAGCCGCATAGCGCCGGTACAATCTCATTGGCGATTGTACGTAGGCGCAGCCCTTGGCGAATATCTTCCTCCGAGAGACTACCCTCTTCCAGGTACTTCTCCAGCAGCTCCTCATTGGCTTCGGCGGCACTTTCCACCATTTGTTCCCGCCAATGTTCGGCATCCGCCAGCATTTCTTCCGGGATGTCGATGAGATCGTAACTGAGGCCCTGATCATCCTCGTTCCAGAGAATGGCTTTCATCTGAATGAGATCTATCACACCCTTGAAGTTTTCTTCCGCGCCGTAGGGGAGCTGAACGGGTACTGGGTTAGAACCGAGACGATCTCTGATCTGATCGACCACACGCAGGAACTCAGACCCGGCGCGGTCCATCTTATTGACGAACACGATGCGCGGTACCTCATAACGGTTAGCCTGGCGCCAGACCGTTTCGGACTGGGGCTCTACACCGGAGGTGCCGCAAAAGACGACTACAGCTCCATCGAGCACCCGCAAGCTGCGCTCGACCTCAATGGTGAAATCCACGTGACCGGGAGTATCGATGATGTTGACGCGGTGCTCGTCAAATTGCTGGTTCATGCCAGCCCAGAAGCAAGTGGTCGCGGCAGAGGTAATGGTGATGCCACGTTCCTGCTCTTGCTCCATCCAATCCATGGTGGCAGCCCCGTCGTGAACCTCACCAAGCTTGTGAGAAAGACCGGTGTAAAAAAGCACCCTCTCGGTGGTAGTGGTTTTACCCGCATCCACGTGTGCCACGATGCCGATGTTGCGGTATCGGGAAATGGGGGTCGTACGAGCCATCGTGCTCTCCGTTAACTAAACCTGAATTGATGGAAGGATAGAAGTTAATACCGGTAGTGCGAGAAAGCCTTGTTGGCTTCTGCCATTCGGTGTGTATCTTCGCGTTTCTTTACTGCGGATCCACGGCCATCGGCCGCATCCATCAGCTCTCCTGCGAGTCTCGCGGCCATGGATTTCTCGCCGCGCTTACGCGCGCTATCCACCAACCAGCGCATCGCGAGTGCCTGACGCCGTGAGGGCCGCACCTCAACTGGCACCTGATAGGTAGCGCCGCCCACTCTGCGGGATTTCACTTCGACAAATGGCGCGACAGCTTCCAGCGCCTTTTCAAAAACCTCTACCGGATCGGGATTAGAGCGATCCTCGATGCGCGTAAGGGCACCGTAAACGATATGTTCGGCGACCGCCTTTTTACCACTGACCATCACATGGTTGATGAACTTGGCAACCGTTTGGTTGTTGTACTTGGGATCTGGGAGTATGTCGCGCTTTGCGACGATGCGACGTCTTGGCATGTCCGCTCCTTTGCTTCAGGTTCGCCCCCGAGCTTGATCCGGGGCCTTACTTGGAGGAGTGCCCGTCGGCACTCGTTGAGTTAATTGTTAACTAGTTCGTGCCCATTCTGGGCGGAAACTAACTATTCGCTTGGACTATTATTTAGGCCGCTTAGTTCCATACTTGGAACGGCTCTGCCGACGATCCGCGACCCCTGAGGTATCCAGAGTGCCACGCACAGTGTGATAGCGCACACCCGGTAAATCCTTGACTCGGCCGCCTCTGATAAGGATCACCGAGTGTTCCTGCAGATTGTGGCCTTCGCCGCCGATGTACGAAGTTACTTCAAAACCATTGGTCAGCCGCACACGGCAGACTTTGCGTAATGCTGAATTCGGCTTTTTAGGTGTTGTCGTATAAACGCGCGTACAGACTCCACGTTTCTGAGGGCTGCCTTGCAGCGCAGGCACGATGTTCTTGTCGACCTTGCGTTTACGTGGCTTTCTTACTAGCTGGCTGATGGTCGCCATTGTTGCTCCGTTGCGTATTCCGGCTAAAAAAACGCCGACCTAAAATCGGACGCGCGATTCTAATGATGTTAGTTGGCTAAAGCAACGACCGGATAGAGATATCCGGCCGTTACCACTGAAGGCTCCTTAACCCAAGCCGCTGAGGGCTCCTTAACCCAAGCCGCTGAGGGCTCCTTAACCCAAGCCGCTGACTCAATCAGTACCGCTGAGAGCCTCGGACAGGGCCTGCTCTACCTCGTCCGCTGTAGCCCCTTGCTGTTTGACAAGCCTGGCAGCGATCTCCTCTTCGCGTCTGCGCTTACGCTCGCTATGGTACGTAAGCCCGGTACCCGCAGGAATCAGCCGCCCTACCACCACGTTTTCCTTCAAACCTCGCAGGTAATCGCGTTTACCGGTCACCGCAGCTTCCGTCAACACGCGCGTGGTCTCTTGGAAGGATGCCGCCGAAATGAACGACTCCGTTGCAAGGGATGCCTTGGTAATACCCAACAGTACACGCTGGAATGTCGCAGGTTCCTTACCTTCCGCTTCGAGCGCTTCGTTGATGACGGTGACCCTGGTGTACTCCAATTGTTCACCCCGGATCAGATCAGACTCTCCGGCGCTCACGATCTCCGCCTTACGCAGCATCTGCCGGACAATGACCTCGATATGTTTGTCATTGATGGTCACACCCTGCAAACGGTAAACCTCCTGGATCTCGTTGATGATGTACTTCGCAAGTTCGGGTACGCCCTTCAGGCGCAGGATGTCGTGGGGATTTGGCGGTCCCTCACAGACCACTTCACCACGCTCCACATGTTCGCCTTCGAACACGCCGATATTGCGCCACTTCGGAATGAGATTTTCTACCGGGTCGCCTTCGGCAGGGGTGATGACCAACCGGCGTTTACCCTTGGTCTCCTTGCCGAAGCTAACTGTGCCCGTTGCTTCCGCCAGAATAGCCGGCTCCTTCGGCTTGCGCGCCTCGAAGAGGTCGGCCACTCGCGGTAGACCACCGGTGATATCCCGAGTCTTGGAGCCTTCCTGAGGAATTCGGGCAATGATATCGCCTACTCCGACCTTCTCTTTGTCCTCGAGATTGAGGATGGCGTCATGTGGCAGGAAGATGTGTACAGGTACATCGCTGCCAGGCAACACAATTTCTTTGCCTTTGTCGTCGACCAGGCGCACAGCCGGACGGAGGTCTTTGCCGGCGCTCGGCCGGTCCTTTGGATCGAGCACGGTGATATTGGTCAACCCCGTAAGTTCATCGGTCTGACGGTTGATGGACAGGCCTTCCTCCATATCCTCCAATTCCACCGTACCTGATACTTCGGTAACGATCGGGTGAGTATGGGGATCCCACTGGGCAATGATCTGTCCGGCTTCCACCGTATCTCCGTCTGAGATAGTTATGACTGCACCATACGGCAGCTTGTAACGCTCGCGCTCGCGGCCGTGTTCATCGGCAATCGCAATCTCTCCCGATCGGGACACCGCAACGAGTTCACCGTTTTCGCGAGTAACCGTCTTCAGATTGTGAAGACGAGCGCCACCGCCGTGCTTGACCTGGACGCTGTCGATGGCCGTCGCTCGTGACGCAGCACCACCAATGTGGAACGTGCGCATCGTAAGCTGCGTTCCCGGCTCACCGATAGATTGTGCAGCAATGACACCGACGGCTTCACCCGCGTTTACCTGGTGCCCGCGAGCCAAGTCACGTCCATAACACTTCCCACAAACCCCAAAACGCGTTTTACAGCTTATGGCCGAGCGAACGATGATTTCGTCCAAGCCAAGATTATCAAGCTGTTCGACCCAGGCCTCATCGAGCATGGTACCGGCTTCAATCAGCACGGTCTTACCGTCGAACTCATAAACGTTTTCCGCAACAACACGACCGAGTACCCGATCACCTAACGGCTCCACAACGTCGCCGCCCTCGATAATCGCCGACACCAACAGACCGTCTTCCGTGCCGCAGTCCGCGTCCGTCACGACAACATCCTGGGCGACGTCTACTAGACGACGCGTCAGGTAACCCGAGTTAGCGGTCTTGAGCGCTGTGTCCGCCAGACCCTTCCGGGCACCATGGGTAGAGATGAAGTACTCGTTTACCGATAACCCTTCGCGGAAGTTTGCGGTAATGGCGTTTTCGATGATGCTTCCATCTGGCCGCGTCATCAGTCCACGCATCCCGGCCAACTGGCGAATCTGCGCAGGCGATCCCCGCGCTCCGGAATCGGAGTACATGAAGACGGAGTTGAACGAATCCTGTTCTTCTTCTTCGCCATCGCGATTGATCACCGTTTCCTTGGAAATACCATCCATCATGGCGCGGGCGACCAGATCGTTAGCTCGCGACCAAATGTCGACCACCTTGTTATACTTCTCGCCGTGAGTCACCAGACCGGACGCGTACTGCGACTCGATTTCTGCGACTTCAGCTTGCGCATCATGGATGATCGAATCCTTCTCCTTGGGAATGACAAAGTCATCCACACCAATGGATGCACCCGACGAGGTGGAGTGGGCAAAACCCATGTACATCAATTGGTCGGCGAAAATTACCGTATCTTTCAAGCCGACATTTCGATAACAGGCATTGATCAGGTTCGATACTTCTTTCTTATTGAGCGGCTTGTTGACCATCTCGAAGGGAAGGGTCGGGGGTAAGATTTCCGATAGGAGCGCACGCCCCACCGTGGTATCCACCAGCTTACGTTCAACCGACACAGAGCCATCCTCGGCGACAACGTGCTCCTCCACTCGAACCTTGACCCTCGACTGCAGTTCGGCTTGACCCGAATAATAGGCCCGGTGCACTTCCTTGACATCGGCAAACACACTGCCCTCGCCCTTTCCGTTCACTTTCTCACGGGTCATGTAGTAAAGCCCGAGCACCACGTCCTGGGATGGAACGATGATTGGCTCGCCGCTGGCCGGAGACAAAATGTTGTTGGTCGACATCATCAGCGCCCGGCTCTCAAGCTGAGCTTCGAGGGTCAGTGGCACGTGAACGGCCATCTGGTCGCCGTCGAAGTCCGCGTTATAGGCCGTACATACCAACGGGTGCAACTGAATGGCCTTGCCCTCAATAAGCACAGGTTCGAACGCCTGAATGCCGAGACGATGCAACGTAGGCGCGCGATTCAACAACACCGGATGCTCGCGGATCACCTTAGCAAGAATGTCCCACACCTCGGGTGTCTCGCGTTCCACCATCTTCTTGGCGGCTTTTATTGTCGTCGCAAGACCGCGCGCTTCCAACTTTCCGAAGATGAACGGCTTGAACAGTTCCAGGGCCATCTTCTTTGGCAAGCCGCACTGATGCAGCCGCAACGTTGGTCCCACCACGATCACCGAACGGCCAGAGTAGTCGACCCGCTTGCCGAGCAGGTTTTGACGGAAACGACCTTGTTTCCCTTTGATCATGTCGGCTAAGGATTTCAGCGGACGTTTGTTGGAGCCGGTGATGGCCCGGCCACGGCGGCCATTGTCGAGCAGCGCGTCAACTGATTCCTGCAGCATGCGCTTTTCATTGCGCACGATAATGTCCGGCGCCGACAAGTCGAGCAGGCGCTTCAGGCGGTTGTTGCGGTTGATTACCCGCCGGTAAAGATCATTCAGATCTGAGGTGGCGAAGCGACCCCCATCCAGAGGCACCAGGGGCCGCAAGTCGGGTGGTAACACGGGTAAAACCATCAATATCATCCACTCAGGTTTGTTCCCGGATCTAAGGAATGCCTCCATCAGCTTCAAGCGTTTGGAAAGCTTTTTGATTTTGGTCTCGGAGTTGGTTGCGGGAATCTCTTCGCGCAACCGTGCCGTTTCTTCGTCCAGGTCCAATGCCAGAAGTAGTGAGCGGATCGCTTCGGCACCCATTCGGGCGTCGAACTCATCGCCGAACTCTTCGAGCTTCTGGTAATAATCCTCGTCGGTCAAAAGCTGACCGACCTCGAGGTCTGTCAGACCCGGATCCACGACAACAAACGACTCGAAGTACAGAACGCGCTCAATGTCACGCAGCGTCATGTCAAGCAACAGGCCGATACGAGAGGGCAGCGACTTCAGGAACCAGATGTGTGCCACGGGGCTCGCGAGCTCCACGTGACCCATACGTTCCCGCCGCACTTTTGAGAGCGTTACTTCAACGCCGCATTTCTCGCAGATGACACCGCGATGTTTGAGACGCTTATACTTGCCACAAAGGCATTCGTAGTCTTTGTTCGGACCAAAAATGCGTGCGCAGAACAAACCATCGCGTTCTGGTTTAAAGGTGCGGTAATTGATGGTCTCAGGTTTTTTCACCTCGCCAAACGACCAGGAACGGATCATCTCAGGGGACGCGAGTCCAATTCGCAGCGAGTCGAACTCGTCGACGTTTCCCTGAGCCTTAAGTAGGTTGAGTAGGTCTTTCAAGATCTCTCCTCCCGGTCGGATTTAAGTAGCAAACGAATAAGGTTGTTGATAACGATCATGCGCTATTCACTCTCCAGCTCGATATCGATGGCAAGAGAGCGGATCTCCTTCACCAGAACGTTAAAGGATTCCGGCATGCCGGGCTCCATGCTGAAATCGTCGTCGACGATGTTCTTGTACATTTTCGTGCGACCACTGACGTCGTCCGACTTGACGGTAAGCATTTCCTGAAGCGTATAGGCAGCGCCATAGGCTTCGAGTGCCCACACTTCCATCTCGCCGAACCGCTGTCCACCAAACTGCGCTTTACCTCCCAACGGCTGCTGGGTTACCAGGCTATAGGAACCCGTGGAACGCGCATGCATCTTGTCGTCGACCAAATGGTTGAGCTTCAGCATGTACATGTAACCTATGGTCACCGGCCGATCGAACTTGAGTCCGGTACGGCCATCGTAAAGCGTTGTCTGCCCTCCGGTAGGTAAACCCGCGAGCTCGAGCATCTGCTTTATTTCGCTTTCTGCAGCACCGTCGAAGACCGGAGTCGCCATCGGTAGTCCGCCTCGCAGGTTTTCAGCAAGCTCAACAATTTCGCTCTCCTTGAGGGACTTCAACTTTTCCTTGCGCTCACCAACCGTGTTGTAAATTTTGTCGAGGAATTCGCGCAGCTCCGCGGTTTTGACCTGCGCGTCGATCAACTCACCGATCTTCTCGCCGATGCCTTTGGCCGCCCAGCCTAAATGGGTTTCAAGAATCTGACCGACATTCATGCGTGAAGGCACACCGAGCGGATTGAGCACGATGTCTATCGGATTGCCGTTTTCATCGAACGGCATGTCTTCAACGGGCATGATCACCGAGATCACGCCCTTATTGCCGTGACGTCCCGCCATTTTGTCACCGGGCTGAATGCGCCGCTTGATGGCAAGATAGACCTTGACGGTCTTCAACACGCCAGGAGCAAGGTCATCGCCACTCTCGAGCTTTGAGCGCTTGTCGGCGTAAACCTCGTCAAGCTGAGCTTTGCGCTCCTGTAGCTGAGCCTCGGCCCGCTCCAGCTGTGCATTCAGCACATCGTCGGACATACGAATCTTGAACCAATCGTCGCGGCTGAGACTCGCCAGATAGTCCGCATCTATCTTCAGACCTTTAGTCTGACCCGGGGCGCTTGCTGCCTTATGACCGAGCAGAGCGTTTTGCAGACGTTCGTAGGTCGCCACCTCGACGATCCGGTATTCGTCATCCAGATCCTTGCGGTGCTGCGCCAGTTGCTGCTGCTCGATATCCTTTGCGCGCTGATCTTTTTCGACACCATCGCGAGTGAAAACTTGCACGTCGATCACCGTGCCTTGGACACTACTAGGCACTCTGAGCGAAGTGTCTTTCACATCCGAGGCCTTCTCACCAAAGATAGCCCGCAGTAGCTTCTCTTCCGGCGTAAGCTGGGTTTCGCCCTTAGGCGTTACCTTGCCGACCAGAATGTCACCGGACATCACCTCAGCACCGATATATACGATGCCCGACTCGTCAAGCTTCGACAGCGCACCTTCGCCCACGTTGGGGATGTCGCAGGTAACCTCTTCCGGTCCGAGTTTGGTATCCCGAGCGGTACAGGTGAGTTCCTGTATATGCACGCTCGTAAACCGATCTTCCTGCACGACGCGCTCGGAAACGAGGATCGAGTCCTCGTAGTTGTAGCCGTTCCAGGGCATGAAGGCGATACGCATGTTCTGCCCCAGCGCCAGCTCCCCTTTGTCGCAGGAAGGTCCATCAGCCAGGATGTCACCCTTTTCGATGCGGTCACCCGGCTTCACCAGCGGTCGCTGGTTGATGCAGGTGTTCTGATTGGAGCGCGTGAACTTGGTCAGGTTGTAGATGTCGACACCGGCTTCTCCAGCCTCGGTTTCGGCATCGGCGACACGCACCACAATTCTTCCCGCATCGACACTGTCGATCGTGCCACCGCGATTTGCAATCACGCAAACGCCGGAATCTCGAGCAACGTTGCGTTCCATTCCAGTGCCAACCAAGGGTTTTTCGGTGCGTATGGTTGGCACCGCCTGACGCTGCATATTGGAACCCATGAGCGCTCTGTTGGCATCATCGTGCTCCAGGAACGGAATCAACGAGGCGGCCACCGAGACTACCTGTTTCGGCGACACGTCCATATAGTCCACGTTAGCTGCGGAGGTTTTCTGGAACTCATTTTGATGTCGGACGTCCACCAGATCGTTCTCGAACTGGTTTTTAGCGTTGATTGGCGAGCTAGCCTGAGCAATGACGTATTCCGCCTCGTCGATTGCCGACAGGTACTCGATGTTCTTGGTGACCTTCCCGTTCTCCACGCGCCGATACGGCGTTTCCAGGAAACCGTACTCATTGGTGCGCGCGTAGGTCGCCAGACTGTTGATCAGCCCGATGTTTGGTCCTTCAGGCGTCTCGATGGGGCAAACCCGACCATAGTGAGTGGGGTGGACATCGCGCACCTCAAATCCGGCTCTTTCACGGGTTAGGCCACCCGGCCCCAGGGCTGACACGCGACGTTTGTGGGTGACTTCCGACAGAGGATTGTTCTGATCCATGAACTGCGACAACTGGCTGGAACCAAAAAACTCCTTGATCGCCGCGGCCACCGGCTTGGCGTTGATCATGTCCTGTGGCATCAGGCCTTCCGATTCGGCCAGACTCAACCGCTCCTTTACTGCCCGCTCGACGCGGATCAGACCAACACGAAATGCATTCTCACTCATCTCGCCTACCGAGCGCACCCGTCGGTTGCCGAGATGATCGATGTCGTCCACCGAACCCTTGCCATTGCGAATCTCAATGAGCGTGCGCAGAACTTCGATAACGTCTTCGTTGAGAAGGATTCCTTCTCCGGTGATACCTTCCCGTCCCAGGCGGCGGTTGAACTTCATGCGGCCAACCGCCGACAGGTCGTATCGCTCAGTAGAGAAGAACAGGTTCGTGAAGAGATTCTCGGCCGCTTCTTTTGTGGGCGGCTCTCCCGGACGCATCATCCGATAGATCTCGACCAGTGCTTCGAGGCGATTGCTCGTGGGATCGATTCTCAAGGTGTCCGAAATGTACGGGCCACAATCGAGATCGTTGGTATAGATGGTTGAGATATTGTGGACACCTGCCTCCAGAAGCTGTTCCAAGACTTCTTCTGTGATCACGGTATTGCAGGGCACAAGAATCTCACCGCTCGCCTTGTCCACGATGTCGTTGGAGATGACGCGATCGATCAGGTACTCCCGCGGTACATCGAGGCGCTTCAGACCACTGTCTTCAAGCAAACGCACGTGCCGGGCACTGATACGCCGACCAGCCTCGACAATGACCTTGCCAGAACGATCGCAGATATCGAAGGACGCCGTATCGCCACGCATGCGCTCGGGGATCAGGTCGACGGAAAAGCCGTCCTTCTTGACATGGAAAACATTCTTCTCGAAGAAAATATCGAGGATTTCTTCCGCCGTATAGTTCAGAGCCCGCAGGACGATGGTTGCGGGGAGCTTGCGACGTCTGTCAATTCGAACAAAAACGCAATCCTTCGGATCGAATTCGAAATCGAGCCAGGAGCCACGGTAGGGAATTACCCGCGCGGAGTAGAGAAGTTTGCCGGAGCTGTGAGTCTTGCCGCGATCGTGATCAAAAAACACGCCCGGGGAGCGATGCAATTGCGACACCACGACACGTTCCGTGCCGTTGATGACGAAAGTGCCGTTCTCGGTCATGAGCGGAATTTCGCCCATGTAGACTTCCTGCTCTTTAACATCTTTGACCGCTTTGTTGGAAGACTCCTTGTCATAGATGATCAGACGCACTTTTACCCGCAGGGGAGCCGCGTAGGTGATGCCCCGCATCTGGCATTCCTTCACATCGAAGGTAGGTGTGCCCAATCGATAATCAACATACTCGAGCGCTGCACTCCCGGAGTAGCTGACGATCGGGAAGACCGATCGAAACGCCGTGTGCAGGCCGACATCTGCTCGTTCACCTGATTTTCGATCCACTTGCAGGAACTTGTTATAAGAATCTACCTGAATCGCGAGAAGGTACGGTAACTCCATGACTTCGGGTAACTTGCCAAAGTCTTTTCGGATCCGTTTCTTCTCAGTAAAGCTATACGCCATTCGAATCTCCCGCGCGTGCTTGGTTTGCGCCTCTCATCAGTGAGCCGGTGAGGGCTCTATTAAATCACCCGCAACGACGAAAGGCCGGCGTCCTCTCCTGTTCACAAAGAGAGGCGCCAGCCAAAGTCGTTTGACCGTGTGTGCTTACTTGAGCTCAACAGTCGCGCCGGCCTCTTCCAACTGCTTCTTGATCTCTTCTGCTTCGTCCCTGGTTACGCCTTCCTTGATCGAGGAAGGTGCTTCGTCCACGACGGCCTTGGCTTCTTTCAAACCCAACCCGGTGATCGCGCGCACCGCTTTGATCACGGTGACTTTCTTTTCGCCTATACCCGCCAAGACAACCTCAAATTCGGTTTGTTCCTCGGCGGCGCCTGCGGCGTCACCATCTGCCGCTGCAGGCGCTGCCGCGACTGCGGCGGCGGCCGATACGCCAAATTTTTCTTCCATCGAAGAAACTAGTTCCACAACATCCATCACACTCATATCTGCGATGGCGTTCAAAATATCGTCTTTTGACAATGCCATTGGTTATTACTCCTGAAATTTTGACTTCTTTGAACCTTGGTTAATCATCCGCCTGCTTCTGTTCGCCAACTGCGGCCAGCGTTCGTACCAACTTGCCAGGCACCTCGTTGAAGGTGCGTGCGAGCTTGGCAATCGGTGCCAACATAACGCTCATCAATATCGCCAGACCTTCATCCCGGGTGGGAAGTTTCGCCAACCTGGCAAGCTCGTCTGGTCCGAACAACACTCCGTCAAACGCAAGCGCTTTGACCTCTAACGCTCGGTACACTTTGACGGAGTCATTGATGAGCCTTGCGGCAGATCCAGGGTCATCCTGCGAAAACGCCACCATAGTCGGCCCGACGAGTGCTTCTTCAAGGCACGCATAGTCGGTTCCTTCCAGGGCACGTTTGGCCAGCGTATTACGGACGACCTTGAGGTAAACGCCAGACGCACGAGCCTTGGCACGTAATTCTGTCATCTCACTCACCGTCAGTCCGCGATAATCCGCAAGCACTGCCGATAGCGCGCTCGCAGCGACCTCTTTAACCTCGGCAACAATCGCTTGTTTCTGCTCAAGTTTTAATGCCATGGTTGCTCCTTGGATATCGCCGATATCCTCCTATCTCCAAAAATACTGACAACTTCCTCATTCTCCTAAAGAGAGTTGGATGCTGCCGTTTGCAGCTTTCTCAAGCTCTTACGGCGACCCAAGTTCACGAGACGATACCTTCGTACACGTTCTTTCAGGCTCCACCGTCTGCGTAGGAAATTAAGGCATCGCGCCGGTTTACCCATGGCGCTAGCCTCCTACGGTATTTGACGGATCCGGCTGCAGTACAAGACCTGACCGGGGACCTCCAAAATTTCTTTACACTTCCAGCGATGTTTGGTCGATGGACACCCCAGGACCCATAGTGGTCGACAGAGTGATTTTCTTTACATAGATTCCTTTCGCCGAAGCAGGCTTGGCTTTTTTCAAATCAATGACGAGCGCCTCAAGATTTTCCTTGATGCTTTTGCTCGTAAAGCCTACCTGTCCTACGCTGCCATGAATGATGCCGGCTTTGTCGGTGCGAAACTGCACTTGGCCTGCTTTGGCATTACTAACCGCGGTTTCCACATCGGGCGTCACCGTACCCGTCTTGGGATTGGGCATGAGCCCCCGTGGTCCAAGAATTTTGCCAAGCTGACCGACGACGCGCATCGCGTCCGGGCTTGCAATCACAACATCGAAATCGAGCTTGCCCGCTTTGACTTGCTCTGCGAGATCCTCGAGACCAACGAGATCCGCACCAGCCGCTTTTGCCTTGTCCACGTTGTCGCCCTGAGTAAACACGGCAACCCGCACCGCTTTCCCGACGCCATGGGGCAAGGTCGTCGCACCACGAACAACCTGATCGGACTTGCGCGGGTCTACGCCGAGATTGACGGAAACATCGAAGGACTCTTTGAACTTCACCTTGGAAATTTCGCTCAACAAATCCACGGCCTCCTCGATAGGATAAGCCTTTGACCGATCGATCTTTTCCGCAATGGCTCGTGTTCGTTTGGTTGATCTGGCCACCTATATGCCCTCCACTTCGATTCCCGCACTGCGCGCACTTCCAGCTATCGTGCGTACCGCCGCATCCATGTCGGCTGCGGTGAGATCCGGCATCTTGATTTTGGCAATTTCTTCCAACTGCGCCCGGTTGACTTTCGCCACCTTATGGGTATTCGGCGTGCCGCTGCCCTTGCTGATTTTTGCCGCCTTGCGCAGCAGGACGGACGCCGGTGGTGTTTTGGTAATAAAGGTAAAGCTGCGATCAACATAAACGGTGATCACAACTGGAGTAGGCATTCCCTGC
>SMUY01082938.1_pt1 | contig 16737 bp, 10 predicted proteins | sample 2456441 | NCBI WGS metagenome assembly SMUY01 (sample SAMN11095931, study PRJNA526329) | marine sediment metagenome | biome: Marine sediment; feature: Surficial sediment; material: Deep marine sediment; isolation source: Hadal surficial sediment | place: Pacific Ocean | collected 2014-11 | depth...
AATCAAATCATGGTCGCACTTCACGAATATTCCAGCACACTGACTGAAGAAGACAATTTACCGATTTATTACGCCGGTCGTGGCAGCACTCCGGACGGCCCGCCCGACCGCGCCTATTGGCTGGGCGTCGATGCCGATCCGGATCTGCCCAATACCTGGCTGCTCGCGGAACACGTTAGCGACAAAATAAAGCAAATAAAGGCAAAGCGAATCCTCCTGGTTACCGATTCCTGTTTTTCGAGACGGCGTGTGCGATCAGTCTCGATGTCTGTTGGCCGCGGTCTCGATCCGAAGAGATTCAGGCTTCTGGCGCGATTTCAATCACGCTACGTGCTGACCTCCGGGGCAAACGTCCCAGTCTACGACGACAGTGGCGACCGCACTCATTCATTGTTTGCAAAGTTTTTTATGGAAGTATTGCGGCAGAATAAAAACGTTCTCAGCGGCGAAATGCTGTCCTATGAAATGGCTTACCGGGTACGCGAGAGCATCGAAAACCCGGAACGCGCGACGCCAACCTACAACATCTTGCAGGATGTGGGGCACAAGGCCGGAGATTTTTTCTTTGTTCCGATACCGCAACCAATACTCGTCGCGAGCGTATCAATGAGGTAGGGTGGCGCGTAATGCCGGTGAGAATCCGTAATCGAGGTTTCCGACAAATCCAAATTTCAAAGAGCGACTGTAGAATTCGATTGTAAACAATCGCAAATATAATGCTCGAATTCGCGAGCAGCATTTTAGTGGGGGACACGAGAAATGAGAATAATAAAATCGCTTGCCTTGTTTTTGGTCTGTGCTGGCGGACAATTGCCTGTAACTGCCTACGCACAGAATCCACTTATTATCTTTGTTGAGAGTCAACCGAACGCGACTGCATTGCATATTGAGGTGGCTAACGCTGTCGCTGCCATATGTCCGAATCTCGGTGGCTTTGGTCAACCGGCGGGCCCGCAGAGAGACCTGTTTCTGCGTTGCAACGAGATGATCGCAACCGCGTGCGATTTGAATGGCCTGGTGGATCCGGCTACCGGCATGCTATTGCCTTGCCCCCCCCGTACCCTGGAATTATCGGACGATGAGCTCCTGGCGGCTTTGCAGCAGATATGGGGCGAAGAATTGCACGCCAGTGGCACGGTGACGACGCGGATTACCAACGGACAATTCTCGAACATAGCCGGTCGGATGAATGCCCTGCGCCTCGGCGGCGCCAGCGCGGCGCTCGGTGGACGGGTGGCGTCCATTGCGCCCGATAGTGATCCAGCGCGTGGCTCGCCGGGCTATGCCGGGGTTTCCCTTGACAGCCGTGGGTTGAGCGGCGGTGGGGCGGCCGCCGATTTCGCCGGCAGCCGCGTTGGCTGGTTCCTGGAGGGCAGTTTCAACACCGGTGACCGGGATCAGACCGCCAACGAAAACGGCTTCGACTTCGACGCGATCAGCTTTACCCTCGGTCTCGACTACCTTTTCGATGCGGGTGTCATCGGCGTGTCGGTCGGCATCGACAATTACGAGGCAGAGTTTGACAATTCGTTGCTGGTGGCCGGTGGCAAGGTCGAAGTCGAGGGGACCTCAGGCTCGATCTTCGGCGCATGGTTCGGTGAAGGATTCTACCTGGATGGCTTGCTTACCTTTGGCCAGCTCGATAGTGATATGTCGCGAAACCTTGTTTACGCATCAACCGGTACCTGTCTCCCACCGAACGAATGTCCAGCGCAAAATCGTCTGTTGACCGGTGAGACGGAGGGTGACTATCTTGCCGCTGGCGCTACTTTCGGCTTCGAGGCGGTACGCGGCAACTGGGACATCACCACGACTCTCAGTGTTGCTTATCGCGATATTGACATCGATGGATTTGATGAAAGCGATTCTACGGGTGGTGGTATGGCGCTGCGCTATGATGATCAGACCATAAAATCGCTGCGATCTATCCTGGGTATTGCGTTCACCGGCAACTTCAGCCGCGACTTCGGTGTGTTGAGTCCGCACTTTCGCATCGAATGGCATCATGAATTTGAAGATGACCCGGTCATTTTGGCGGCTAAGTACATCATCGAGGACAACCTGGGCACGGTGCCACCCGGCGATTTTACCGGCAGTGCCTGTTTGTCATGCGTAAGGTTCAGCTCGGATGAGATTGACACCGACTTCGGCCTGGTTGGCATTGGTGTGTCCGCTGTGTTCTCGCGGCGCATCCAGATTTACGCGATGTATGATGCACTGATTGGCGTCGACAACCTGACCAGCAATTCGCTGTCGCTGGGTTTGCGCGGCCAATTCTAGGGAACGGTCACGATCATCCCGTTGATGCTGCACGGAATGGGTAACCGGGTTGTTTGACAGCAGACGGCATCACGCGGGCGACCAATGGATAGCTATCGCGTTGCTGTCATAGGTTCAGGCCCGGTCAGGCCTGTCGTTATGGCAGGACCTGAGTGTTGACGATTCGCATCCCGGGGTGATGAGCAATAAACGCGCACTACAAAATTGCAATTGTCGGTTCGGGACCGGCCGGCCTGTCGGCGGCATGTCGCGCGGCGGCCCTCGATCGAGACGCCGCGCGGGAACAGCCGAGCTACATCCTGCTCGAGGCCTTTGAGCATCTTTCGAAGACGATATATCGCTATCAAAAGGGCAAGCACGTCATGGCGGAGCCCGGGTATCTGAAACTTCGCAGCGATCTTTCCTTCGAGGCCGGCATACGCGAAACAATCCTCGGCAACTGGAATGAAAACGTCAGTGCGGCCGCGCTCAACCTGCGTCTGAACAGTGAAGTCACCAGGATCACGGGGTCGAAAGGCAAATTTGCACTGGAACTGACCGATGGCACGACCGTCGCCGCGGAGAACCTCGTGTTTGCGATCGGCCTCGAGGGCAATCCGCGCAAGCTTGGCGCACCAGGCGATACGCCCGAATCCGTTCAATACCAGCTCGATGACCCGGAGGAATATTCCGGGGAGTACATCGTCGTCGTGGGTGCCGGCGATGCGGCGATCGAAAACGCGCTCGCGTTGTCTGCACAGAATCAGGTGATCATCCTGAACCGGCGCGATGAATTCGTCCGCGTCAAGGATGCGAACCAGGTTCTGATTCTGAAGGCCATCAGCAGCCCGGACCAGACGCTGGACTGCCGCTATAGCACGAGTGTCGCCAGGATCGAAATCGTGAATGGCGGCGACAAGCGGCTGCTGGTCTCGCTCAAAACGCCCGAGGGAGTGGAGGAGTTGCACGTGGACCGAATCATCGCCCGGCTGGGCGCGATACCGCCGCGCAGGTTCATGGATTCCTGTGGCATTGAATTCCCGCATGAGCGTCCGACCGCGTTGCCCGAATTGAGTGAACAATACGAGTCCAACGTACCGGGCCTTTACATCATCGGGTCGTTGGCGGGATATCCACTGATCAAGCAGGGCATGAACCAGGGCTATGACGTTGTGGAGTTCATCCACGGCAATCCGATAGAGCCCGCCGATAACGAACTACTGGCTTACCAGTTTCATGGTCTGCCTTATATGCGCGAGGTGGACGAGCTTCTGAAATTGATGAAGGTACGAATTCCGATGTTCCGTCAGCTCAATGCGCTGGCGTTTCGGGAACTTGTTATCGAGAGTCGAATTTATGCGAGTTACCCCGATCACAGCGCGGCCGAAGAGGCGGCAACGAAGATCGCGGAACTCGAGCGAAAAATCGCCACGGAGTACGCGTCTGAAAAGGACCGTCCGGGCGCGACCAGGGTCATCGAGGAAGGTCACGTGCTCTACGAGGAAGGCGATCGCGGCGTTTCGTTTTTCACGGTGCTCGACGGCGAAGCCATCCTCGAGTCGCCACGCATCCCGGGCGGCAGGCGGGTGCTGAAACAGGGAGAGTTCTTCGGAGAGATGAGCCTCATCGCTGGCCAGCCGCGCCGGGAGTCGTCACGGGTGGGCAGGAACTGCATCCTGATGGAAACGCCACGAAGAACAATTCTCAAGCTCATGAATTCAAACGATGTCGTTCGCCAGGGAATCGTCTGGATCTTCACGGTTCGCGAATTGCAGCGGCATTTCGCCCCGACCGCAACCGTCGCGGAACTCAGGCCGATCGCAAGCGAGGTCAGGCAGCGTTCGTTCGCGCCGGGTGAAGTCCTGTGGCGGGCCGGCGATCCAGGTGACTCCGTGCATATTGTTCAGAACGGGACGGTCGCACTTTACCGGCCGAGTGATGAGGGTGACATTGTCGTCGCACAGATTCGCGCGGGAGAACTCGTCGGTCAGATGTCGGTCTTAGGCGATCCGACCCACGACGAGACGGCGATCGCATCAGTGTTTACTGAAACACTGGAAGTAACGAAGGAGATGTTTCAGCGTCTGATGTCGCTCGACCGCGATCAGCTGGAGACTGTCAGAGAGACGGCTACTGCCGGCCTCATATCCAGGGCGGCCTGGGAAGTGCGCCCTGAATCGGTCGGCCTTCTGAATTTCATGCTCGAAGACGGGCTCGGCGAGGCGACCAACGCGCTCATCATCGACGAGACGCTGTGCATAGGTTGCGATAACTGCGAGAAGGCATGCGCCGAGACGCACGGCGGTATTTCGCGCCTGGACAGAAGATCGGGGGCGACCTTCGCAAGCATTCATGTGCCCAATGCCTGTCGCCATTGTCAGCAGCCCTATTGCATGAAGGATTGTCCACCGAATGCCATTAACCGGTCCTCGACGGGCGAGGTATTTATCGATGACACTTGCATCGGTTGCGGGAACTGCGAGGTCAACTGTCCATTCGATGCGATCAAGATGGAGTACGAGGCGCAGCCTAAGCCGGGACTGCTCAGTTGGCTGTTGCTTGGCACCGGCCCCGGCCCCGGCGAGAAACCGGGCCTCCAGAACGCCAGGGGTGGCATCAAGCGGGCCGTGAAATGCGATGCCTGTATGAACCTGGACAGCGGTCCGGCCTGCGTGAATGCCTGCCCGACGGGCGCTGCGTACCGCATATCGCCTGACCCGATCAGCGCGATTATCGAAAGGTCGAACTGATGTATCGCAATATTCTGAGATTCCGCAATGGGCGATATGCCTGGTATGCTAGCGGATTACTGACCGCCTCACTGATATTGTACGTCACGCAGGACGCATCGAAACCGCCGAGCGGCAGCACGTGGCAGGGCTATGTGCTCGGCATCATCGGTGCGCTGCTGATTGCCTGGTTGATCCTGCTCGGTGTCCGTAAGAGACGCTACGGGGGATCCGGCAACGTCCAGACCTGGGTGTCGGCTCACGTCTACCTGGGCGTGGCATTGCTGGGAATTGCAATGTTGCATTCCGCCGGCCAGCTCGGCTGGAATATCCATGGCGCGACTTTTATCCTGATGGTCGTCGTTATCGTCAGCGGCATCCTGGGCATGTTTCTCTACTTATTGTTGCCGCGACAAATGACCGGGAATCGCAAAGGCCACAGCCGGAATGAATTATTCGAGGAACTCGGAAGACTCAATCAGTCGTGCATGGCGCAGAGCGCACAATGCGCGCCGGCGACGGAGCTGGCTGTGCAGAGCAGTATCACGGGAACGACCATTGGTGGTGGCCTGCTTGCCCAATTGCTCGCACGAGACCGGTCGACGTTTCTTGGATCGGCCGACGTCCACGATCTGGGCACGGCCCGGCCCGTGCCAAACCGGGGGCAGAATAAGATTCTCGCATATGTGGCCCAGCGCGCGCCCAGGGTGAAAGGCGACAGCGAGGCCGATGCGCTGTCGGCGCTGGTTTCACTGCTCGCGCGCCGGCAGCAATTGCTGAGAAGAATCCGCAAGGATATCCAGCTGCAGGGGTGGCTCGAAGTCTGGCTTTATATACACGTTCCAGTGTCCATTGCGTTGCTCGTCGCGCTGATCATTCACGTCATTGTTGTATTTTTGTACTGGTGACTTCCGTACTCATCAGGCAGTCCGTTGTCAGGGAGGGGGGCAAGAAGGCTTACCACGATCTCGAGGTCGATGAATCCGAGATTACAATCGGGTCCACTGCAAAAAACCTCATTCGACTTTCGGGAGAGGGTGTCGCGCCGGAACATGCCGTACTGCTGGTGAGTGAGGGCGCAGCGAGGCTCCGTGCCCTCGGCCAGCAACGCGTCGTTGTCAATGGAAAGGCGGTGCGGCGCGCCCGGGTCAGAGAGGGCGATCTGCTGGAGTTGGGGGCGAATGTCATCGAGATCCTGCCGACGCCGCCGGGTTTCGACCTGGCTGTCAAAGTCGAGACAGCGGGGGAAGGTGAGGAGTACTACGTCCAGGGCAGCTATTCGACGCATCTGCAGCGCACCGGACTCAGCAAGCGTCGGCCCGCCTGGGGTTTCGCGATACTCGTCCTGGTGCTGTTTTTCGGTCTACCATTGACGTTATCGAAGTTGCCCGTGAGCGAAGAAACTAAGTTTCCGGCGTTCCTGACCGACGCAATCTGGACCTCGGGCGAACTGCATCCCCGCCATCAGCTCGCAACCGAAAATGATTGTTCGGACTGCCACGTCGAGCCCTTTTCGCGAGTACGGGATGAGGCCTGTCTCGATTGTCACCAGTCCGTGCGGGATCACGCGGAGCCGGACCAGATGCTTGCGCAAGACCTCGTCAAAGACCGTTGCGGCGCGTGCCATCGTGAGCACAATGAACCGCCGATGCTGGTCGATCAGTCGAACGCGGCCTGCACGAGTTGTCATGCCTTCGAGAGTTTCGCGAATGGCCACCCGGAATTCTCGGGCTACCCGACCGCGGGCCGTACCGGGATAATTTTCGACCACACCTTGCACGAGAAAAGCAACTTCGGGAAAACCGGACGCGGGTTCGATTGCAGCGGTTGTCATGATCTGGACGTGGCTGGCCAGCAAATGGACGTCGGCTCGTTCGACGACATGTGCGTTGACTGTCACGGGACCTCGGAAAGCAAAAACCCGAGCAAGATTTATCACCACGGCGACCAGGTCATCGGAGGCAAGCCGATTGCGGTTTTCACGTTGCCGCGCCTCGATCAAAAGCAAATCGAGGAGGTGGGCGCCGTGCTCGGCGCGTGGCCCGCCGGCACCAAGCGGGGGTCGCGTGCTGGTCTGACGCGCCTGGGGTTGACGCCATTGACCGAATTGATGCTCGCGAGCGATGTCGATGTGGCATTCGCGCTGGGCAGGCTCAAGCGAAACAAGACTAAACTGGCGTCGCTCAAGCGCGCCTCTGCTCAGGACATGACGGACGTTGCGACGATCGTCTGGGCGACGAAGCGGTTGCTCGCGGACCTGGCTGAAGATATGCCCGGGGCGCTTAAAGCGCGGCTGGGTCCGGGCTTACGCAGCGATCTGGGCGGTCGCGATCTCGCCGCGCTTTCCGGACAGTTGCCACCGGCCGTCATTGAACGTGCGGTATCCGAGTGGTTCCCGGCCGGCTCCGGCGACAGAAGCCTGGCCGAGGACCTTGCAGGCTATGCCGCCGAATCCGGCGTCGATGCACCCGAAGGAGCAGAATCGGTGGATTCAGGGGTGCCCGGGGCGACACCCGAGTTGCCTGGGATTGACTGGATTCGCAGCGGACAGTGGCAGGTGCAAAAGTATTCGCTGCAATACCAGCCTTCCGGGCACAACGATGATTTCGTCAAGGCGTGGCTCAATATCAGCCTTGCGCTCATGCATGTCCCCGAGAATTTCGATTCGACGACCGGCGAACGATTCGATGTGGGCGATGCGGCCATCCAGGTGTTCGAAGCGTTCGCCGATCCGGGCGCAAAACCCGGCGAAGCAAAAGGTCCCGGCCGCTGCACGAAGTGCCACAGCAAGGCCGGGCCCGCTGCAACAGAACCGGGCCTGAACTGGACGGCCTTGCAAGCCGATACCCGCAGCCGCGAGCACACACGCTTCCGGCATTCGTCGCACTTACCACCCGGTTCGCAGGATGCCTGCGCCGACTGTCACCAGCCGCATACCGATAACGAATCAGACCACGCGAGATCGAAATTTCTCGAAGCTTATCTCTATGATTCGGAAGATAGCCTTTCCGGTAGCAACTTTGTTGCAATCGAGAAACAGGTCTGTGGTGATTGTCATGCGCCGGAAGCGGCTGGTGGAGACGGCTGCCTCGTCTGCCACAATTACCATGTGGCCCGTTAATTCCAGCGTCATTGCGATCGGCCTGGGCAACCGGCAAGCTGGATGCATGCGCCCGACAGATCGGCTAGAATGCTTTCAGCTGAGCAACAATAATCCAAAGCAATGCGTGCTGGGTTAATGGGGGAAGTTGTGGTGGCGGACCGGAATCCATACTCCGATAGTATTGCGGCGAAAACGTCCACAAGAGAGTGTCATCCGGCTGGGCGTGCGCTAATCAATTTTGCGCTGGTCATTATCGCGACCGGTTTGCTGCAATCCGGGCTGGCGGCCCAGGAAGAGACCGCGAACGCGGAGCTCACGCCGCAAGAAGCCGCTGCGGCCAGGTTACACGCCGACTTACTGATCAGTGATCGCTTTCCACCCGCAACCAAGTGCGCTGCGTGCCACCCCAAACATTATCGCGAGTGGAGCGTATCACCCCACGCATACGCGCAATTGAGTCCCGTGTTCAATGCGATGCACGGCACGATTCTTAAACGGACGAACGGCACGCAGGGCGATTTCTGCATCCGTTGCCATACACCGGTTGGCATGAACCTCGGAGAGTCCCTATTCATGTCGAACATAGATCGGCATCCGACATCCAGGGAAGGCGTGACTTGCATCGTCTGTCATCGCGTCAATAAGGACTACGGCCGCATCAGCGGAAGACTCGGCATGGTCGAGGGCGATATTTTCGACCCGGTCTTCGGGCCCAGCGGTGACGCCGAACTCAAAAAATGCCTTGCGGACAAGACGAAGTGCCGCGTCAACCAAGAGCGCGGCAAGCGCGGCCGGTCCATCCATGCCGGCGTGATCGAATTCCCGCGGCTGACCGAGCCTGAATTCTGCGGTACCTGTCACGACGTGCGATTGCGCAACGGGTTCCGACTCGAAGATGCGTTCAGTGAATACAACTACTCGCCAGCTGCCCTGAACGGTGTTACCTGTAACGATTGCCACATGGGCAAAGAGCCCGGCGTAGTTTCGGGATACGAAGAGGGGCCGGCAGCCGAGATCGGCGGCGGTCGTCGCGAAAGCTACAAGACCGGTGTTCGCAAATTAACCAACCATATGTTCCCCGGACCGGACTATTCGGTCATTCATCCCGGGTTTTTCCCGCATAACACGGACGCGGAAAAGATCGCGACGATTCGCCAATGGCTGGAGTTTGAATGGCGGGACCCGATCACGAAAAACGAGGAATGGTGGGGCACCGACGCTTTTGAAAAAAAGGTGCGTGCGAATACGGACGATTATGAATTTCCGAAGCAGTGGAGTTCGCGCACCAGGCGCGGGCGGGCGCGGAAAATCATTAATGAACAATTAGCCCTGCTGAACGAAATTAAGGAGCAACGATTGTTGATCCTGCAAGCCGGTTACAAGCTCGATGAAATCGAACCACTGACAATGCGCAGCGACCACATCCGCTTTAGAGTCAAGGTGCGCAACGGAACCGATGGGCACGGCGTGCCCACCGGATTCGATGCCGAACGGTTGGTCTGGTTGAGGGTTACGGTCACCGACAACGCGGGCCAGGTCATATTCCGCTCGGGTGACCTGGACCCGAACGGCGACCTGCGAGATTTGCATTCTCTTTATGTCCACAACAACGAACTGCCGCTCGACAAGTATCTATTCAGCCTGCAGAGTAAATTCCTGACCCGCAATATTCGCGGCGGGGAGCGAGAACAGGTGATTCCGATAAATGTGTCGCTGGATCCGCTGCCCTTCCTGCGGCCGGAGGTTCGACCAAGCGGAATCTACGGCCGCCCGCGCGGAGCACGCAAGCAAAAGAAGAATCTCCCTCCGAACGGCCATCGCTGGGCAACCTACGAGATCAACGGCAAGCAGTTGACCGGCAACGGACCCTATACAGCGAGCGTTGAACTGGTGTCCGGCATGATCCCGATCAATCTGCTGAACGACATCCAGGAGGTCGGCTTTGACTATGGCATGAGCGCGAAGCAAATCGGCGACGCAGTCGTCGAGGGCCACCAGGTTCTTTGGCAGAAAGAGCATGTCTTCGATATCGACGGTGAGTAGCGTATGCGCACTGATAAAGATAATGGCTCGTTATAAAGACCGTGCAGCATAAATTCGCGACCAGATTTTTGTTTTGCGTGGCTTTGATCGGGGCCGTTTACGCGAGTGCATCATGGGGGGCCGAGGATAGCGCTCTGTCCGACGAAGCGAAGCCGCTGCAAGTGGATGAGGTTCCCGAACGTGTCCGACCGATCCTCGAAATCGGTGATACATTTTTGGGGGCCGGCAACATCAAGTCCGGATTCACGCTGCCAACCGGTGCCGTATGGCAGCCTAATTTTATCCTTTGGGGCACCTATCGTACCGCTATAAACAGCTTTGACGATGGCATCGTCCCGGGCAGCGAGCGCGTCACCGAATGGGTCAATCGCCTGGATCTTTTCGGCCAGTTGTCGCTGTCTCAGACCGAGCGCGTCGTGATCGGTTTCAGACCCATTGACAAGAACGGCGAGTTCAGCGGATATCGCTTCAATCCGAACAGCGATTCCGTCGATTCATCGAATGATGATGTCAATCTGTTGTATTTTGAGGGTAATCTCGCTGAAATTTTTCCGCACAGTGGCCGAACCAAACGGCGTCGTCTCGATATCGATTTTTCAATCGGCCGCCAGCCTCTGCAGTTTCAGGAGGCTACGCTAATCAACGATATCATGGACTCGATTGCGTTCACGCGCAACAATATAACGCTGTTGCCGAAGGCGACCAATACCCGCGTCGCGGTGATCTACGGCTGGGACAAAGTCAACCGCGGAAACAACGTCGAAGACCCGGACGCAAAACTATTCGGGCTGTTCACCGAGACTGACTTTCCGCGCAGCACGGTGAACCTGGATTTCGTGTATGTCGATTCGGATATCACCGGAGATGGTTTTTACGCGGGCCTCAGCGCCGTGCAGAGGTTTGGTAAAGTCAATACCGCGTTCCGGATTTTGCATTCAGAACCCACCAGTGGATCGACCTCGGAAACGACCCGCGGAACGCTGGCGGTTGCGGAGATCTCGTGGACGCCTGCGCACACGTACAACAACGTCTACACCAATTTTTTCTGGGCCATCGATGCTTTCAATTCGGCGTCGCGCGACGCCGCGACCGGCGGTCCGCTGGGCCTGACCGGTATCCTGTATGCTGCTACCGGCCTTGGAGCATACCCCGCCCCGCTTGGCAACAATGCGATCGAGTCGGTCGGCGGTGCCCTCGGTTACCAAATGTTCTTCGCCAACAACCGAAGACAGCTGATTCTGGAGCTCGGTGCACGAACAGATACCGATGGAACGCAACGGAATCAAGCGGCAATTGGCGTGCGCTATCAGCAGGCAATCGGCAACCGCTACGTGCTCAGGTTCGATGGGTTCCTCTCGGAACAGGAAAATTTCGGCGCCGGCTGGGGTGGCCGCGTTGAGTTCCAGATCAAACTCTGACAAAGAATCAGGATGCCGATTCACTCAATACGAGCAATTACATATCGGGGGAAATTCGATGAAAATGTTTGGGATCCGATTCAATGCCATGCCCGCCGCCCTGATTGCGAGTCTTATCGTTACCGTAATCAGCATTAGGGCCTACGCCCTCGATCCGGCCGACACGGTCGGACCGGACGAATGCATCGATTGCCATGCGCCCGAACACGACGTCTGGGAGAACACCACCCACTACAAAACCTACGACGAGCTATCACTCAGCGATACCGCAGCCGAGATCGCCGAAGCGCTGCAAATCGACGACATCGAGGCCCCTGACGGCACTTGCGTGAATTGCCACTTTACGCTCGTTGGTGACTCCGCGGACGATGCGGAACCCGTTGCCGGTATTTCCTGTGAATCCTGCCACGGCGCTGCCGGCGGCTGGATAGACAGTCACGGTGAATATCCCGGGGCAGACCCGGAGAGCGAATCACCCGACCAGCGGGCCGCACGGATCGCCGCTGCGGAAGACGCCGGGATGATTCGGCCCGAGAACATCAACGAGATCGCGGCAAACTGTCTGAGTTGCCACACGGTACCGAATGAACAACTGGTCAACGTCGGCGGTCATCCAGCCGGCAGCGATTTCGAATTGGTGGCTTGGTCACAGGGCGAAGTCCGGCACAATCTATTCTGGAATGACGGCGACACGAATGCGGAGGCGTCTCCCGAACGCCAACGAGTGTTCTACGTGGTCGGTCAAGCTACCGATCTCGAATTCAGCCTGCGCGCGCTGGCCAAGTCCGTAGAAGAGGGCGTCTATCGGGAAGCGATGGCGGCGCGCATCGGCCAGGTCGTTGCCGGACTGGAGACAATCAATCAGCAAATCGATTCGGCACCCGTTGCAGACATGCTGGCTGCGGCCGGCAGCATCGATGTTTCTGCGCCAGACCCGGCAGCGATCGAAGCCGCGGCGGAAAAAGTCCGCAACGCGATCAAGACCTTCGCAAGCAGCCAGGATGGCAGCACTTTGTCCGCGCTGGATTCGTTGTTACCGGCTGAAGGCCACCATAGCGACAAGTACTAGCCGCAAATCGGGCTGCAGACAAGGCATATAGCCCCGACGGTCATGCCTGCGACGAGGGTCTTGATTGACAAGCCGCGGCGATGCCATCAGTGCGCTGACAGGCAGCGATGTCGCCGTTTTGCCTGCTTTCATTCTCCCAAGTTGGACTATATTATGATTTTTTTACGGTGCATTTATTAATGGTACAGTTTCTGTGGCGGACGCGGTCATGAACGAGCAGGAACAAGGACAGAAGCGATTCGCGCTTGCCGGGCAGAACGACGAGGAGGCAGTCCGGTTCGATCAAGCGATCTTCATTGGACGCACGCCGCAAGCCGAGTTCGAGAATTCGCTCGTCGACGTGGACTTCGTCCTCGAATACTCCGGAGTATCGCGAATCCATGCCCGCATCTGTCCGGATGAAACGGGCGTCTGGGTCGAAGACCTGGGCTCGAGGAACGGCACCTTCGTCAACGACCAGCGAGTCGACAAAAGAACCAAGGCCGTCAACCGGGATCGCATTCGTTTCGAGCTCCAGGAATTCAAGCTGATCGACCACGATGCCGTTGACGAGCCGGCTCGACGCGAATCTGTGGATTCGTTCGCGAGCGTGTTTCGTGCCGTGGAGGAGGCCGTTCCCGAGGCGGGCGACGACGAGGGCAAGAAGGGCGGCACCATCATGCTGCCAATTAACCGGAATTTGCCTCCGGGCTGGATAGATGACCGCCAGGCCGGAACCTTGTTCATGCGGCCCGAGGACCTGGATCAGTCTAGTATTGCCCCGGATCTCGACAGGCTCGAAGAGCAGGCCGACGGCCCCACGTTGCTTATTCTTTCAGGTGACGAGGCCGGGCGCCCATTCAAATTAGAGAGTTCGAGCGAGATAAATTTCTGGAATATTGGTAAAGAATCCGCCGAACATGACTTGTCCATCGTTATCAACGACCCATCGGTGTCGGATTTTCACGCGAAGCTCGTGCGCAGGGGAGACCGTTGGAAAATTATCGATCAGATGTCGACGAACCACATCTATATTAACGGCAATCAATTTACCGTGGCGTACCTCGCGTCGAAAGACCACATCCGCTTCGGACGTGTGGAGAGCCTGCTCCTGTTGCCGCAGAGCAAGCGCATGGATCAAGGCAAGAGCGAAAAATCGGGCTTGTTTCGGCGGTTGCTGAATGCGCTCGGGATCGGCAAGTAATCCTCCAGCAAAAGAATTACCTTCGAAACCGTCAGAGGTATGCGCGTCCTGGCTCCCCAGCGGGCGATAGCGTCAATCTGATCTTAATCACTAAAGATCAATCCGCATTGATCGATATGCCAATATTGTTCTTTGCAGGCGGATTGCCCCGGCGGGCGATCCTAATCTTCGTCGAGATGCATGCCGATGGTGTTGTAACCGCCATCGACATAGAGAATCTCACCGGCAATGCCTGCCGCTAAATCCGAGCACAGGAACGCTGCGGCATTGCCAACGTCGTCCGGCGTGATATTGCGCCGGATCGGCGACACCTTTTGCATGTGCGTCAACATCTTGCGGAAGCCTGCGATACCGGCTGCGGCCAATGTCTTGATGGCGCCGGCAGAAATTGCGTTGACCCGAATTCCTCTCGGTCCGAGATCAGCGGCGAGGAAGCGCACGTTGGCCTCGAGCGAGGCTTTCGCGAGTCCCATGACGTTGTAGTTGGGTATCGCACGCACGGCGCCGAGATAGGAGAGCGTCAGAATCGCGGAATTACGATTTTCCATCATCGGCAAGAAGGCTTTCGCCAGTGCGGCAAGGCTATAGCTCGAAATATCGTGAGCAATCTGAAAACCTTCGCGGGTCACGCTCTCCACGTAAGTGCCTGCCAGCTGGTCGCGCGGCGCAAAACCGACCGAGTGCACCAGGACTTCAAGACCGTCCCATTCCTTGCCCAGAGATTCTGCGACCGCATCGATTTCCTCATCGCTGCCAACGTCGAGCGGAAATGTAATGTTTGAGCCGAGTTCCGCGGCGAACTTTTCGACGCGTGGCTTCAGCTTGTCGTTCTGGTAGGTAAATGCCAGTTCGGCACCTTCGCGGGCGAAGGCATTAGCGATGCCCCAGGCAATCGAGCGATGACTCGCGAGCCCGACGATCAGCGCGCGCTTTCCGGCCATGAATCCCATTGATTTTTCCCCAATTAAATTTCTTCGACTAATACGAATTCTAACGATATTCTTCGCTCTGGTGTAAGCAGCCGTGTTGAAAAAGTCTCAGGCGAGCGCGAGACAAGGCAAGCGGCGCCGAAATAGCGGAGTGTACAATACGGTACATGAGCGTTTTGAGGCGGCGATTAACGCAGTATCGTGCCGCATGAGACTTTTTCAAACGGCTGCTAGCTGGATTGTGCAGTAACGTCGACATACATCGTCAGTTTCTGCCCAGGCCGCAATATCATGTTCTTGTCGATCCCGTTCCAGCGCACCAGGTCATTGACCGTGATGCGGAAGCGGTTTGCGATCAGGTATAACGAGTCGCCACTGCGCACGGTGTAATTCAGTTTGCGCGTCGTGGCGTTGCCGGTAATCGCCTTGCCCGGTACAGGCTGGCTGGTCCAGACGACGAGTTTTTGTCCGATCGATAGCGTGTCGCGCGGCGCCGTGCCGTTCCAGGCAGCGAGTTCACGCATGCCGACACCGTAGCGGCGGCTGATGGTCCAGAAGCTTTCACCGGATGTGACGATATGCTCGACGCGATTGCCGGAGCGTTGCGTGTTTTGTTTTTTCTCACGCCGGGCATCGGCGCTCTGGCTGTATGCGGTCAACGGTTTGGTCGCCACCGGGATCATCAGGTGCCGGCCGGCGCGAATGGTGTTGCCGCGAATACCGTTCGCTGCACGAATCGATGCCAGCGTCGTGTGATAAAGCTCCGCAATTTCTGAAATGGTCTCGCCGTTCTTAATCTTGTGACGCTGCCAGCGTACTCTTTCTTTTTCCGGCACGCTTGCCAGTGCTTCGCTAAATGATTCGACTACGTCGATCGGCAATTGCAGGCGGTGCGGTCCGGCCGGATCGGTCGCCCAGCGGTTGTATCCGGGGTTATAGGCATACAGCGTGTCGAGATCGATTCCGGCAAGTTCGGCGGCCAGCGCGAGATCGAGCTGCCCGCCGACATCGGCCACGGCAAACTGCGGCTCATAACGAATATCGGGAAGCGTCAGGCCGAATGTTGCCGGGTTTTTGACGATTGCAACGAGTGCCATCAGTCTTGGCACATAGGCTCTCGTCTCTTTGGACAAAGAGAGACTATAGAAATCTGCTGGCTCTGAACGGGCCTTGTTTCTCTTGACCGCTTTGAGCACATTACCTTCACCCGAATTGTACGAGGCGATCGCCAGCATCCAGTCGCCGTCCATCAATTCATGCAGGTAAGTCAGGTAATCGAGCGCGCCGCGGGTCGAATCGACGACATCGCGGCGGCCGTCGTACCACCAGTTTTGCCGAATGCCGAACCTGCGTGCCGTTCCCGGAATGATTTGCCAGAGGCCGGCGGCGCGGCCATGCGAATAGGCGAACGGATCATAAGCGCTCTCGACCATGGGCAGCAGGGCGAGATCGAGCGGTAAACCACGCGTTTCGATTTCCCTGGCGATGAAGGGGAGATAACGTTGCGCCCGCGTAAATACGCGCTCGAGATAATCCGGGTGGCGCACATACCAGTCGAGTTCCGCGGCGAGGCGGCGGTTCACGATGGTGGGAAGTTCGAAGCCGTTGCGCAAACGGCTCAGCAGGTCACGCGAAGGCTTAAGTATTGCCGCCGCCGGCGGCGTGTAGCCTTCAAGGCTCAGCCAGGCCCAATCCTCATGCTTAGCGGTCGACACGTTGATGACTGAAAATGCGGGCTCCGCAGCGAAACTGTCACCTGGCGTGAATGCCGGATCCGCGAGGGCCTGTGAGCCGGCAGCGAACGCTGCAAATAGCGTGATCCAGGTGGCAAAGTGGAGTGAATTATTCGGTTTTGTGTCGAGCATCGGGATATCCTACGGACGGGAACGCGACTTGCAAGTATCAGCTTCACAGACCGATTACCGGGCTTACGTGGAAGGCGATTAATGTGACGGAAATACGCCCGCAACCGGATGCGCCCTTCGCATCGGTGCGCCAGTGGCT
>SMUY01063048.1_pt1 | contig 16730 bp, 11 predicted proteins | sample 2456441 | NCBI WGS metagenome assembly SMUY01 (sample SAMN11095931, study PRJNA526329) | marine sediment metagenome | biome: Marine sediment; feature: Surficial sediment; material: Deep marine sediment; isolation source: Hadal surficial sediment | place: Pacific Ocean | collected 2014-11 | depth...
AGCGAGGCCCACCACCGCTGTTTGGTCCCGCGCGTCATGTGCGCTGTGTGTCGTCTGGAGATGCTGGCGATCTGTCCCGTGCCCAGACGCGCTCACAGCCCGTGGTGAAGGTTCCGTGTCGCACCGAGAACGGCGATGCGCCCGGCGGTCCGCTGCGTCTCGATGCGGTCGTGACGCTCACGCCGCCAGTCATGACCGTGCGCCCTGCGAGTACTCGTGCGCCTCTCGCGGCTCACGCCGAGCCGGTGTCCCTCCGGGTCATGACACGCCTACCTCCCGCGCGAGCAACCGCGCCAGGGATCCGGCCAGCGCGTCCAGCGCCGACGAATCGGGCAGCGTCACCGTCAACGTCAGCCGCCCTTGCTCGTCCTGCTCCATGCATTCGGCCAGCCGACTCCGGAAGAGCCCTGCCAGCTCCCTGGACTGCTGCGTCTCTCCCTGTGACGGGATCATTTCACCGAGAAACGTGAAGGCGGCGCTCAAGAGCTGTCCGCCGGCCCGGGCCACGTTTTCGCGCCGCACGAGCCGATCGGCTTCTTGCCCCCGATCCGCCTTCTGGCTCTCGTCCACCGACGCCTCGGGCCGGGCGCCGAGCAGGACCTCGAGGCGCCGTTTCAACTCGTCAATGCCCGAGGAGAGGTCGACCGCATCGACGTCGGACTCCGCATCGAGGGCGGCGAGCGCGAGCTGGTGCTTCGCCGACAGCGTCGCCAGCAGGTTCTCCTCGATCGTCTCCTCCGTCACCAGCACGAAGACCTGCACGGGCCGTTTCTGTCCCATCCGATGCGCGCGGCTAATCCGCTGCTCCAGGATGGCCGGGTTCCAGGGAAGGTCCACGTTGATGACGGTGTTGGCCGCCTGCAGGTTCAGGCCGGTCGCCCCCGCGTTCGTTGTGATGAACACCGTGCAGCGGGGATCGTTCTGGAACTCGTGGACGAGCTGCTGGCGCTTCTTCTGGGGCACCGAGCCATCGAGACGCACGAAGCGGACCCGTCGCTTCTTGAGAAGCGGCTCGATCAGATTGAGCATGGTGGTCCATTCCGAGAACAGCAGGATTTTCCGTCCATCTTCCAGGATCAACTGCCCCAGCAGGTTGTCCAGCTCCTCCAGCTTCGTGGAATAGCCCGGCGGCTGCTTGTCCACGAGGAAGGTGCTGTCGGCGGTCATGCGGCACAGCAGCAGCGCCTTCTGCAGCCGCAGGAGATCCATCTCGCTGATGAATTTCTTGGAGACGATGGTGCTGACGATCTGCATGTTCGCGCCATGAAGCTGCAGCTGCTCGTCGGTCGGCGTGATGCGGATGATCTCCGTCGTGCGCGGGGGAAGCTCCTGCATGACCGAAGCGCGCGTCCGACGCAGGAGGATGGGCTCGAGGTTCTTGCGGAGCTCCCCCAGGCTCTTGTATCCCAGCACCTTGCCCCTCTCATCCACGACGCGGTGCCGGTTGAAGAAGCGGAAGGCGGGCCCCAGCCGGCGGTCGTCGATGAACTCCACGACCGAAAAGAGATCGTCCAGGCGATTCTCCAGGGGCGTACCCGACAGCACCAGGGCGAAAGGCGACTTCAGACCTTTGATGACGCGGCTGGTCTTCGCCTCCCAGTTCTTGATGCGCTGGCCCTCGTCCAGGATGATCAGGTCCCACGTCGCCTGCTCGATCGCGAGGATGTCGCGCAGCACCTGCTCGTAGTTGCACACGGTGAAGAAGCTGCCGTTCGCGTACTGCCGCGCTCGCGCCTCGGCGCTTCCCAAGACGAGCTGGCAGTCGCGGTCGGAGAATCGGTGGATCTCGCTGCGCCACTGCGACTTCACCGACGCGGGGCAGACGATCAGCACCTTGCGCGCGCCGGCCTCGCGCGCGAACATCTCGGCGATGCCGATCCCCTGGATGGTTTTTCCCAGGCCCATGTCGTCGGCGAGCACCGCCCGTCCGGCGCCCACGGCGAAGGCGATGCCGTCGAGCTGGTACGGAAGCAGCTCGGTCTTGAGCAGGGTCTTGCGCAGCGCATGGTCCTTCGGCTGCGCGCGGATCTCCGCCACTGTCTGCTCGATGCGCTCCTGGAAGAGACGCTGCTGGATGTATTCCTCGGCATCCGGATAAATGGTCACGTCGCGTCCCGATTGCTCCAGCCGGCGAATGCGGAGGAGCAGGTCGTGGATATCGGTGATCGCGCGATCCCGGAGGGGGCGGACAATCCGCGCGGCCTCCCGGTCGAGCCTCTCCGGCAGCAGCAGGCGCAGCTCCGTCTCTGTCCCGTACCGAAGATGGAGCGAGATCTTCGTGCGCCTGTACGGCCGCATGCGGGTGGAGGCCGGAAAACGGCGCTTCAGCTTGTCGAGGGCGTTCAGGACATGCTTGCAGGTGCCGAGCGTGTTCTTGGCGAAGTCCGGGCACGAGCAGTACGACTCGCCGGGCTCCCATCCCCGCACCGCCACACGGTAGCTCTTCCCGGACAGGGCGCTGGTGATGACGTAATCCGTCCAGAGCTCCTTCGGCTTCACGGATCTCAGGATCATCTTCTCGTCGCGCGCCCTCGCCCGGCGCTGGTCCATCGCCTGGCGGACCAGCTCGCGCTCGCCCAGGTTTTCCACCGGTGCCCGCTCTGGCGGCGGGGCGGCCAGCCCCAGCGTCGTCTTCTCTTCGAGGATGGTCGAGAAGGCCGCCCCCGCGTGCTCGCAGGCGGTGGAACAAGCATTGCAAGTCCAGCGCAGGCGCCTGCGCGCATCGTCCTTCAGCGAGATCGTGACCGTCGCCCCCAGCAGCCGCAGCTCGAATCGGTCATGGCTGAGCACCACCTGTCCGGGAAAGTCCACGATCTCGAATTTCCCGCCCATCCGGATCAGCTGGTGCCCCTCGGGACCGAGGAGCTTCGCCGCTTGACGCAACGTCAGGCGGGAGAGCTTGTCTCTGAGCGTCAGCTCGGCCGACTTTTTCGTGTGCATGTGCGATGTTCCGTTGTGGCGTCCTCGATACTGCGCGTGCCGACTGGCGTCCAGTGACGTCGCGATCGAATATGTCCAGGTGCCGTACCGGTCGTCGTGGTTGACGGCATCGACCCAGCGCTTCGTCGCGTCCTCCGTAACCTCTCAGAGATCGTCGACATCCTTGGTGTCAAGGTTCACGTGTCTCGGGGGCGAACTCCTGAGGTGCAGGATGGACCCGGGTGCGGGGCGAGACACACATCAAGGATGTGCGTGGATGGAAGCGACAGCGTCGTGCGAGCAACGTACCGGCGTCCAAGGCTTGACACCAGACGTCCACCGAAGCTGTGGCGAGAAAATGTATCCTGTATCTCGCCATGGGCTCTGACCGCCATGGGGCTCGTCAGCTCGGCCGATGTTAGCCGCACGTCCGCTTCCAGGCGGTCTGGCGCCCCCCGGGAGAGAAGCCGCACGTCCACGAGACACCCCGAGGTGACGCTTCCGATCTCCGGATCGAGCGCGCCGACCCGCCCGGGCAATGGGGACGTCAGGTTCTGACCGTACGCCCGCCGCAGGCGGGGCGACCCCGATAAGATTTCCCTGCAACGTCCGGACGCCGATGTCCGTCTACCGTGGAATGAGGAGGTACTCGTGTATCGCAGCCCAATTCGTCGGATCAAGTTCCTGTTCATGGCGCCACTGATCCTCGTCCTCCTGGTCGTCATCAACGTGATGACGTCGCCCGGAGAGTGGTGGGTTCAGTGGGCCGCGCTCGGTCTCGGGATCGCCTGGGTGATCAACCTGATGAAGCTGCTGCGCGCCGCGGTGCTCGTCGGTGGGCCGGCGGCCCTGACCGCCTATGTCACTCACCGTCGCCGTTCCTGACACCGAAGGCCGCCTGCGGCCCGTTGCACGGGGCCGGCGATGTGGTGCAGGACTGTAGCGAGGCAAGACTGCAGCCTGGCCCCCACGGGTGTCTACAGCGTGCGCTCGCTCCACCGGTCCAGAGAGTACCGCGCTACTGCTCGTCTGAGGTTCGGCCCGTCTGGTACAACAGCAGCTTCTGCACCCGCCAGTTGTTCATGTCGGCGACATACAAGACGTTCTCGTCCCGGCACGAGATCCCGTGAGCCCAGTTGAACTGCCCGGGCCCGCGGCCCGACTCGCCCAGCCACCCGAGTATCTCCCCGTCCAGCGTCATCTTGTAGATCCGGCCAGGCTCGATGTCGGAGGCGAACAGATACTGCGTGTCGCCGGCGGAGATGCACAGCGTCCACGGCGCGGTCTCATCCGGTGCGTTCGGGTTCACGTTGCCCAGCACCGGGTGCCGCATCTTGTCGTACGGCACGTTGAGCACGATGGTCTTTATGAGGGTGCCGTCGGAATCGTACTTCTGGATCCGCCGGTTGCTGCGGTCCGCCACGTAGACGTTTCCCTGCCGGTCCACCTGCAGGTTGTGTGGCAGCCGGAGCTGCCCGTCCTCGCGCCCATACGACCCCCAGGACGTGATCCAGTTGCCCCACTTGTCCATCTTGGCGACACGCGAGTTGATATAGCCGTCGCTGACGTAGATGTTGCCGTCGGCGTCCCACCCGACATCGGTCGGGCCGCCGAAGTAGCCGTCGACATGACGGGCCTCGCTCGCGGGCAGGTGCTCGGGCGGATCGAACCCCTCCGGCCGGCGCCCGAGGTTCAGCACGACATAGCCGTCCGGGTTGAACTTCGTGACGGCGTTCGTCCCCTTGTCGACGACCCACAGGTTGTCCTCGTTGTCGAACCGGACCGAATGGCCGTAGCCGAGGGCGTAGACTCCCTGACCGATCTCCCGCACGAAGTTCCCCCGGTCGTCGAACTCCAGCAAGTTCGTCGTGGCGTTGCCAAACAGCGGCCCCGTGGTGGCAGTCCCCGGATGGTTCAGCAGGATCAGATGGCCTTTGGAGTTCTCCGCGATCGCGAGCGTTTCGCCGAGGTTCATCGTCGGCGGGTACTTCAGGTAGTTGGGCACCGACACATACGGGATTTCCGGCGCGTTCGACTGGGCGAACGCGGGCGCCGCCAGCAACACCAAGGTGACGGCCGTGGTGGCAAGAATGAAACGTTTCACGAGAACCTCCTTGAAGCCCGATCGCCAGACCGGGGATGGGTCGCGGTGCGATGCGCGTATCATAGCGCACTCGGCCTCAGACGTGCCGACAGGCACAGCCGGAAGATCGACTCTGATACACTGACCGCGAGCCGAGAAGGATCTGCCACATGCGCCAGCACATGACCATCTCCTGCTCGTGATCGGTCCGACCTTCGGGTAGGTCCGTCAGATCCGCGTTTGGGACCCCGCGTCCTGCTCTACACCATCTGCTGATGTGTCGCCACGAGCCGCCCCAGGGCTCGTGCTTCTGCTCACCGTAGCGTCACGGCGGGGAGTGTTTCACGTTCGTCACATCGCGCGCCGTGGCGCGCACGAGGTGCTGCCATGTCGTTCTCCAGCGTCCAGGCCCCGTCCGCCCAACGGACCGGACTCTGGGCCAACGTTCGAGACTCCATCCGAGGGGTGCCGCGCGACTACACCACCGGCACGATCGGCCGCGCTGTGGTGTTCCTGGCGATCCCGATGGTGCTCGAGATGTCGATGCAGTCGCTGTTCGCGGTGGTCGACGTCTTCTTCGTGGCGCGGCTCGGCCCGGAGGCGGTCGCCATCCTGGGTCTATCCGACTCGCTGCTCGCGCTGGTCTTCGCGGTTGCGATCGGGCTGGCCATGGGCACCGCGGCGATGGTGGCGCGTCGGATCGGCGAGGGCTCGCCGCAGCAGGCAGCCGTTGCAGCCGTACAGGCGATCGCCACCGGCGTGGCCGTCTCGGTCGCGCTGGGCACCGTCGGGGTCGTCTTCGCGCCGGAGCTGTTGCAGATGCTCGGGGCGACGCCGGAGCTGGCGACCCACGGCCGGCTGTTCACCTCGATCATGCTCGGCGGCAATATCACCGTCATGCTGCTGTTCCTCATCAATGCGATCTTCCGGGGCGCGGGCGACCCGGCGCTGGCGATGCGGTCGCTCTGGCTGGCCAACCTGATCAACATCGCACTCGACCCGGTGTTGATCTTTGGACTCGGCCCGATTCCGGCGATGGGGCTGGAGGGCGCAGCGGTCGCGACGACGTTCGGGCGCGCCATGGGCGTGCTGTATCAGCTGCGGCAGCTGAGCAACCGTCGCGGGCGCATCGTCGTCGACTGGCGCAGCGCGTCGCTGGATGTCGCGGTGATGGTGCGGCTGTTCCGCGTCAGCGGCATCGGGGTACTGCAGTATCTGGTGAGCACGGCGAGCTTCCTGGGGTTGATCCGGATCCTCGCGCCGTTCGGCGAGTCCGTGCTGGCTGGGTACACCATCGCGATCCGGATCATCATCTTCATCCTGCTCCCGGCCTGGGGTATGGGGAACGCGGGAGCGACCCTGGTGGGTCAGAACCTGGGTGCCGGGAACCCGGACCGGGCCGAGCGGTCGGTCTGGTTCACGGCCCGATGCAACACGGTGTTCCTGGGCACCATCGGGGTCGTGATCCTGGCCTTCGCGACGCCGGTCGTCGGGCTGTTCACGACCGAGCCGGAGGTGGCGGCGGTGGCGGTCGCCTGCCTCCGCACGGTCAGCTACAGCTACGTCTTCTGGGGGTTCGGTCTGGTCACCGTGCAGGCGTTCAACGGCTCCGGCGACACGACGACGCCCGCCTGGATCAACTTCTTCGTGTTCTGGCTGGTGCAGCTCCCGTTGGCCTGGACGCTCTCGGGTCCGGGCGGTCTCGGGCAGGGCGGTGTGTTCTGGGCGATCGCCGTCTCGCAGAGCCTGCTCGCCGTGGTCGGCGTGCTCGCCTTCAGGCGGGGGACATGGAAACGGCGGGAGATCTAGTACCTAGACGGGGCTACGCCCCGACCCCCCCGCGACCACTCGCGGGGCCCCACCACCCCACTCCGCGTCCGCAGGGCGCGCCCGTGCGCGCCCAGGCCGTTTCCGACTGCAGGTTTCGGGCGGGGCGCCCGCTCTGGAAAATCGACCCGCGTCCTTGCTAGAGTCCCGCTTACCGTTACTTCTCTCTCTTCGGACGCCGGTTGGCGGCCAGGATCCGTTTGCGGAGCCGGATGCTGCCGGGGGTGACCTCGACGAGCTCGTCGTCGTTGATGAACTCGATCGCCTGGTCCAGGTTGAGCAGCCGCGGCGGGACCAGCCGCAGCGCGTCGTCGGCGCTGGCGGCGCGCATGTTGGTGAGCTTCTTCTCCTTGGTGACGTTCACGTCCATGTCGGCCGTACGGGCGTTTTCGCCGATGACCATCCCCTCGTAGACCGCGGTGCCGGCCTCGATGAAAATCTCGCCACGCTCTTGCAGATTGTAAATCGCATAGGCGGTCGCCTTCCCCACACGGTCCGCCACGAGCGCGCCGGTCGGCCGGCCGGCGATCGGCCCGTGCCACGGCTCCCACCCGGCGAACAGATGGTTCATGATGCCGGTGCCATGGGTATCGGTGAGGAACTGCGACCGGAACCCGATGAGCCCTCGCGTCGGAATCCGGAACTCGAGCCGGACGCGGCCGCTGCCGTGGTTGACCATCTTGGTCATCGAGGCCCGCCGGGTGCCGAGTTGCGCAATGACCACGCCTTGGTAGTCCTCGGCCACGTCGATGACCAGCTCCTCGACCGGCTCCTCGGTCCGGCCGCCGGTCTGCCGGGTGACGATCTCCGGTCGCGAGACCTGGAGCTCGTAGCCCTCGCGACGCATCATCTCCACCAGGATCGACAGCTGCAGCTCGCCGCGGCCAATCACCTTCTGCTGTTCCGGCGCGTCGGTGTCCTCGACCCGGATCGACACGTTGCCGACCAGCTCCCGCGCGAGCCGCTCGCGCAGGTTGCGTGAGGTGACGTATCGCCCGTCCCGTCCGGCCATCGGCGAGGTATTGATCCCGAAGATCATCGAGACGGTCGGCTCGTCGATGTGCTGCGGTGGGATCGGCCGTGGGTCGTTCGGGTCGGTGATGGTCTCGCCAATGGTGATGTCGTCAATCCCGGCGAGACAGATGATGTCGCCGGCGGCCGCCGTATCCACCTCCACCCGTCGCAACCCATCGAACAGATAGAGCTTCGTCACACGGGTCCGCTCCACCGAGCCATCCAGCTTCGCGACCGCGATCTGGTCGCCGATCGCCACCCGGCCGTTCACAATCCGGCTGATGGCGATGCGACCCAGATAGTCGTTCGAGTCGAGGTTGGCCACCAGGGCCTGTAGCGGGGCCTCCGGGTCTCCTTGGGGTGGAGGTATCCGGTCGACGATTGCGTCCAGCAGCGGCTGCAGCGTGTGGCCCGGCTCGGCGGGGTCCAGACTGGCGGTGCCTACCTTCGCGTTGGTGTAGACCACCGGGAACTCGATCTGATCCTCATGTGCGTCGAGATCGATGAACAGGTCATAGATCTCGTCGAGCACCTCCGCGGGACGCGCGTCGTGGCGGTCGATCTTGTTGATGACGACGATCGGCGGCAGCCCGTGCTCGAGCGCCTTCCGCAGCACGAAGCGGGTCTGCGGGAGCGGTCCCTCGGAGGCATCGACCAGCAGCAGCACGCCGTCGACCATCGTCAGCGTGCGCTCCACTTCGCCGCCGAAATCGGCGTGTCCCGGGGTGTCGACAATGTTGATGATCAGATTGCGATACGGGATGGCCGTGTTCTTGGCCATGATCGTGATCCCGCGCTCGCGCTCGAGGTCGATGTTATCGAGGGCTCGTTCCTCGACCCGTTCGTTCTTGCGGAACACGCCGCTCTGGTGCAACAGGGCGTCGACCAGCGTGGTCTTGCCATGGTCCACGTGCGCGATGATCGCGATGTTGCGTCGGAGGGGATTGGCGACACCGGCGGCGGCGGTCGCTGTCATGGGTGTGGTCGCTCCAGCAGACGTCATCGTCCCATTATGAGTGAACAGGCGGATCCTGGGTATGCGAAAGCGCTTGGCGGTCTCACCCGACCCCTGACATAATCCCTTCCATCGGTCAATCGAGTTGGGCGTCACGATGCATGGTGCTGGTGTCCCGGAACAGAGATGCGGAGCGGCGGGGCTGCAGACCCGCCGGTGACGGCGCGCTCACGCGTGCGAAAAGGCACGGCAATGATCACGACACAGCTGGCGGTTGCCTCGTGTGTCGCGGTCGCGCTGGGGGGCGGCCTGACCGCCGGCGTACTCGCCCGGCAGACCGAGTCTCCGGACGTCGAGCGACACGTCGCTGCCGCGCGTGAGGCTGCCGGTACCGAGCACACGCGCTTCTTCGACTATCTGTGCCGCGCCCCGCGGCGCCCCGCAGCGCGGCCGGCCGCGAGCCGGCCACCGGCGCAACCGACCCGGCGGCAGCCCCCGCCGCAGTCGGAGTGGTACGCCGAGCCGGCCAAGGTGTTCGACAACCTGTATTTTCTCGGCACCCGATCGCTCAACGCCTGGGCCCTCACCACCTCCGGGGGCATCGTCATCATCGACCCGCTGTATGACTACAACGTCGAGGCGGAGATCATCGAGGGGCTGCGGACGCTTGGGCTCGACCCGGCTGACATCACGCACGTGCTCGTGAGCCACGGGCACGGTGACCACTACGGCGGCGCGCAGCAGCTCCAGCGGCAGTTCGGCGCCAGCGTCCTGCTCTCGGCGCCCGATTGGGACATGATGCTGGCGAACCCCGGCCGCCAGCCGCAGCCGACCCGCGATATCGAGGTCACCGATGGCCAGCAGCTCAGTGTCGGGGACACGCAACTGACCTTCACGCTCACGCCCGGTCACACGCCCGGTACGATCTCGACGCTGGTGCCGGTCCGTGACGGCGGCCGGTCGCACATCGCGGCGCTGTGGGGCGGCACTGCGATGCGGCACACTGAGGAGTTCTACACCCAGTACATCGCCGGTGCGCAGACGTTCGCGGCGATGGCCGCCGACGCGGGCGCGGACGTCGTCATCTCGAACCACGCGATCTTCGATAGGGCGGACGAGAAGATCGAGGCGCTCGCGCGCCGCGCCGCCGGCGACCCGCACCCGTTCGTCATCGGTGAAGCGGCCACGCAGACCATGTTCGAGATGATCCAGCACTGCGCCCAGGCCGGTCTGGCCCGGCTCGCGCAGTAGCCGGTCAGGGCGCCATCTCGGGATGACGGCCCAGCAGGGCCGCCAGAAGCCCCGGGAGCGAGGCGATGGCGGTCGAGAGGCCACGGCGGACAGGGTAGACACCAGGAGCAGACACATGAGAACCAGCCTCATCATGCGAGGCCTCGCCGCGCTGACAGCCGTCTGGCTGGCCGGCGGCTGGACGCTGCACGGGCAGGAGCGCGCCGAGATCACCAAGGCGCAGGTCGACCAGTGGATGGAGGATCTGTCGAACTGGGGCCGCTGGGGCGCCGACGACCAGCTCGGCGCCGTCAACCTGATCACCCAGGCGAAGCGGAGACAGGCGCTGGCCTTGGCAACAACCGGCGAGGTCGTGTCGCTGTCGCGACCGATCCGCATCGTCTCGCCCCCGGACGACCCGGACTCCACCGCCGCGTTCACCAGCCTGCGTGTCACCAACATCCAGTCCGGCTTCCTGATGGAGCGACAGCAGGTGGCGTTCCACGGGTCGACGGTCAGCCATCTGGATGCACTGTGCCACGCGCACCACGAGGGCAAGATCTATAACGGCATCGCGCTCGACGCGGTCTTCACCGAGACCGGGTGCACGCAGATGGGGATCAGCGGTCTCGCCGGCGGCATCGTCACCCGGGGTGTCCTGCTCGACATCCCGCGGCTCAAGGGGCTCGACGCACTCGAGACCGGCACACATGTCTATCCGGAGGACATCGAGGCATGGGAGCGCCAGACCGGGGTCACGGTCTCGGCCGGCGACGCCATCTTCCTGCGCACCGGACGCTGGGTGAACAACAACCGGTCCGGCTACGACATCACCGTCGCGCCCTGGCTGAAGCAGCGCGACGTCGCCCTGGTCGGCAGCGACGGCACCCAGGACGTCGGTCAGATACCGGGCACCGTCCTCCCGTTCCACAAGCTGGTGCTGGTCGCGCTCGGCGCGAACATCTTCGACAACATGGATCTGGAGGCACTGGCCGAGACCGCCGCCCGGCTCAACCGCTGGGAGTTCCTGCTGGTCGCCGCGCCGATCCCGAATCCGGGCGGCACCGGCTCGCCGCTGAACCCGCTGGCGATCTTCTGAGCGGCTGTGGAGCCCGTTCATCGCCGCAGAGCACGACCCCTGGAGGTGTACTCGTGACACTGAATCTTGATCGGCGGTGGTTGTCCGTCATCCTCCTCGCCCTTGTCTCGGCAGCGTGCACGACCACCGCCGACGGCCTGGCGGAAGACGTCGCCGGGGCGCGCGACCTCGCGATGGTCGCACCGGAGACGGTCGGTATCTCGTCTGAACGGCTCGAGCGGCTGGACGCCGGCATGCGGCAGTTCGTCGAGGACGGCCGGCTCGCAGGGGTCGTGACGATGATGGCGCGTCATGGCAAGACGGTGCACTTCAGCGCCGCCGGCACCATGGACATCGAGAGCGGCGCCCCGATCACCACAGACTCGATCTTCCGCATCTACTCGATGACCAAGCCGATCACCGGGGTCGCCATGATGATGCTCTATGAAGAGGGCACGTGGCGGCTGAACGACCCGGTCACAAAGTTCATCCCGGAATTCGAGAACCTGCAGGTCTACGCGGGTGACGGACCCGATGGGGAGCCCCGGTTCGAGGACGCCACCCGCTCGATGACGATGCGCGAGCTGATGACCCACTCGTCGGGGCTGGCCTACGGGCTCGGCGCCTCGAATCCGGTGGACCGGATGTATCGCGAGTCGCGCGTGCTCGACTCGAGCACACCACTGCAGGAGATGATCGACACTCTGGCGACGCTGCCGCTGCTCTATCAGCCGGGTGCGCGCTGGTACTACAGCATCGCGGTTGACGTGCAGGGCTATCTGGTCGAGCAGCTGTCCGGCCAGCCGTTCGACCAGTTCCTGCAGGCGCGCATCTTCGACCCGCTGGGCATGGCCGACACGGCGTTCTACGTGCCGGCGGAGAAACTCGACCGCCTGGCCCTGATTCACACCCAGGATGAGGACGGCGCGCTGGTGCCGCCCCAACGGGGTGGGGACGTCACCACGCCGCCGACCCGCGCCTCGGGTGGCGGCGGGCTGTACAGCACGACCACCGACTACATGCGGTTTCTCCAGATGGTGCTGAACGGCGGAGAGCTCGACGGGGCCCGGCTGCTGTCGCCACGCAGCATCGAGATGATGCGCACCAATCACCTGCAGGAGCAGGCGCTCAGCACGATGCGCCCCGGTTTCGGCTTCGGGCTGGACTTCGGCGTGATCATGGACCCGGCCGCTGCCGGCGAGCCGTACTCGAAAGGCTCATTCCAGTGGGGCGGCGCGGCCGGCACCTGGTTCTGGATCGACCCGGTCGAGGACTTCGTCTTCGTCGGCATGATCCAGCACCGGGGACGCACCGTCGGCGAGGTGCAGGGCGCCTCGCGGAATCTGGTGTATCAGGCGATTCTGGACTAGGCGACGGAGGCTCATCGTGCGTGCACAAAGACCCGTTCCACTCTGTGTGGCCGCCACCGTCGCGCTCCTCGCCACCGTCGCGGTCCAGCACGGATCGCTCACGGCGCAGTCGTCCTACCGCCTCGTCGACGACTGGCCGCATCTGCCGGACGACTTCGAGTGGGGCCAGCTGCCCAACGTGACCATCGACCACGACGGCAACATCTACGCCTTCCACCGCGCCGAGCCGCCGGTGCTCAAGTTCAGCCCCGAGGGCGCACTGCTGAACACGTGGGGTGCGGGCATGATGGTGCGGGCGCACGGCTTCCGGATCACCCCGGACGGGAACATCTTCGCGACCGACCAGCGAGGGCACCGAGTCTACAAGTTCAGCACGGCGGGAGCGCTGCTGCTGGCGCTCGGTGAGACGGGCGTGCCCGGCGAGGACGCCGAGCATTTCAATGGGCCCGCCGACGTCGCCGTGGCGCCCAACGGCGATTTCTTCGTTGCCGACGGGCACGGCAACAACCGGATCGTGAAGTTCGCGGCTGACGGCACGTTCATCACGGCGTGGGGGACGGAAGGCAGCGCCCCCGGCGAGTTCGACCTGCCCCACACGGTCGCCTTCGATTCCCAGGGCCGGCTCTTCGTGGGTGACCGCGGCAACCATCGGATCCAGATCTTCGACCAGAACGGCACCTTCATCGACCAGTGGACCCAGTTCGGCTGGCCGAGCGGCATCTACATCAGCCCGGACGACACCATCTATGTCGCCGACTATCAGTCGAAGCTGGGGATCACGATCGGCAGCGCACAGGACGGCACCGTCACCGGGTTCATCGAGGGCACCGAACCCGAGGGCGTGGTGGTCGACGCGATGGGCAACGTCTACGCGGGTGAAGTCGGCGGCCGTATGTTGAAGAAGTTCGTCAAGCCGTAAGTGCGTCGCGCAGTCAGCTGGTCGACCAGGCCGCCCTCGCCGTCGCTGCGACCGTGCTGACACGCGGGGCGGTGCTGTGGACGCGCACCCGGCGTGACTTCGCCGACGTGCCCGGCCTCGACCTGTATTCGCCACGGGCAGCTGGAGGAAGGCCTGTGTGTTCACCGTTGCCGTTTGACACGTTCTACCACGCAGAGGAACATCTGCCGTACCCGACGACGCTCGGTTCCTACCCTCCAGGAGAACGGCAATGGCACTCTACGCCTTCGACGGCACCGGTAACGAGGACGAGGACGAGGACGATCTCGACTCCAACGTCGTGGATTTCTTCAACGCCTACGACGACCCGTTGAAGAACATGGACCCCAAGGAGGAACGCGGCAGTCTGTATCTGAAAGGGATCGGGACGCGGGCCAAGACGAAGCTGGGGAACACGATTGCCAAGGCGTTCGGCATCGGAGGGCACCGGCGCATACGTCAGGCGCTGGACCGGCTCGAAACCAACTTCGAGGCGGGAGACGAGACGATCGACATCGTCGGCTTCAGTCGCGGCGCGGCAACGGCCATCTCCTTCGCCAACGCGATCGCAGAACAGCTCGAGGACCTGCCTGTTCGATTCATCGGGGTATGGGACATCGTGGGGCAATTCGGCCTTCCGGGCAGGCACCTCAACGCCGGGCACAATCTCACGATGCCCCCCAACGTCGAGCACTGCTACCATGCCATGGCGCTCGACGAGGCACGGTTGCTGTTTCCGCTGACGCGGCTCAGCGGCACCGGGGATGCGGAGGGGCGGCCCCTCGTGGAGGTCTGGTTCCGTGGGGTCCACTCGGACATCGGCGGCGGCAATGGCAACCGTGGCCTGAACTGGATCTCGCTGAACTGGATGTACGGGAACGCGATGCGGGAAGCGCTGCCGATCAACGCCGCCGCGGTCGAGGTCAACCTGAGGGACAAGAACGAGCCGCAGAAAATCCGTGCGCAGTTCGACGTGGGACCGCCGCGGAAGGTCCTGTCAACCGATCTGTTGCACGCGAGCGTCCGTCTGGCACCGGGCGGGCCTGACCGCCCCCACAATAATCCGCCATTCGAGCTGGCGCGCATCGACGACGCCGGGGCGGTGTCTTCCCCGACGGCGTGACCCGGTCCAGGAGGCGTCGTGGCTGTTGACCCAGGTGTGGCCGAGGCGTACTACGCGACCGCCTGCGGTCGCCTCGACGATCTCGATACGACTCTCCAGACCCTGGCGAGATGCCTCCGACGAGCATCCGGTTTCTCTGACGACGAATCGGTGACGCTCGAGGCCGCGGGCGTAGCGGCACGGGAGGCAATTGCCCAACTGCTCGCGACGCTCGACATTCTCGAGCGCACCGGGCTCGGTGTCGTCGACCTGCAGGGTCGGATGAAGAAAGAGACCCGACAGCTCGTGACGCCGCTCAAGCGCATCGACGCGCTCGCGTCGACAAGGGCCAAGACCGACGGGACACTAGCGCGGCGTCTGCATGAGCTGGAAGAACACGCCCAGTTCGCCGCCGGCGCCTTGTTCCCGTCCAGTGTGCACGGACTGGATCAGGTCAACGACCTCATCCTGTTCAAGCTGCGTCCGCTTGTCTTGCCACGCTTCAATCGCGAGGTGGACCGCCAGACGCAGAAGGGCACGTGGAACGACGAACGCAGGAGCGCGGTCGAGGCTGCGCACGAGGAGATCGAGAAGCCGTTCCGGCACCTCACCAGGTTTCTCAACCGACTTGCGGTCGAGCCGGTCGACGCCGCGACGATTCGACAGGGTGTCAGATCACATCGTGCGGTGATGGCGGCCGTTGCGAAGATGGCCCGCACCCTGCGCCGGCGTCCCCACTTCTCCGGGTTCGGCGGGATCCTCGGCGATGTCCGCGCAATCGCGTTGGCTGCCCGCAAGGGACTCCTCCGGCTCGAGGTCCCGCTGTTTCCCGCGTGGGAGAAGCTGGGACCCCTTCGCCCACTGATCACCAAGGACCTCTACGACCACCTGGCCGGAGTGCAGAAGTTCGCGCTGCTCAACATCACCGCACGGATGCTGGCAACCGGTCTTGGTGACCGCACTCTCCTCGCGTCGGACTTCAAGATTGTGATCTGGCAGGTCTTTCCAGACCGAATTTATCTCCAGGCTGACGCCAAGCTCATCAGAGAGGTGAGAAAGCACACGGCGCTGTTCAAGACAGCCCCAGCTGGCCTGCACCGGTTCAGCGCGGGTAGCTACAAGCAGCGGCGGCCGTCACGCGGAGGGCTCCAGCTCAGCTACGCGCCCGAGGTGGAGGACAGCACCACGACGGTGAACATCGATGCCGACATCGACCTCTTCAAGCGCCCGTTCAGCCATTTCTTCGCAGAAGTGCTCGTGAACCATCTGACCGGCTCGACGACCAGCCAGTATCGGGTGCATGACATTCTTGCCGACCAGCAGGTTCCACCGATCGGCGGCTTCGAAGTGCTGCACACCGCGGCGCTCGCCTGAGCCGCGGGTTTCGACGCGGTGCTGCGCACCTTGCGCCTGGGTTGGTCTCGCGACGATTGGACTCGCTGATGGCCGCGGCGATGGCTCTCTGATGCATCGTGGGGCCGTCGCTCGAGTGAGCGATGATTCCGTCAGGGGGCGCGGTCCCATGTGTCCAGGCGTCGCTGTGGCACCCGATGAGCGTCGCTCGTCGTCGTGCATTCGATCTCCGAGTCAGAGGGTTTTGAGATACTCGAGCAACGCCGCCTTGTCCTCAGGCGTCAGATCCGCGCCGTAGACGTGTCCCGCGTTGCCGTTCCCCGGCAACGCCGTGTCGAACGACACACCTTCGCGCTCGGCATCCGGACCGGACGCAATGAAGCCCACGTCGTCCCAGTTGTACACGTCATAGGCACGAAAGAAGAGCGAGGGCCGCTCGTCGGGAGACAGCAGCGCCCGCAGGGTTGGGACCGACCCGTTGTGCAGATACGGCGCTCTCAGCCACAGACCATCGAGCGGCATGGTGACATAGCCGTCCGTCTTGCGGAAATGGCTGAACTGCCACGGATAGCCCTCGCCGATGGTCAGCATCCCCTCTGCCAGCTCGGCCGAGAACGAATCCAGCCGGGCGCGGTCGGTCCCGATCTCCGCCACCGGAATGACATCGCCCATCCGGGTGCCGTCGAGGTCGTGGCAGCTGGCGCACACGGTCACATAGACCTCCCGTCCGGCGGCCAAGAGCGTGGGGTCGATGCGGTCCTCGGGAAACGCCGGCGGCGGCAGGTCCAGCACCCACGCGGCGATCCGATCGAGCGACACCACGTCAAGCGACTCCGGCGTTGCCCCCGCCCCGATGGCCGCG
>SMUY01137994.1_pt1 | contig 16709 bp, 17 predicted proteins | sample 2456441 | NCBI WGS metagenome assembly SMUY01 (sample SAMN11095931, study PRJNA526329) | marine sediment metagenome | biome: Marine sediment; feature: Surficial sediment; material: Deep marine sediment; isolation source: Hadal surficial sediment | place: Pacific Ocean | collected 2014-11 | depth...
AAGTTTGGCGGTACTACCATACAATACGCCATCTATGATCAGGGGATTACATTGAATCTGAGAGCGACCTTTAGGATCTGCCTCTCCCCCTTCGAATGTCCAGGCAACCTGCAGGTTTGAAACATTCTCCCTGGTGATCTGTACTGCATCAACAAAATGAGAACTGTGGTGATCACCCAGATATACCGGCCAGTTGATGTCGGTTTTGGTTGAACAACCGGCAAAGGCTAATATTAACAATATCGGGTATGTCCGCATGTATTTGGAAACTTTAATATTGATTATTGAAATGGTAAATTGCAACTTAAATTTTAATATTCGCTGATGCTAAGAATATTGTTGTTAACCTTTGGTTTATTTTATTGGTTCCAGGCGCACAGCCAGGATCCAAACTATAAACACCTTTAATTACCATTAGTGATTTAAGAATAAAATGAACACTAGAAAACTTGGAAACTCAGATCTTGAACTAACCGTCATCGGTTTGGGGACCTGGGCACAGGGAGGTGCAGGGTGGAAATTTGGGTGGGGCCCGCAGGATGATGCTCAATCCATTGCAGCCATTCACAAGGCAATTGATAGCGGTATTAACTGGATTGATACCGCAGCGGTTTATGGATTAGGGCACGCAGAAGAAATTGTTGGAAAAGCCTTGAAAGGAATGACAGATCGTCCAATCATAGCCACTAAATGTGCGCGCAACTGGGATAGCGATGGAAATATTGTAAAAATCCAAACCAGAGAAAGCATCAAAAAGGAAGTCGAAAACAGCTTAAAGAGGCTTGGGGTGGATGTGATCGATTTATATCAGGTCCACTGGCCGGAGCCGAAGGAGCAAGTTGAAGAAGGATGGGAAACCATGACGGAATTGGTGAAAGAAGGAAAGGTACACTATATCGGGGTATCCAATTATAATGTTGAACAATTGAAACAAATTAGTGCCATTCAAAAGCCAGTGTCATTGCAACCACCCTATAGTATGATTGCCCCAGCCTTTGAAAACGAGTTACGGGCGTATTGTGAAACTAATGATATTGGTGTGGTATGCTACAGCCCCATGTACAAAGGTTTATTAACGGGAAAAATTACCAGAGAGCGGGTGGCTGCTTTTCCCTCAGACGATCATCGCATAAACGATCCCAACTTCAATGAACCTAAACTTACCCAGAATTTAAATCTTGTAGAACGATTAAAAGTCATTGCGGAAGATCTTAATATTACCGTGGCCCAGTTGTCCATAGCGTGGGTACTACGTTGGCCCGGTGTAACTTCCGCCATTGTGGGGGCACGTAGTCCTCAGCAATTAGCTGAAACCCTGGCGGCTGGCGGTATTGAGTTACCGGAAAGTGCCGTAGCAGAAATTCAAAATATTATGGAATCATGAAGAATATTCAAAAACCAGCTGGTATATGGCTGGACTCGCGCGATGCCTATATTGTCTACTTAGATAATGGTTCAGAAAAAATACTCCATTTATCTTCAAATATTGATGAGTCTCACCCGGTTGGCGGCAGTGGGACATCCACACCCTATGGATCCCAGGAGGCAATTTCCGAGACCGGACATTTACGCCGCCGCCAACAGCAAGAAAAGCAGTATTACCACTCCATTATTGAAAAACTGTCCCCTCGTGATGGGATTTATATAATTGGGCCATCTCATGCTAAAATAGGGTTAGAGCAGGAAATGAGCAAAGAACCGCGACAATCTGAAAAAATTCTGGCGGTAGAATCTTGTGACCGCATTACTGATAATCAGATCAAGGCTAAGGTCAGGGACTTTTTTAAAGACAGGTGAGGGACGGTTTTACCATGACCTATTCAAGAATTTTAGTTCCCATCGATTATTCAGATTGTGCATTAAACGCTTTGGAATATGCCATATCCTTTGCAAAAGAAACTGATGCCAAACTGATTTTGTTGCACGCTTACCATATTCCGGTACCGGCTGCAGAAGCCACAATGTCTATCAATACCCATCTGGTCGATGATTTTATAAAGGAAGGTAATGAAAAAATGAAGCAACTTTTTAAACGTTACCCCGAATTGGATCACCTGGTAGAAGCCACAAAAAATGAAATGGCATTTGTCACCGATGCCATTGCTTCTGAAATTAAAGAAAGTAAAGTGGACCTGATAATCATGGGAACCCATGGAGCCAGCAATGCCTTTGAAGAACTGGTCGGCAGTAACACTTTACACATTATCAAAAAGTCCAACAAACCGGTGTTAGCAGTACCAAATGAAGTTAACCACTTCACAATCAAAGAAATATTGTTCTCCTATGATTACCATTCCATAGATAGCAAAGAAACCATTCAACCTTTGATTGATTTCGCTCTTTTATTCGGCGCCCAAATTCATGTACTTCATATTACTGATAAAATGGACCGAATTCACTCCGGGGCCATAAGTGAAGCGAAGATATTGGAACAGTATTTAAAAGATATTCCTCACCAGTATCATATGCTGGCCGGGAAACATGTAGAAAGTGAAATCCTGGAGTATATTAAGAACCATGGGATTGATACCCTGGCTGTTATGCCCAGGAAACACACCATGTTTGAACGATTGTTCCAGACCAGTATAACCAAACAACTGGCTCATCATAGTAAGATTCCAATGCTGGCGTTTCATAGCTGAGGCTTTAAAGCAAAGCGCATGGACAGAGGGCTCTGACCCTTTTAGCGGGCATATTCAAATTTTTACTTTTATTAATTTAACAACCATGATCCCAGCCACCCCAAATCATAACAACATTCAATATTGTAAAATGTCAAATCCTAAATCTCTCCGGTGTTAGGCACCGTAATTTCAGAATTTTTAACTAATATAGTAAAGCGCCTAACTAATTTACAAAAGCAATGCTAACATACTCCTGGCAAAATACACTTAAGTTAATTCCAGGAATATTTTTTCTACTGGCGCTGCTTTATGTGGGTCAAAAACTCCTGATTCCGTTGAGCTTTGCTCTTCTTATCAGTTTAATTTTGTTCCCAACAACCCGCTGGTTGGAACAGCGAGGATGGCCAAAGATTCTGGCTATTCTTAGTAGTATGTCTATTTTACTGGTATTACTATCAGGTCTTATCATTTTATTGATCCAGCAGTTTAGCCAGTTCTTAAACCGGTGGCCTCAAATGCAGATAAAGCTGGAAACGGGAATAAGTCAAATTGCAACAAACACTGGGGCTTTTTTAGGGTTTTCTGATGTGGAACAACAAGAGTGGATCAATACTTTAATAAATAATTTTACTGAATATCTTCTAAATCGGCTGCCACAAAGTTTGTATCAGACTTCCATAAATCTGGTTTTGATTTTATTAGTCCCTTTTTATGTGATTCTTATGCTGTATTATCGTAGTCTATTGGTTGAATTTTTGCACCGCCTTACCAGGCAATGGTCATTCAAAGAACTCAAAGAAATACTAAACGACAGCATTCATACTTACTTTCGCTTTATTAAGGGAATGGCTTTAGTATACTTAATTGTCGGAATTTTAAATAGTGTAGGGTTGGCCTTACTGGGTATTCCGAATGCCATATTGTTTGGGTTAATAGCCTCGATTCTGACATTTATTCCTTATGTGGGGATAACAATAGGGGCATTGTTACCCATTACCATTTCATGGCTTATTTATGATTCCCTTTGGTATCCATTAGGTGTTATCACGGTATTTATTTTTATACAGATCCTGGAGGCCAACGTGATATTTCCAATTGTAGTAGGCCATCATCTTAAGATCAATGCACTGGCAGCCATTGTAGTGATAGTAGCGGGGGGGTTACTGTGGGGAGCCGCAGGAATGATATTGTTTCTGCCTTTTATAGCCATTTTTAAACTGGTGCTGGACCGGGTTGACAAAAATCACCCAGCCGCCATTTTGTTGCGTCCCTAATTGGGACAGTCGCGACAACCAGGTTAAGAATAGTGGTCGCTTATCCTTAAAACTTTGGCCCCCCGGACAAAGCCAAACTTGAGATCAAGCAAAGCTTGATTTGCATCTTTCAGGGCATATTCCTGAACATGTGGCTTGATCGGAATTTCAGCTGCCAGCCACAAAAATTCTTCTACATCCTTTCTGGTAACATTGGTTACGCTTTTGATTTCTTTCTCCATCCACAAATGATCGGTATAGTCAAGGGTTGTGAGGATGTCCCGGTCTTGATTTTCTTTTCTAATGGCATTGACTACCAATCTCCCACCTGGTTTCAGGCATTTCAGCGCTTCCAACACCGGTTTCCATACTGGAGTAGTGTCAATGACCGCATCCAGCAGCTCCGGCGGTTTATCCATGGTAGCCCCTGCCCAAAACGCTCCCAGCGCTCGAGCGAACTGACGCTCCTTAGGGTTGCGGGCAAAGACGAAAACTTTAGTTTTTGGAAAACTGTGCCTAACCATCTTTAGTACCAAATGAGCAGAGGCGCCAAAACCCGTAAGTCCCAGGTATTGTCCATTTTTGAGGCCGGTAAGCTGTAAAGAACGGTAACCGATAGCTCCGGCACACAATAGAGGAGCAGCTTCTACATTTGAAAGGGCCGAAGGAATTTTATAAGCAAAATCCTCTAACACTTTCATGTATTCTGCATAACCCCCGTTAGCGTCACGGCCAGTAGCTATAAAGTCGGCACACAAGTTCTCCCGACCGGATTGGCAATAGGTACAATTACCGCAGGCAGAAAATATCCAGGCTACTCCCACCCGGTCTCCCACTTTCAATTTACTTACCGCTTTGCCCGTTTCTACTACCTCCCCAATTGCCTGATGACCGGGGGTCATGGGAAAACAAGCCGGTGGAGTGCGTCCTTCAATTTCATCCAATTCAGTATGGCAAATGCCACAAACAGAAACCTTAATCAGGACTTCCTTATCACAGGGAACAGGAACAGGAAGATCCACCAATACCAAAGGATTTGCACATTCATCCAATTTACTTAAGTGCGGGATTACCATGGCTTTCATAGTTACTGAATGTTAGAGGTTAACTCCTGACTTAAATTTACATTGTTGACAAGGATCAGCCTGTAGTCTTGGCTTAATCATAGTTTTCACGAACTAAAATACTTAAATTCCCTTTGTTGTTGATTTAATTCTCCTAATTATTCTATTCGCTATAACAAGGCTAATTTAACAGTTGTTTGTCTCTATTGTTTATGATCGGAATCATACCTCAACTTTTATGAAAAAGACTTTAGTATTTGCACTTTATACACTTTTTATTTTATTCCATCCTTATGATTCAAAAGCCCAATCCAACTGGGAAGCAGGCATCCGTATTGGTGAATTCGTCTCCTTCGATGCCACCATACCCATAGGACTGGCTCCCAGATTACACCCGGCAATATATTTTGACCGTTTCGGAATCGCGTCCTATTTTGACTGGATGTTCGCAATTTCAGGGGGCCCAAAAGGTTTAAAGTTTTATCCCGGTGTAGGTCCTGAATTCTGGCTGGAAGGTGATTTCGATTTTGATATTGCCGGTAATTTTGGTGCTGAATATTCTTTTGATTTTCCATTGACTGTAGGAATAGACTGGAGACCAGCTTTTCGCACCACCGACGACTTTAAATTCAGGGCCGGTAACGTAGGAGTCACCGCCCGGTTCCGCTTCGGTGAAGGAGTGAGGTTTGTAAAAGTGAAATAGCGTAAATCATGATTCCGTAGCTTCAAGCTACGGAAAGCTGCATGGGTATTCGTTATGATTCCGTAGCTTCAAGCTACGGAAAGGTGCTTAATTGTTAATTGTCAATTATTAATTAACTACCCTTTCCCTCTCAGCATTCTATTCCAATAAAACCAAGGTAGAATGTACTTCTTCAAGATCCACATATCCCAGCGGGGCCTGGAAGTATCTACCGGCAATGTCGGTGCCGCCTTGTTTTCATAATCGAATTCGGCCAGCATCATTTTGCCGTAACCGGTTACTATGGGACAAGAAGAATATCCATCGTATTGAGAATCGCCAATTTTATTACGATTTAGCCAACCGAGTACATTTTCTACCAGGATGGGCGCCTGTTTTCTTACCGCAGCGCCCGTTTTGGCGTTAGGCGTGCCAGCTACATCGCCCAAAGAAAACACATCGGCATATCTTTTATGCTGAAAGGTGTACTTGTCCACATCCACCCAGCCGTAAGGGTCATCAGCCATGGCCAAGGAACTTTCTTTTATGAAATCAGGAGCGCTTTGGGGAGGCGCAGTATGCATAAATTTGAAAGGGATTACCACATGGTTCTCTCCTTCAATTCTCAATCCTAATTTGATGCTGACGGCATCGCTAAGGTCCGGTATATGTTCAGCATTGGTGACTTCATAAACGGCTTCCTGCTGCTCCGGCCGTACCTCTACTAACTTGTGGAAGAAGAATGTATGGATATTTCTTTCCTTTACAATATCTTCCAGAGCCTCTTTAAACGGTGTTACTGCAAAAATCACTGAACCCGGAGTGGCAAAAATGACGTTGGTTTGGTCTCTAACTCCGCTTCTTCTGAAATGATGTTCCGCCAGGTACATAATCTTTTGCGGGGCGCCGCCACACTTAATAGGGGTATGGGGTTGAGTAAACAGAGCATTCCCACCGGAAAAATTTTGCAGCAACTCCCAGGTGTACTCAGTGTACTGTTTATCATAATTCGAGGTAATTCCATGGGTGCCAATGCCCTCAGCAAGCCCCGGAGTAACACTCCAGTTATATTGAATCCCTGCGGCCACAATAAGTATTTCATACTGAAGGTGAGACCCTTGTTTGGTAGTGACTACCTTACTGTCCGGATCAATAGATACTGCATGATCCTTTATCCAGCTCGCACCTTTAGGAATCAGGTTTTTTTCATCTCGCCCAGTAGCCTTCAGGTCATAGGTCCCCGCTCCTACCAGGGTCCAGGCTGGCTGGTAATAGTGCTTATCCGAGGGTTCAATAATACCTAGTTTTAAGTCCGACTGTTTACGCAATAATTGTGCTGCTACGGTGATTCCTGCGGTTCCTCCGCCAATGATTAGTACTTTATAATTTTCCATGGTTTTTATGTTTCTAATGTTTCTAATATGCACAGTCGCCTGTCTTGGACGAATGACCACTACTTCCATTAAATATGAATATAATGTCGTACGCCTAGTCTATAAAAGGTTCAATTGCCTTTTTCAATTGAAAGGCTTGCTGTACTCCGGATTGGCGCCACATTATCTCGCCATTCTTGAACACCGCCAATGTAGGTACTCCCTGAATGTGGTACTTTCGCGCCACTTCAGGATTGGTATCTACATCAATTTTTACAATTCTTATCTTGTCACCCAGTTGAGATTTTAACTCATCCAGAATTGGAGGCATCATTTTACATGGCCCGCACCATTCTGCTGAAAAATCGATCAACACCGGTTTGTCGCTATTGATTAAGTCCGAGAATTTGCTGCTTTGTTTCATTATATTAATCAAGTATTAATGCGGTAATTTATCTCTTAATACCCCATAGGTAAAAGTGCCCACAGTAGCACTGGCTATAACCACCAGCATCACTCCCACCCCATGGCCAACCAAAACAAACATAGGTCCGGGGCAAGCACCGGTAAGGGCCCAGCCCAATCCAAATATGATACCCCCAATAAGATACCGAGCGATGCCCTTTTTTTTCGGAGTAATGCTGATCTCCGTTCCAATTAGTGACTTCATATGGGTTCTTTTGATCAATTGAATCAAAATTATTCCAATCACAATGGCCGATCCAATTACCCCGTACATATGGAAGGAATCAAATCGAAACATTTCATAGATACGATACCAGGAAACCACTTCAGACTTGCTCATTAAAATCCCGAAGAATACCCCTACTAGTAAATATTTTAAGTATTTCATGTTTAATTCAGCCTTTAAAGATTCATTATTCCAGGTAGAAACAGGTAAGTCATGATCAAACCGCCTATAAAGAACCCGGTCACTGCGATCATTGATGGAATTTGCAGGTCACTGATGCCGCTTATAGCATGCCCGGAGGTACAACCGCCAGCATAACGGGAGCCAAAGCCTATTAAGAAACCACCCCCAACCAGTATGATTAGCCCTTTTAGTGAGAACAGGGTTTGCCAACTAAAAATAGCACTTGGAATATATTCAGCCCCGGGATTGTCAATTCCCAGCTCCTTTAATGCAATTATTGTGGGTTCGGCAAGCTGAATCCCTGGTTCTATGGTTAAATATTGTTGAGCAATAAATCCACCGATCAAAGCACCCACTATAAATACCAAATTCCAGATTCGCTTTGTCCAGTCAAATTTGAAGAAATCGGTTACTTTACCAGCTCCAGCCATGGAACACATTGTAGCGAGGTTGGCGGAAACACCAAAGTTGTTGCCAAAGTAGAGCAGGCCAAACATGACCAGTGCGATTAATGGGCCACCTACATACCAGGGCCAGGGCTGACTTATGTATTCTATCATATTTATCAATTAGAAATTACAAATTAGGAATTATGAATTACGCCACGCCTCCTGCGGTATCCTTTTCTACATATTCTTCCACCGCTTCACTTAGATCATATACCTTATTTTCAGGCAATGCCGCAGACAAAATACTGTAACCCGCTGCCGACCGGTAACCTCCGGCACAGTGTATCACAATCGGTTTTTCAGTGGTGATCTGTTGCACCCTTTCGCGTAATTCGTGCAACGGGATGTTTACGGAATGATCAAAAAACTTCTCTGATTTAAACTCAGAAGCGTTGCGGATATCAACTATAAAATACTTTTCCTGGTGGTTTTTGAAGTTTTCCAGATCCAGCGTCTCACCGTTACCACCAAATTGATCAAGTGATACTACCTTGGCAGCTACTATATTCATTTCGTAACCGATCTTAGCTGCTTTTCTGATTACACTTTCCAATTCCAGATCATTCTTTGCCAGCAGGTAAAACTGCTCATCGGGTCCAACAATAGATCCCAGCCAGGTTTCAAATTTATCACCCTCCATGATATTCAGGACACCGTCAGTATGGCCTGACTTCTTGAATACCTCTTGAGGTCGTGTATCCACTACCAGGATATCAGGTTTTAATACATCATCTTTTCCCAGTCTGGGTACGGCATCCACACTTTCCCTATAAGGGGCACTGCCTGTCCGGTTAATCTCAACATCATAGGGAAAATACTTCGGTATGAAAGGCTGGTCTTCCAGCAATGATTTCACAAACAACTCCTCATTGTCAATTTGAAAAGCCCAGTTTTGCTTTTTTTCCTGACCAATGGTACTGTAAGTATCCTCAGCCATCTGTTTACCGCATAAAGAGCCCGCTCCATGAGCTGGATAAACCAAAACATCATCATCCATCGGTTCAAAAACTTCGTTCAGTGTTTTATACATCATCCGCGCCAAACCTTCCCTTTGCATCTGAATGTGTCCGGCCCCTTCTCTTAAATCGGGTCGACCAACATCACCAACAAACAGGGAGTCTCCGGTATATACCGAATGCGGTTTACCATTTTCATCCAATAACAAATAGGAATTGTGATCTGGAGAATGACCCGGAGTAAATAAAGCCCTCATGGTTATTCCACCAATTTTAACCTCATCACCGTCTTCCATGGGTTCAAAAGGATAGGATACCCCAACTTTAGGATTGATATAAATTTTAGCCCCCAGCTTTTCATGCAGCTCAAGGTGGCAGCTGGCAAAATCAGCATGCGGATGGGTTTCGAACACCGTTATGATCTTAGCTCCATGAGATTCTGCAAAATCAATATAGGGTTGCGGGTCCCTGCCTGGGTCTACCAGCGCTACTATGCCTTCGCTCAGTATGGCATAGGATGCATGACCCAGCGCTTTGTCATAAAACTGCTCAAGTTTCATTTCTTTAATTGTTTGATTATTTAACATAAGTATTTACAGATTCTGCTGATCCGTGTTTAGAAATCATTCAAATCGCAATTTTCCATGCACTCAATCACTTTCAAAACCTCCTTCAACTTTAATCGATAGTAGACTTTTTTCCCGTCTCTTCGACTATCAAGAATGCCTCTTAACTTCAAATATGAAAGACAATGTGAAACCAGGGATTGCTCAGCATTTAATAACTCACTTATTTCATTCACAGCGAGATCATCATAGATACTCAACAAATCAACTATGCTCAAACGCAAAGGGTTTCCAATTGCCTTCAGGATGAATGCTACTTTTTCAACTTTTTTGATATCCAATGTTTCTGTTCTCATAATCAAGTGTACGATATATATGTACAAATGTTCATATATTCCTATATTAATTTTATTCAACTAGTCCCATAGCATGCGCCGGGTGGTATGTCTCTCTACATTAGTTTGTACTGCATGTTTATTCTGCAGTGGTTGCTGACTGCTGTCACTGTCATAATGAGCTACTGCATCGTGTACATGCATAAACATATTATTTTCCCCAATCAAATCAATTAAACCACTTTTGTACATGATATCTCTAACAGGTCCAATGGTACCTGCCAGGTAGATTTTGATCCCTCCTGTTCTAAACTCATTGAAACATTCAACCAACATATGTACTGCACTGGAATCAAGGGTACTTATTGCTTCAGCATTTAATATTACCAATTTTAACTGATGGCCTTTCCCTTGAACCATTTGCATAAGTTTGTCTTTGAAGTAATTGGCATTGGCGAAAAACAATGGCGCATCAAAGCGCATCACTAAAATGTCGGGCCTTTGTTCAACCTGTGGAAATCGTTCAATATTTCTGTAATAATTGGTATTTGGCACTTTACCTAAGGAGGCTATATGAGGGTAAGCACTGCGATAAATGACCATTGCCAAGGACAGCACAACTCCGACCATTATCCCTTGTTCAATGCCCAAACCTAAAGTAGTGAGAAATGTGATCAACAGCATGTAAAAATCGGTGCGATCGGTGCTCCATAAATGTATTGCCTCTTTGAAATCGATCAGTCCAAATACTGCTACCATGATCACCGATGCCAAGATGGCCTGTGGTAAATAGTAGAATAAGGGGGTTAGGAACAACAATGTCAATATTATCAGTGCAGCGCTAATAATGGAAGCCAAACCTGTATTGGCCCCTGCCTGATCGTTTACAGCAGTCCGCGAGAATCCCCCAACAGTCGGAAAAGACTTAAATAATGAACCGATTATATTGGCCATACCCAAACCAATCAACTCCTGATTAGCATCCACCTGATAGTCTTTGTGTTTGGACTGGATGGCTTTAGCCACTGCAATAGACTCCATGAATCCCACCAATGCAATGGTCAACGCTATTGGCATCAGTGAGGAAACAGCCTCTTGATCTATGTTAGGGAAGGAAAATCCTGGAAGCCCTTGTGGGACTTCCTGTACAATCTTAACGCCCATTTGATGGAGCTTTAGCAAGTACACCGCGGCTATTCCAAACACCACCGCCACCAATGGGCCTGGAATGGACTTTTGGAATTTTTTTAACAAGATAATGACCAATATTCCGGTAAGCCCAATGGCCAAAGTTGATAGATTAATAAATTCAATACTGTCGAAAGCATCAATCAAAATTTTGTGCACATAACTACTTCGTGGTATCTCGATACCCAATAAGTGTTTTAACTGGCTCAGGCCGATAATCAGCGCTGCTGCCGAGGTAAACCCGCTGATTACAGGGTGGGACAAAAAGTTTACAATAAATCCCAGTCGAAACAGCCCCAACAATAATTGAATGGACCCCACCATTAAAGCAAGCAGAATAGCCAGTCTTACAAACTGGTCGCTGCCAGGCTCAGCCAGATGACCTACTCCGGTGGCTATCAGTAAAGCGATCATAGCTACCGGTCCTACCGCCAGTTGTCGTGAAGTACCAAAAATGGCGTACATGATCAGTGGTACAGTGGAGGCATATAAACCATAAATCGGTGGCAGGCCGGCCAACATAGCGTAGGCCATCCCTTGCGGGATCAGCATTACCCCCACCGTTAACCCAGCGGATAAATCTCCTTTAAGATTACCGGGTTGGTAGTTTGGTAACCAGTCTAGTATGGGTAAAAATCGCTTCAATATAAATTACTGACCTGATATACTGGTTGATATAACGCAATGATATGAATAAATGTTCATATCTTCATTGGTAATTTGGAATATTATCAAAGTCTTAATTTATAATTGCAACAAAAATTAACCTTAAAATAACTAATTTATCCTCTAAATTCAATCTGCAAATTACTAGACATGGATAGACGAAAATTTATACAAAGCTCTGCATTATCAGCACTATCAATACGGCCCACCCTGGAGACACTGCAAAATACATCGGTTAAGGATGAGGATATTAATATACTAAATCCTTTAGGACGGGTACCGGTAAGTATGATCATTGACGATTCCACCGCCCTAGTAAATTTGGCATATTATGGCATTCCCCAGTTTGCCGAAGTATTTCCCAAAAACTATCTTCAGGACTGGCGGAAACTGCCAAGAGAAATCCCGGATTCGTTCGTAATTGAATTTATTGAATGGTGTGATGCTCATGGAATCAAAGGGAAGTACAGCATGGTGCCTTATCCGGCATGTACCGGATGGCTCCATAGATTTATACCTGGCTGGTCCAAAGAAGATTTGAAAAATAGTCTTGATCTGGTTCGAAACGAGGTTACCATAAACTGGGATATTCACCCGGAAATGATCAGTCATACCCGGGTAATCGATGTAAAAACCGGACTGCCCTTTGCCGAGGCTACACCCGATTTTATGGAAAACTGGGAATGGAGTCAGGATAAGAGCGCTGATGAATTAACAGAATATCTGGCCTTTGCATTGAGCATATTAAAAGAAGCAGGGTTTTACTGTGATGGTGTAACCACCCCTGGTGGATTTGGCACCAGAAATATGTCGAATTTGGCTACTGCCACCATGGAAGCAGTAAATGAAACTTATAACACGGGCGTAAGTCATTTTTTCAGAAATGTAGTTTTAGATAAAAAGAAGAGTGTAGCCCCGGTAGTGATGCAACACAAAAACCTTCAATCTTCAAATCCCTCTTGTTCTGTGCACATCATCGGCTGTACTTCAGATTGGTTTGGTGGATGGGACGGACTCACTCCCGGAGATACTGAAAAATTCATTACCAAAGATCTTCAGTCAGGACGGTTGGTTGAAGTTATAGAAAGTGAAGAGCCTGCTTGTTTGGTCTGCCACTGGCCGGGGATTTATTATAATGGTGACAAGTTGGGATTTAACATTTTTAAGACAGTGGTTAATCGTCTTGAGCAAAAATATGGTGACTCTATTTATTGGATGAAATTAAGTGAAATAGCCCAGTATTGGGCAGCCAAAGAATTTGTATCTTTTGAAAAATCGGCCGGGAGTTTAGTGATCAACGCACCATTTGCTGCCAAGGATTTTACCTTTACCATAGAGAAACGCTTTCGCAGCCCAGTGCTACATAATGGAAATGAAATAATCAAATTGACCGAACTGACAACTTCTACAAACATAAAGAGTAACAGTTTCTCTAAGAAAAAGGGGCAAACCGTCATTTGTCTGGATTTGCCTAATGGTAGATCCGAACTTGTGGAAAGTTAGTTTGGTTGCCTCAAGGATAAACGAAAGGAATATTGAAATACCTTTGGTCTAAGGGACTAAATTAGTATTATAAAGACTGGAACTTTACGCAGACATATGAAGCAGCTAATTGTACCCACCGACTTTTCTGATGGCGCCTGGAATGCGCTATTATATGCCACAGACATAGGAGAAAAGTTAGGGATTCGGGAAATTCTGGTATTAAATTCCTATGAGGCGCACCATGCCGGTGCGGCCACCTGGGTTTCTATTGACAAGATCATGCAGAAGGACTCGGAAAAAGGGTTGGACAAATGGATGGATAAAATTAAAAAAACTGGTATATCATCACGATTCAATTTTCATAGAAAGTCCATCCATTCTGGCTTGGTGGAGGCCATCAATTCCCAAATCGATGACTACAACGATAAGTTAGTAGTTATGGGATCGCTTGGCGAAACCGGCATGGTGGAGAAAATTTTTGGCAGTAACGCTTCAGACGTTGCTTTGAAGGCTAACTATCCGGTTATAATGGTTCCATCTGAAGCGAAATTTTTAAACTGCAAAAATGTAGTCCTGGGCTCAGATTATGACCAGGTTGCACCAAGAAATCTGCAAATAATGCGAACTATCTGTGCATTTGACCCCACCACCAAATTACAAATTGTACACGTGCAGGACGAGGATGAAGTGCCTTCCAGTAAAGCTTCTATGGGTTTGGATCAAGATGATATTCCGCATAGTATAAAAGTGATTTCCGGCGATGACGTGAGCGAAGCACTTGACGAATATGTCACTAATTCCGATACGGACTTACTGGTGCTAATAAAAAAAGACTCTGGTTTTTTTGATAAATTCTTCCATCGTAGTATTACTAAAAAACTAACCTTGCTGGGCCATACTCCTTTATTAATTCTTAAAAGGATTGACTGAAAACGTATTGGCAACTCCACCGGACGTGCAAATAACCTGCAAAGCTGCCGTCGCTTCCGGAACCGGTAGTTTTATAATTGATGACATCCAGATCAAAGAACCGGCGGGGAAAGAGGTCTTGGTTCAAGTAAAAGCAGCTGGTCTATGCCATACCGATTATGATTCGCTTAATTGGGGAGATCCGATCATCATGGGACACGAAGGGTCGGGGTTAGTGGCAGCAATTGGTGATCAGGTACAAAGTGTTTCTGTTGGAGATCCGGTCATACTGAATTGGGCCACCTCCTGTGGCAACTGTTTTCAATGTAAGGCAGGAAACAAACATATCTGTGAAAATAACTCTCCGGTGGTTGCCGGCGCCAATGGTTATACCCCCGGCCATGCCCGACTAGAAGCGACAACCTGGAAAAAGCAAAATATTCGCCGCTCTTTTAACATTGGGACCCTGTCCGAGTATACTTTGGTACAGGAGTCAGCGGTAGTTAAAAACCCACTGCCCCAAATGCCATTTCCAGCAGCTAGTATTATTAGCTGTGGAGTAATGACGGGGTATGGTTCCGTGGTGAAGGTTGCAGAGGTAGAGCCAAAATCATCGGTAGTGGTATTAGGTACCGGTGGAGTTGGCCTGAACGTAATACAGGGGGCCAGATTTTCGGAAGCTTCAAAAATAATAGCCATAGATGTAAATCCGGAACGCCTGAAAATGGCCATGGAATTCGGAGCGACCCATAGCATCCTCGCTAAAAAATCAGATAGAGGGTTACTCAACGCATCTGAACAGGTGAAAGCGCTCACTGACGGCAGAGGCGCGGACTACGCCTTTGAATGTACTGCCGTACCGGAACTGGGAGCGGCTCCTCTGGCCATGATAAGAAATGCCGGCACTGCGGTACAGGTCAGTGGCATAGAGCAGGAAGTTGTCATAGACATGCAACTTTTTGAGTGGGACAAAGTGTACATCAATCCACTTTATGGAAAATGTGATCCACAGGTGGATTTCCCAAAGATCGTATCACTTTACCAAAAAGGTGAACTAAAGCTTGATGAAATGATCACTCAAACTTACCCATTGGATCAACTACAGCAGGCCTTTGATGATATGCTAACTGGCAAAAACGCAAAGGGTGTGATTGTTTTTTAATTAACCAATCCATGTTCAGAACCATTGAAATTTCAGATCCACAGTTTGAAAGTGATAACCTTCGATTTGTCACCGTGAAAACCGCTAACTTGAAAGGGCGAGGTGACATTTGTCTTTTTATTCCTCCTGGCCCTGAAAATCAGGAAATTCCATTAGTCATTTTGTTACACGGTGTGTATGGGAGCTCCTGGGTCTGGGCGCTAAAGGCAGGAGTGCACAAGACCGCTGGGAAGATGATTGAAAATGGAACCATCAACCCAATGGCAATTGCCATGCCCTCCGATGGTCTCTGGGGCGACGGGTCCGGCTATCTGCCACATCACAATCTTGATTTTGAAAAATGGATCGTTGAAGACGTGCCCATGGCAGTTTCAGAAGTCACTCCAAACATAACTATCTACTCGCCATTATTCATCTCCGGTTTATCAATGGGTGGATTTGGGGCCCTGCGTTTAGGGATCAAATACCAACAGCAATTTGCTGGGATCTCCACACACTCAGCAATTACTGCTCTAGATCAGATGAATCTATTTGTTGAAGAGCCATTGGATGCCTACCGGCAAAAGGAAGCTACTGAAGAATCTGTATGGGAGATTATCCAATCCAGCAACGGACAAGTGCCACCCCTGCGATTCGATTGCGGCACCGATGATTTGCTCATCGAACACAACCGGAAGCTGCATAATCAACTAAAGGAAGCGGGAATTAATCATCAATACCAGGAATTCCCAGGGGGACATGAGTGGCCATACTGGCAGGAACACATAAAAGATACACTGTTATTTTTTAATGGGATCTTGTGATCCTAAACTGTGGTTCGTAGCCAGAGGCTACGAACAGCTGCAGTGCAGCTTTCACTAGCTTGGAGCATGGAGCTATTTAATTGTTAATTCTTAATTTTAACAGTTTGCACCCAATGTCTGGGCTTGACCCCTGTAAAATGCTGGATCTGATGCCGGCAGCTGAAACCGTTGGCTACAATAGTATGTGAATCTTTTAGCTGATTGACCGCTGGAAACAGCACCTCCTCTCCTATTTTCCTGGAGATATGGTAATGTCCTTTCTCATAACCAAACGAACCGGCCATGCCACAGCAACCGGAAGGGATTTCCTGACAATTAAC
>SMUY01421723.1_pt1 | contig 16709 bp, 16 predicted proteins | sample 2456441 | NCBI WGS metagenome assembly SMUY01 (sample SAMN11095931, study PRJNA526329) | marine sediment metagenome | biome: Marine sediment; feature: Surficial sediment; material: Deep marine sediment; isolation source: Hadal surficial sediment | place: Pacific Ocean | collected 2014-11 | depth...
CAGCAGGCGCACGAACTTCAAGTTCCATCTACGGTCAGTAAATAGGCGGTCACGAACATCGGAGTGTGAAGTAATGAAACTGCTTGCCAGTATTTTTCTTCCACTAGTGATCGGTTGCCAATCAATACGTCACACACCTACAGACGCTGAAACGTTGGCTTGCAACAGCCAGGACCTGCAATCTGCGGAAATAGGCAGGATAGGAGACCCGCGAATACATCAGGGACGACTGTACCGGTCCGATACGGAATTTGAGTTTCGTCCATGCAACAAGGATGAGCTTTATCTGGTTGATGCTTCTTTTTCTATACACGAAAAGCTCGATCAGTATATTTCCGTGTCATCATCAGCTGGAGAAGGACCGATGTATGTGCGATTTCGCGGGCTGGAAATCCAGTGCGTAGTCGGTTTGCCGAGTCACTATGCGAATGCGGTCAAAGTAGAAGAACTGCTCGCCCTCAGCAGCGCCCTGCCGGCGCAGTGTGATTGACGTTCACTCATCGTCCGCTTCTGGCCGTTAGCGGAAGTCAGAATCTGGTATTTCTAGCGTTTTGAACGACCGCTTTCGGGAAAAGCAGTCGCCTGCCCACCATAGTCAGTCCTCGATCACCTTTGGATAGCGACGGATATCTTACCGAGTTTCAGGTCGAGGGCTGAGTATGCAGTCGTGACAGCACGCCGGGCCCGGATGAACACAGGACCCAGCGCGCCGGGATTTCCGGCTGGCTAGTAGCGGTCTAAGTCGGAGCCACCCGGCGAATCCGGAGAGCCGCTCTCGCCTGCTGGTCCGCGGGGCCCTAGCGATCCGTCCATTCCGCGAGGCCCTATGGGCCCTGGAGGACCCGCGGGCCCTGCAGGTCCTGGCGGTCCAGCAGTCGCCGAAACCTCCGAGAGCCGCCGTGTCAGCTGACGAACCTGAGCCTCCAGCTTTTTCAGCCGGTCGGCGGTCGACCCGCCCCTCGCAACCTTCTTCTTGGCCTTGCGTTTAGTCTTGCGTTTAGCCTTCTTCTTTACCTTCCTTTTTTTACTTCGAGCGGTTTTCTTTTTCGCAACACGGCGCTTCTTCGCCGGTTTTCTCCTTGCCGTTACTTTCCGTTTCTTGGCGACCTTGCGCTTTGAAGCTTTTTTGCGAGACTTTTTCTTGGTAGCCATGATTTTCTCCGCGTCGGGTATCCAGCCTTGAGTATATACAATAAAATCTAGTTCCCGGGAATGATGAACATTTTCCAGCGGTGCTTACTCCATAATACGCTAAACGACCGCGTCTGGCCGTTAGCTGCCCTTCATTTCGATGATATTTTGATGATTTGAACGTCCACTCTTGAGAAAAGCTGCCGTTCAGATTTTGAATTTTGAAAAATCGTAATCGAGCGTCAGGTATACGCTCAATAGCGGCCGTTGAGCTGATACGATGTTAAAGGGCCGCTACCGACCCAAAGCGGTCATTGAACATCTCAGTTGTCGATAAATGGAGCCACTATGTTTTCTAACCCTCGGACAGTAATGGTTTGCGGTTTCTTGTCGATTGCTATTACGCCAGCAAGCACTTCCTTTGCACAGCAGGTGGAAACCAATCCAGTCCGGGTACTGGTGGATCGCCTGGATTTGGAAAGTTATAAATCCACGCTCAAAGGACTTACGCAATTCGGTGATCGGCGCCAGGGTACTACCCGCAATCGTGATTCTTTGGATTGGATCGAACAGCAATTGATCGCCGCAGGCTGTAACAACGTCGAACGTATTACCTACATCTACGACCCTGAACCCAGGCCTCCTAGAGCAGCGACTCCGCGCACGACTTCGACACAAGGTCTTAAAACAAGTACTGGCGGCACCGTTGGCCGCAACGGCAGCGGGCCTGGCGGGTCTTCGATTTTCGGTTATCGCGCTCCCACCGGCGTGAACCGTGATCTCAATGCGCAGCCTGATGAGCGCATTCGTTTATTCAATACAGAGGAACCGGTTAACGGTGAACGCCAGGAAGTGTATTGCACCAAGATTGGCAGTACCCGACCTGATGAGATGTACATTATCGGGGCCCATATGGATGGTCACGGTGTCAACGAGGCAGTAAACGACAATGGCTCTGGAACCGCGCTCGTGATCGAACTAGCGCGCGTTTTCAACGCCTCAGACGTACAGACTGAACGCTCAATTCGCTTTGCACTTTGGAACAATGAGGAAACAGGGCTGAACGGTTCCAGAGCCTACGTCGAACAACGGCAACGTTTGCAAGGCATCGAGAGCCCAGCCGGCTCCGGCAACTATCCTGAACCAAAATGGCTGGGCATGATTCAACACGACATGATGCTGTGGGACCACGGCGCTCCCCGAGCCGATGGTACCGTTAGCCGCGATCAACGTTCTGAGGCAGACGTTAACATCGAATTTCAATCAAGCTCCGATCTGGCTGACGAATCGATGCGCTTGGCTTTTGTCTTCAAAGCGGCGGCCGATACTTACAATTCTGATTACCCTGCGACTGTCGGTCCCCATATGACCAATACAGATTCCACGTCATTCATGAACATCGTTCCCTCAATTAGTTTGCGAGAGAATGAAAGGGGCGCCCATACCGGCGCTGGATGGAATCCCACTTGGCACACGCCTCTGGATGTATGGACGACATTCACTGATGAGGACTTTCGGTTGGGACTTAATGCTGCGCAGACCACCTTGTCTGCCGTTGCCAAACTAGCCGGAGCAACGGTGGATCAGAGCAAAAGATGAGAGATTCGGCGGTGGTGGCAATAACCGCTATTGGCCGTTAGCCGCCAGTCATAGCAACGTCAAATTAGTAGACTCGATGACCGCTTCACTTGAGAAGCGGCCGCACAGATTTCGATTTCTGAAATATCAATTTAGGCGCCTACTTTGAAATCAATAGGCCCCGGGTTCTCCTCCTGGTGTCGCAAAAAACCAGTCCACTACCGATTGTTCTTAAGAACCTCACCCAGCATCCTGAATTCCTCCCCACGACCGCTGCCCTTGCGCCAGGCCAAACCAATCGTTCGATAACTGCTCTCGCTCAGCGGCTTAAGTTTCACACGTGTGTTTTTCAGCAATGCTGAGCCGCTGGCCATTTGCGGAAGAAACGTGATGCCGAGATCGGCGTCGATCATTTCGATCAACGTCAAAACGCTGCTCGCCGCGAACAGCTGAACTTTTTGTGTATTGCGAATCTTGCAGGCCGCGAGCGCGTGGTCGCGAAGGCAATGGCCGTCTTCGAGCAGCAGGATGCTGTCGGCATCGAGCTGATTGAACCGGTAATTCTCAGGATCGACTCTGTCCGTGCCGTCACGGTAGGCGAGGCAGAAGCGATCGCGAAACAGGGACGTCGTCTCGACGCCACGCATTTTCCAGGGCAGTGCCAGCAATATGGCATCGAGGTCACCGTCCATGAGGCGTTCGTATATTCGCTGTGTTTGATCTTCATGCAGGTACAACTGTAAGTCGGGAAATTCGCGTCGCAGTCGCGGCAAGACCCGCGGCAGCAAGAAGGGTGCGATCGTCGGAATGACGCCCAAACGCAGGTCGCCACTCAACGGCTGCCGCTGGCCCTGAGCCAGTTCAACCAGGCTCTCGACATCCCGCAGGCACAGCCGGGCCTGTACCGCGATCTGTTGGCCGATCGCCGTAATTGTCACGCTGCGGTTCGTTCGATCGACGAGTTGCACTTCCAGCAACGACTCCAGCTCGCGTATCGCATTGCTGAATGCCGATTGCGAGACAAAGCAGACCTCGGCCGCGCGCCCGAAATGATGTGTCTCCACGAGTGCCGCGAAGTAACGAAGCTGCTTTACCGTCGGTAAATTCATTGATCTATAAAATCGATCATAGTAATCGAATTAAACCATTTTCTTTATGGTATGGCGAGCCTTAGACTCATCCCATTGAATCGATCCGGGGACCACCGTCATGGTACTGAATATTGGAATCAGCAACGAGGACCGGCAGGAGATCGCATCCGGCCTGTCGAAGCTGCTCGCCGACAGCTACACGCTGTACCTGAAGACCCACAACTTCCACTGGAACGTGGAAGGACCGCAATTCAACACGCTGCACCTGATGTTCGAGCAGTACTACACCGAGCTCGCGTTGGCAGTCGATGAGATCGCGGAGCGCATTCGTGCGCTGGGCATCAAAGCGCCGGGCTCCTACTCCGCGTATGCGAAGCTCGCAAGCATCGATGAGGCCACCGGCGAGGAGTCTGCCGAAGAAATGATCCGGCAACTCGTTCTCGGTCAGGAAGCGGTCGTGCGCACCGCACGAGCCGCACTGCGGCCGGCCGCCGCGGCCGGCGATGAGCCGACCGCTGACCTGCTGACGCAGCGCATGCAGATTCACGAAAAGAATGCCTGGATGCTGCGCAGCATGCTGGCCTGAGTACAGACATCAACTGATTGGAGAAAACCATGTTCAACAACATTGAAGGACAACGAGTACCCGAGGTCACGTTCAAGACGCGTCGTGACCATGAATGGGTCGATATGTCGAGCGACGAAATATTCGCCGGCAAGTCGGTCATCCTGTTCTCCCTCCCGGGCGCCTTCACGCCGACATGTTCCTCGTCACACGTTCCGCGTTACAACCAGCTCGAGCCTTTGTTCAGGGACAACGGAATCGATCAGGTGATCTGTGTGGCTGTGAACGATGCGTTTGTCATGGCCGAGTGGCAACTGAGTCAAAAAGCCGATCGCGTGGTATTCCTGCCGGACGGCAATGGTGACTTTACCGACGGCATGGGACTGCTGGTCGGCAAGGAAGATCTCGGCTTCGGCAAGCGATCCTGGCGTTACTCAATGCTCGTGCGCGACGGAATCATCGAAAAGATGTTCATCGAGCCGGAGGAGCCCGGCGATCCGTTCGTCGTCTCGGATGCCGATACAATGCTCGAGTATCTCGATCCATCCGCTCAGAAGCCCTTGGACGCCACCGTATTCACCCGCCCCGGATGTCCGTCTTGCGCCAAGGCCAAAGGCCTGCTGCGAGATGCCGGAATCGAGTTCGAGGAGCTGGTCCTGAACGCGGACTACACGGACAGGACTCTGCGAGCGGTTGCCAACGCGATAAGCTATCCGCAGGTGTTCTTCGATGGTGAGAAAATCGGCGGCGCCGAGGATCTCGAAAACTGGCTGGCGCAAGACGTTCGCTTCAAACAGCGTCGCGCCGCGTAACGAAGTTTTCCCTGGTCTGACCTCGCGCATGCCGTTTCACCGCATTGATTCGATTGCTGGCTCGCTCTAAGCTAACGTCCCCCCCTGCCGCAGCAATAGTGAGAGGAGCCTCGGGGCATGCAGATCTCAGACCAGGGTCTTTTGAAGACTCAAGCCTACGTTGACGGCAAATGGATCAACGCCGATAGCGGAGATACGCTTGCGGTAATCAATCCCGCGACCGGCGATACGATCGCAGAGATTGCCAAATGCGGCACCGCTGAAACACGTCGCGCCATTGAAGCGGCAGAGCGCGCGCAAAAGGAATGGCGTACACGAACCGCGAAGGAACGCGGGGCGGTGCTGCGAAAGTGGTTCACGCTGATGCTCGAAAACCTCGAGGATCTTGCGCAAATCCTGACGGCGGAGCAAGGCAAACCGCTGGCCGAAGCACGGGGTGAGATCGCCTACGGTGCGAACTACATCGAATGGTTCGCCGAAGAGGCGAAGCGCGTCTACGGTGACACGATTCCGCAACCGTCGAATGACAAGCGCCTCATCGTCATCAAGCAACCCGTCGGAGTCGTTGCCTGCATTACGCCGTGGAATTTTCCGAACGCGATGCTGACGCGCAAGATCGCGCCAGCACTCGCGGCTGGGTGCACAGTCGTGTGCAAACCCGCGAATGCAACACCCTTGTCCGCGTTTGCGGTCGCCGAGCTTGCCGAGCGCGCCGGCGTCCCGCCTGGCGTGATCAACGTCGTTGCCGGCGTTACGCGTGAAATCGGCGCGGAGATGACGAGCAATCCGATCGTGCGCAAGTTGACGTTTACCGGCTCAACCGCGGTCGGCAAACTGCTCATTCAGCAATGTGCCGGCACGGTAAAACGCACATCGATGGAACTCGGCGGAAATGCACCGTTCATTGTCTTCGACGATGCGGATCTCGACGAAGCGGTCAAAGGCGCGATCATCTGCAAGTTTCGCAACGCGGGCCAGACCTGTGTCTGTGCGAATCGTATCCTGGTTCAGGAAAGTGTCTACGACGCGTTCACCGAGAAATTCATGCTGGCGATGACGGACCTGAAGTTGGGTAACGGCGCAGATGAAGAGGTCAACGTCGGTCCACTGATCAATGAAGGCGCCGCAAATGATGTTCTCGAACTCATTGAGGATGCGGTTGCCAGGGGCGCCAGTGTCGCAGCCGGCGGTGCGCGCTCGGAACTCGGCGTGCGGTTTATCGAGCCGACCGTGCTGACGAACGTCAGTGATGACATGCGCGTGTTCCGCGAAGAAATCTTCGGGCCGGTGGCGCCGATTTTCAAGTTCAAGACCGAAGCCGAAGCGATCGCGATGGCGAACGATACCGAGTTCGGACTGGCGTGTTACTTCTATTCGCGCGACGTTGGCCGCGTCTGGCGTGTCGGGGAAGCACTCGAATACGGTATCGTCGGCATCAACGCGGGCATTATCTCGAATGAGATGGCGCCGTTCGGTGGCATCAAGGAATCGGGCCAGGGGCGCGAGGGTTCGAAGTACGGTCTCGATGATTATCTCGAAATCAAGTACATGTGCGTGGGCGGCATCGATAAGTGACATTTTGGGCCTTCAGGCCCGAATGCATTAACGTCCGATTCTGGCTAGTTTCCGGCAATCCCGGGCGTATACTGTTTTGCATTGGAGGCCATACGCCGATGCAACTCAACAAAGTTTACGAGCGCGCCATGATTTCCCGGGACGCTCGATTCGATGGACAATTTTTTGTAGGCGTTAAGACGACCGGCATTTATTGTCGACCGATCTGCCCGGCCAACTCACCGAAGAGCGAGAACGTTTCTTTCTATCCGACTGCGGCGGCGGCCAGCGAGGCCGGCTTCAGGCCCTGTCTCAGATGCCGCCCCGAGTGTGCGCCCGGAACGCCGGCATGGAGCGGCACGTCAACGACCGTGCGCCGCGGGCTACGTCTGATTGCGAATGGCGCGCTCGACGAGACCAATGTCGAGACGCTCGCAACCAGGCTCGGTGTGACGAGCCGCCACTTGCGGCGCCTGTTCACCAAGCACCTCGGCGCCAGCCCGCTTGCCGTGGCGCATACGCAAAGGCTGCATTTTGCGAAACGGCTGATCGACCAGACCGCGCTGCCGATGCACGACATCGCACTGGCTTCGGGCTATGGCAGCGTGCGGCGCTTCAACGATGCGTTTAGAAAGACCTACGACAGGTCGCCGCGGGAGTTGCGCCGCACAGGCGCGGACAGCGCCGGCTCCGACAACGCACTGACCGTGAGGTTGCCCTATCGCAAGCCGTTTGACTGGACGGCACTGCTGAGCTTTTTTGCGGCGCGCGCAATTCCTGGCGTCGAAGCGGTTTTCGGCGATCGCTATCGCCGCACGATTGTCATCGACGATATCCCGGGAGTGATCGAATTACGGCACGATGCAAGCGCGGAGAGCGTGTTGCTGACACTGCACGGCATCGAGACTGCGGCACTGTTCCCGATCGTGCAGCGAACCCGGGAGATATTCGATCTCGATGCGCCCGTCGCCGATATCGCGGCGGTTCTGAAGCGCGACCCGATGCTCAAGGTACATCTGCGTGCGAACCGGGGCATTCGCGTTCCGGGCGCGTGGGACGGTTTTGAACTGACGATCCGGGCAATACTGGGGCAACAGATATCAGTCAAGGCCGCGACGACGTTAGCCGGTCGAATTGCGAGCCGCTACGGCGATCCGATTGATGCTGCACTTGCAGATGCCAACCGCGAGCATGCGCTGACGGTCACATTTCCCACGCCGGAGCAATTGGCGCGGGCGCGTTGCAACAACATGGGCCTCGTCGGCAGCCGTGCTGCATCGATACGTCACGTTGCGCGCGCTGTTGTCGATGGGTCACTGAGTTTCGATCCGTCGCAGGACCCGGCCGAATTCTGCGATCGTTTGACCGCCATACGCGGCATCGGTGACTGGACCGCCCAGTACGTCGCGATGCGTGCGCTCAAGAACCCCGACGCATTCCCGGCCTCTGACCTCGGCTTGCTACGCGCGTCTGACGGTAACGGGCAGGGCCGCATGCGGCCGGCCGAGCTTGCAGAAATTTCCGAGCGCTGGCGCCCGTGGCGCGCCTATGCCGCACTGTTATTGTGGAGCTCCGCAGCGGGCTCCGGAGGATAAGTCATGTACTACTGCTATCTGGAAACGCCGATCGGCAATTTACTGCTTGCTGGCGACGATGAGGCGCTCGCGCTTGTCGGATTTCCGAAGGGTTCGATGCGCCACGAGCCTGAGACCGACTGGATCTACAACGAAAAACCGTTTGCGGCTACCAGAAAACAACTGCGCGAGTACTTCGCCGGCGATCGCACGGAGTTCGACCTTGCGCTGCGCCTGGACGGCACGGAGTTTCAGCTTCAGGTACTCGATGCCTTGCAGCAAATTCCGTATGGCGAGACGGCGTCCTACGGCGATATTGCAAAACGAATCGGCAGACCGAAGGCCGTGCGTGCGGTTGGCGCCGCGAACGGCCGCAACCCGATTCCGATCATCGTGCCATGCCATCGCGTTATCGGCAGTGGCGGCGATCTTACGGGATTCGGCGGTGGGCTCGACACCAAGGAGGCGTTGCTGCGGCTTGAAGCTGAGAACAGCCAGTTCCCGAACGTGGTTTCAGCGGCTCCGACGCGACCTGTATGAGACTGCTTCGCTGCTCTCGCAATGACGGCTTTGTCGTTGCGAGGAGCCGCAAGGCGACGTGGCAATCTCCTGGATTCAGCCTGACCCCCTACAAAATCTTTCCCTGCATTGCGCGCACGACGGCGGACGGCTCCATGCCGTCGAGCACGCGATCGTCCGTTTGCAGCGTTGTCAACGTCGACTTCAGCGGCAAGATGCCTGCCCATATCGGGATGTCGTAGTCCTCATCCTCGTCGTCGGGCATGCCGGATGAAATCTTGGCCGATGCCGAATCGATGCTCAGCGCGATAACGCCGGTCTTCTTGATCTCTCGCTCGAGCGGATCGCGAAGTTCGTCCCATCGGCCGGGCATTGTGTGTTCACTGATGACTCGCATCGCGTGCAGCTTTTCATTGTTGCCGTCGACTAAACGTGGATGGCCGAAGACAGTGACGGAACGGTAGTTCATCGACGAATTGAATGCCGAGCGCGCATACACGATGCCATCGATGAGCGTGACGTTGACGCAAGCGCGGTCCGTCTGTTCCAGCAGACGAATGACGCGCGCCTTGCGTGCACCATGAAGATAAATCGTTTCATCCTCACGGCCGAAGATCATCGGCACCACGACTGGGGCGCCGTCCTGTATGAAGCCGACCTGCGCCACCAGCGCCGCATCGAGGATCGCGTGCACGGTTGCCTTGTCATAGTTCGCCTTCTCGCGAAGCTGGCGGGCCTTGTTGTCGCGACCGACCTTGTAAGTTCCTGTCATTTTCGTTGCGGCCTCAAAGAAATAACGGTGCGAGGAACTTGGCTACCAGCGAGACGAGCACAATTCCGATCATATTGAGCGCCATTCCCGCTTTCGCCATCTTTGGAATCGTCAACAAGCCGGAGCCGAACACGATTGCGTTTGGCGGTGTCGCGACCGGCAGCATGAACGCGCAACTCGCTGCGAGCGTGACGGGAACGGTCAGCACAATGGGATCGAAGCCTGTTTCAATCGCGATAGCGCCAACGACCGGCAAGAACGTCGCGGTCGTTGCGATATTGCTCGTCAATTCGGTCAGGAAGATGATCATCGTCGCCGCGAGCGTAACGAGCATGAACAGCGGCAGCTCGCCGACCGACTGCAAACTGTTGCCAAGCCACTGTGCGAGTCCCGTGGACGAAACAGCGCTCGCGAGCGTCAGGCCGCCGCCGAACAGGATCAACACGCTCCATGGCAGTTTCTCGGCATACGCCCAGCGCAGCAGCAGCGGGTCACGCTTGTCGCCACTCGGAACCAGGAAAAGCGCGATCGCACCGGCCATCGCAATGCCCGAGTCATCAAGCGCTGCCAGTCCGGGCAACTTTGTCAGCAACGGCCGTGATATCCAGAGCAGCGCCATCGAGACGAAAATAATTGCGACGCGAATCTCCGGAACGGTCATTCGTCCCAAGTCGTCTTTCATTCTTTTGAGTTCGGCGCGGCCTTCGTCTGAATTTTCGAAGTCGACATTGAAGACCCAGCGTGTCAGCGCTAGCCATGCCAGCGGCAGCATGGCTACCGACAGCGGCAGCCCCACGAGCATCCAGCTCGAAAAATCGATTTCGGTGCCGTAGTTCTCGAGCATGAATGCAGCCAGCATCGCGTTCGGCGCCGTTCCGACGAGCGTCGCCATGCCACCGATCGTCGCGCCATACGCGACACCGAGTAACAACGCATATTGAAAGTTTTCCCGCGCGCCCTGATCGAGGCTCTTCACCGATTTGTGAATGACCGCGATGATTGAAACCGCAATCGGCAGCAGCATCATCGTGGTCGACGTATTCATCACCCACATGCTGATAAGGGCACTTGCGAGCATAAAGCCGCCGACGAGTGATCGCCCGTTGCCGCCGGAATATTGCAAAACGGTCAAGGCAATGCGGCGATGCAGATTCCAGCGTTGCATCGCAAACGCAACGATAAAGCCACCGAGAAACAGGAAGATGACCTTGTTCGCGTAGGGCGCGGCAGTGACCTGAATCGTGGCGATGCCAAATAGCGGAAAGCACACAAGCGGCACCAGCGCCGTAACGGCAATGGGTACGGCATTGGTTGCCCACCACACAGCCATGAGCACGCCGATCGCCGCTGTGCGCCATGCCGGATCGCCCAGTGCTTCCGGCGCGCCGGCCGCGAGCATTGATAATGCCGCCAACGGTCCGAGAATCATGCCCACGAACTGGCTGGTGGATCGACCCGCCTGATTTTGGTCGTCGGTCACTGCTTGCTTCCTGGATGGCAAATGAGCCAAAGCGCCAAAGCCTACCGTGTTCGATCGCGCGCGTCGTCACGAACTCAGGCTGACACCACATATTGTGGCTCACTCGCCTTCCTATACAAGATGTAGTAGCATTTACGGCGTACCGATCCGGTACGCACGGAGATTAGATGCACTAGGGCAATGCAGGCGGGTCACCATGCTGGAAGCATGAGTCAACGGCGGGCGTCACGTGCTCCTCTCAACACGTCGCCCTTGCCATCGGTTGTCTTCAACCGATCGCTGTTGTGGACGAAGCGGCTCGTCTGTGCGGACGCAAAATCACCGAAATCCATCGCGACATTGATGTTGCGGTCCTTCGCGTATGTCGTGCCGCGCCCGAGCCATCTATCGCTTACTACGCCGCCCAGTCTCTGGGCGGCTTTTTTTCAGAAGATATATCGCACGGGAATCGGCGCCGAATTGCGCGAACGATATGCCCGGCCAGGCCGCGACTTGATTGAGGCGGACGAATGAGCAGCGGAAGAATGCCTGCCTGCCTCGGGGCTGTCGTCGCAATCGCAATAGCCGCCTGCGCTTCGGGTCCGCCCGAGCTGCCCTATCCGGCATTCATACAAGCCGATGATTTGCCGGACATATTCATGGCGAGCCTGCCCGGCATCCGCGCCAAGCAATTCATTGGCGACGCGCAATTGCGCACGACGAGCAATCGCATCGATCTGCCACCAGGCTGGAAGGGAACGAGCGGCGGCTCGCCCGGCAAGTCACTTGAGATCTTCGTTCTCGACGGCAATCTGGCGATTGCCGATATCGTGCTCAGGCGCGGCGGCTACGCGTATCTGCCGGCGGGATCTCTGGGCTTCAACCTCAGGAGTTTCGACGGTGCGCGCATGCTCTATTTTATTGACAATGTTGACGCCAGAGCTGTCATCCGCGCGCCGATTATTATCGATAGCGGCGTTCTCGATTGGCAAGCCGGCGAGATTGCGGGACTCAGCATCAAGGAATTGCGCGCGGATCCGGGAAGCGGAGCACGAACCTGGTTGTTGAGAATCCAGCCAGACGCGACGTTGCCCTGGGAGGTCTCGTCAAAGCACCGCGAGGGCTATCTCGTGGGTGGTGATTATCGACACAGCGAATGCGTTGACGGCAAAGCGCAAACGGGTCGATACACGCGAGGCGGCTATTTCTACCGGCCGCCCAACACGATCAACGGGGGACCGGATTCAGCCGCAACCACGGAGTCGTTCTGGTTGTTACGTGAGGCCACTGCCACCGAAACGAGCATCGTTCCCGCTTGCGTTGCCAGCGACCCGGCACCCTGACATTACTTTCAGAATCGATCGTTGCCTGGCCGCTTGAGATTATTGACCTTCGATCGGCCGAGCATCTTGAGCAGCAGCATACGGCACAATTTCATGATCGGATAAAGGAGGCGTGCCAACGGTTGCCAGGCAAATGCGACGATGGTCATGCGATTGAAGAACCCGTTTCCTGAGTTCAACAGTGCAAGTTTGTTGATGGCCTCGGAGTCGTAGTAAAGGTCGTCGCCGATCTTGAGCACCATGCCCTCATCGATGTCGAGACCGAGCGCCGTAATCTCGGTCATGATCTCGCTTTCCTCGCGGGCATTGACAAGAACCAGCCGGCCAGCCAGATCACCGACGTCAATCTTGCGGCAATAGTAATCGCAGACCGGACATTCTTTGTCGTATACGAGCAGGATGTCATCTGGATTCGGCATGCGAAGGCTCGATCATTTCTTGACGAAATTCGTAATGCGCTTGCCGAGCTTCATGATCTTGGTGAGCGTCGACGTCGGAATGTCGCGTATGTCGTCATACCAGCTGCTCGTCGTCTCGAAAAAGTTCAGCATGTTGTGGATGCGCTCCTTGGTGACCGCATCGGTGTTCTTTTCCTGCTCGACTTCCTCGGAGCAGACTCTGAGCATCGACAGGGTTGGATTCAGCTCGCGCTGCTTGCGTTGCTCGATGATGACCCGGAACAAATCCCACACATCGTGAATGGATTCGAAATAGTCGCGACGATCGCCGAGCAAATGGGTCATGCGCACGAGCCCATAGCTTTGCAACTCGCGGACACTCGTGCTGACGTTGGAGCGCGCCACGGACAGAAGTTCGCACAATTGATCGGCGCGCAGCGGTTCGGGAGACAGGTACAACAGTGCCTGTATTTGGGCGACTGTGCGGTTGGTGCCCCAGCGCGTTCCCATCTCACCCCAGTGGAGGACGTATTTCTGGACGGCGGGCGTGAGCTGCATTAGATTCTTCAGTTATTACTGTTGGGACTGAAATTAGTGAAGTCCTGGGGCGCAGTCAATCATTATCGTGGCGGCAGGAGGGCCTTCAGGCTCGGATCACGGTTGTAGGGAGGGCCTTCAGGCCCGAATGGCTACGGTGCTGTTGCCGTCACAATCACTCGCCGCGGCGCCGGCCACCCTTCGACGGTCTGTGTCGGGTCGTCGGGAGCCAGCGCTTCAGCGAGCGAATCGAAACTCATCCACTCGGTAGTGCGCTGCTCGTTGATCGTCGTCAGTGACACATCGACAATTGCGGCATCGCGGTAGCCCGTCCGATTCAACCAGACAAGGAGTTCCGCAATCGTCGGCAGTAACCAGACATTGTGCATGCGTGCATAGCGTTCCGCGGGCGTTCGCGCGAGGGCTTCCTCACCGGGAAGAATAATGGTCTCGAGAACCAGCTGGCCACCGGGGCGCAGTGTGTCCTTAAGCTGGCGCAAATGGTCGATCGGCGCCCGCTGGTGATAGAGCACACCCATCGAAAACGCCGTGTCGAAAACACGTGCACCACCCGGCAACTCGTGCAGGCGCAGCGGCAGCACATGTATCGACCGGTCGTCCATGAAGTGCCTGACGGCGAGAAACTGCATGACGTACAGGATTGTCGGATCGATGCCGATCACATTTCGAGCGCCCTGTCCGCGCATTCGCATCGCGTAGTAGCCATTGCCGCAGCCGACATCGAGTACGTTGCGGCCGTCGAGTGGCGCGATCTTGCCGCTCAGGCGTCGCCACTTCAGATCGCTTCGCCATTCGGCGTCAATCCGCACGCCACACACGTCGAAGGGGCCCTTGCGCCAGGGCGACAGTCCGAGGAGTTGCAGTTTCAGCGCCTGACTTTCTGCATCGCCCAGGCGATCAACGCCCACCGCAACGACATCGCTGGCCAGATCCGCGCGGCGATCGGCGAGCCGCGGCAATCTCTCAATGGTCTCGCGCCACTGCCGGAAGTCGCCGTGCGCCGCATCCGACAGACGTTCGCGCAACATGGGCTTGAGTTGCTGCGGCCATCGATCCAGTCCGACATCGCGAAGGCACGCGGCCAGGGAATCATCGTCGAGCATTGTTAACGGATCGCTACGATCGAGACAAAATTGAAATAGCGCAACCAGACAGCGGCATGCCTGAAGCCCGCCCTTGCGAGCCGCTCGCGGTGATCGGTGACCAATTCCGGGATCAGGACGTTCTCGAGCGCCGCACGCTTGCGGCTGATCTCGAGTGCGCTGTAGTTGTTACGGCGCTTGTGTTCGTGGTGCAGGTCGACGAACAACTCTTCAAACCACGGGTCGTCATCGACGACCTTTTCCGATAACACGAGCACGCCGCCGCCAATGAGGCCGTCAAGAATTTTCTGGATCATGGCATCACGGTCTGCAAGTTCCAGAAATTGCAGCGTGTAATTGAGCACGACCATCGATGCGTTCGCGATTTTCACTTCGCGGATGTCGCCATGCACGACCTCGACCGATGTGTTGGACGTTCGACTGGCGTCGTCCTCGTCCATGACCTGCCGGCAACGCTCGACCATGGCGGGCGCATTGTCGACTGCGACGATATGGCAGCCGTCGGCAGCGATGCCCTGGCGCATCGCCAGCGTCGCCGCGCCAAGCGAGCAGCCGAGGTCATAACAATTCGTCCGTGGTTGCACGTAGCGCGCGGCCAGAGATCCGATGGCCTCAATCGAAGCCGCATAGCCCGGGATCGAGCGCCGCAGCATGTCGGGAAAGACGCGCGTTACGGCCGCGTTGAAACGGAATGGCTCGTCGTCCGAATCCCGGCCAGCGTAGATAGTGTCTTCGCCCATTATGGTTGTGTGTGCCCTCGCGCGGCATTGTAGTCCGCTGCCCGCCGGAGGTCACACCGTGCTGCAATTCCATCACTGCCGCCAGAGTTTGTGGGACAATCGCGCCTGCCCATGCTACGTAAACTCCACGAAGAACTCGGTGTACCCGCGGATTATGGCCGCAACGGCGGACCGCCCGGATACGAGGAGGCAATCGACCTGGTGGAGGTCGGCCCCAATCTGCTTGGCCGGATGCAGCGGTTGACCGCGGATACGGCGTCCCAATGGCAGGCCATGCTCGAAGCTGCCGCGGAGCAAGGAATCACGCTCATGATCGTGTCGGGATATCGCAGCATCGAGTACCAGGCGGCGCTGATTCGCAGCAAAATCGACGCTGGGCAGACGATTGGCGAAATTCTGAAGGTCAATGCGGCACCGGGTTTCAGCGAACATCATACGGGCCGGGCCGTCGATATTGCGGCACCGGGATCGCGTCCGCTGACCGAGGAGTTCGAATCCTCCGACGCGTTTCGCTGGCTGCAGGCGAATGCTGTGACATTCGGTTTCTCGATGACGTATCGGCGGGACAATCCCTGGGGATTCATCTATGAACCCTGGCACTGGTCGGTCAAGGACTGACTCCGGCTCACCGGGGAGTCGAATTTCGACCCGGGCCGGCAAAAAATCAGTGGTTTAGCTGTTGACAGTAAGGCAGGGCAATTAGACAATAGCCGGCTTGTGTCCGCGGAGGGGTACTCAAGCGGTCAACGAGGGCAGACTGTAAATCTGCTGGCTATGCCTACGTAGGTTCGAATCCTACCCCCTCCACCAGGGATTGAAATGGCGGAGGAGTTTGGCAAAGCAAGTATAGCAGGAATGCGGTGCTTCGTTTTTCCATGCCGGTACCCGTTGATTGACAACGGCCGCGAGACACAATCTGAACCGGGTGAGTGACTGGGTTGGCAGTTCCGCCGGGGGGAAGACTAACAGACAGAATTTGATATCCGGACGGTTTGACATGTGAAGACTGTCGGGATTTTTATACGCCGCAAAAAGGGGTGCGGCGAAGGCTGGACGGTCGTTAACAGGTGGGGTCAGCGCCCTGTTCGGCAACGGACTTAGACCCTGACTTAGATGTCGCGGCTATAGATGGCGGGTGTAGTTCAACGGTAGAACCTCAGCCTTCCAAGCTGATGATGTGGGTTCGATTCCCATCACCCGCTCCAAATGGACGGTCGAGGGGTGCTGGACGAAGCCCACATAGCTCAGGGGTAGAGCACTTCCTTGGTAAGGAAGAGGTCCCCGGTTCAAATCCGGGTGTGGGCTCCATGGGATAACGACAGAATTTGGGATTGTGACTAAAGCATCGTCGGAGCGGCTTGGGCCGCGACGGATCATCAACCCGGGAATAGGGAAATGTCTAAACAGAAATTTGTGAGAACGAAGCCGCACATAAACGTGGGCACGATTGGTCACGTGGACCATGGCAAGACGACACTGACGGCGGCGCTGACGAAGGTGATGGCGGAGCGG
>SMUY01367564.1_pt1 | contig 16675 bp, 12 predicted proteins | sample 2456441 | NCBI WGS metagenome assembly SMUY01 (sample SAMN11095931, study PRJNA526329) | marine sediment metagenome | biome: Marine sediment; feature: Surficial sediment; material: Deep marine sediment; isolation source: Hadal surficial sediment | place: Pacific Ocean | collected 2014-11 | depth...
CGCAACTCGTCCTTCTTGATGCGCCTCGGCTGGGAACAGGTGGACGATGTCTTCGCATTGCTGGATGTGCCCGAAAGCGAGTCCGGAAGGGCTCCGTCCCAATCAAACACGATCAACCCGTAGCGTGGCTCCGACACTCGCGCCAACTTACGCTAATCGTTGCCGAGACGATCGTAGACGAGTCCGCCCACGACCGAGGCGCTCTCGTGCGGCGGCGTGTCGGCGCGGGCCTCGGTGACCAGGCGACTCTCGACCACCGTGCCCGACGGAAGGTCCACGGCAAGGCCGATCACCGAATCGGTCACCTTGCAGTCGATACCGATCGACGCCTCGGAAAGAACCAGCGATCGGCGAATGCGCGCTCCTCGACCGACCGTAACGCCCGCCTCGAGCACCGAACCCTTCACCGAGGCGCCCGGGTCCACTTCCGCCTCGGAACTCCACCAGCCGCGGTGACGCCAGCGCCTCGTGCCCACCCAGCCGGTAACTCCATCGAGATAGCGCTTCGGCGTACCGAGATCAAACCACTGCCTGCCGCTCTCGACGGCGTCGATTCGCTCACCGCTCTCGACCAGCGGCTGGTACAGATCCCGAACGAAGTCGGACGGCGGTCGGGCCATGCTCTCGAGAAGACCGGGCGAGAATACGTGCGCTCCAGCAAAGACTCTCCGCTTCACTTCTCTTGCCTCTCGGGGCTCCTCGGGCTCGGCCGGATTGGGCCGGTCGGCCAGGTCGGCCAAATCGGAAAACTCAGGCGCATTGCCCTCGGCCGGTGGGGGTGGTTCGAACGTCGTCACCCGACCTTCCCGCGTGATGCCGATGCCGCCGCCGTAGTCCTCCGGGCGCGCTCGTGAGGAAACCATGAGGGTCGCTCGCGGCGAGTGCTTTTGATGGTGTCGCAGGAGCTTGGATAACGGCCAGCGAGCCAGACTGTCACCGTTGATCACAACGACAAGCTCGGCCTCCTCGAGAAATGACCGCAGCGGCGCCAGGGCACCCAGCGTGCCCTGAATGTCGTCTTCGCGTGAGTATCGAATCGGCATGCCCGCGAAGTCCGAACCGAAGCGCGAGGCGATCTTTTCGCCTTGGTAGTGGAGATTGATCGCCACCGCTTCACAGCCGCACTTTCGAAGTGCTTGGAGCGTGTGCCCCAGTATCGGCGTGCCCGCCACGGGAAGCAGAGGTTTGGGCAGCGAGAGCGTCAGCGGTCGGAGCCTCGCGCCGAATCCGGCGGCAAGAACGACGGCGCGAAACCGCGGAGTCTTCAAGGAAAGATCATGTCCTCGGGGGCCTCCGGGTGCTCTCGCCGGTAGGCTTCGTAGAGGTCCAGATAGTTCTCGCGTTCGGCTTCGACGGGCAGGAACCGGAAGCGTTTTGCAACTCGCTCTGCCTGCGACCCTTCAAACTCCACGAAATCACCCATCGGTGTGTGATCTAAGCACACCAAAACCCCGCCCACCCTCCAGGTCTCGCGAAACTTCTCGTAGCGGCGGCTGACCTCGAAGCCCAACGCTCGAAGGATCGCGAGGGCGCCCTCATAGTCGTCAACTCCGACTTCGCGCTCGCTTCGAATCTTGGTTCCCTCCTCGAAGCGAGCCGGCCCCTTGAAGGTAAGACGCGCGTCGGTTCCCTGCGAGCGCACTCGAAGCAGCTCGCCCCGGCCCGCGAGCTCGCCCTCGCGGTCTAGAACCCAATTAACTTCCTTGATCGACGCCGAAACTCTTTCCGCCTCGGCCTCGACCAATCTCTCTCGCAAGCTGCTGAGATCGTCACATCGGAACTTGAGCTCTCGTTCCTCCGCATTCGCCGGCGCGTGGCCGCGACGTCTCTCCAACGAACTAAATATCCGCGGCGCGATCGAGCAGGCGCACCGTCGTTCGGATGCCGTTGTAGAAGTGGCTGATGTTGAACTTCTCGTTCGGAGAATGGAGCCGGTCATCGCTCAGGCCAAAGCCCATCAGCAGAACCGGTACCGCCAGGACCTCGGAAAACGTGCCGACGATGGGGATCGAACCGCCTTCGCGAATCAGCACCGGCTTGTTGCCCCAGACGTCCTCTTGGGCCGCCATCGCGGCCTCGACCAGCGGACCTGTCGCATCGATCAGCACCGGACCCGCGCCGTGATTCCAGCTCACCGACACCCGCACTCCTGGCGGAGCGATCGACTCGACATAGTCCGCGAACAACCGGGCGATGTTGTCGGGGTCCTGGTTCGGCACCAGGCGCATCGAGACCTTGGCGCCCGCCCATGCCGGCAGCACGGTCTTCGCACCCTCGCCCTGATAGCCACCGAAAATGCCGTTGACGTCGCAGGTCGGGCGAGCCCAGGAGCGCTCGAGCGTCGAGTAACCCTCTTCGCCGAAAGTTGTCGCGATTCCAAGCTCTGCTCGATAGGCGTCTTCGTCGTGGGGCAAGGCGGCGAAGGCCTTGCGCTCCCAGTCCTCGAGCGGCAACACCTGATCGTAGAATCCGGGGATCCCGACCTTGCCGGTTCGATGGTCGAGCAGCTGCGAAATGATGTAGGCAAGCGCGTTGGCCGGGTTGGCGACCGCGCCACCGAAGGTGCCGGAGTGGAGATCCCGGTTCGGCCCGTCCACGCGCAGTTCCATGTAGGCGAGACCTTTGAGCCCGTACAGAAGCGATGGCTGCCCGGGGGCGAACATCGAGGAGTCCGACACGACGATCGCGTCACAGGCCAGCTTCTCGGCACCCTCCTCGCGAACGAAGCGCTCGATCGACTCCCCTCCTGATTCCTCCTCTCCCTCGATCAGGAATTTGACATTGACCGGAAGCGCGCCGCGCTCCGCCAGGATCGCGGCCACGGCTTTGATGTGGGCGAACGACTGCCCCTTGTCGTCGGTCGCTCCGCGCGCCACCAGCAGGTCGCCCTCTTCGGTGGGCTCGAACGGTGGGTTGCGCCACTCTTCGATCGGATCCGGCGGCTGGACGTCGTAGTGCCCGTAGAAAAGGATGGTCGGCTTGTCTCCGGCTCCGAGCCATTCGCCGTAGATCAATGGATAGCGATCGGTCGAGAGAGTGTCGGCCTCGAGACCCGCCGCGGCGAGTTGGTCTTTGACGAACGCCGCGCACCGGTGAACGTCGTCGGAATACGCTGGGTCGGTCGATATCGAAGGTATCCGTAGATAGTCCTTCAGCTCTTCCAAGTATCCAGCCCGCTCGCTTTCCACGCGCCTGAAAACATCTGCCGAGTCTGTCGCCATTCAGAACCTCCAACCAAAGAGCCGTCAGTTTAACAGAGCTTCAAGGGGCATCCCGGGGGGACTCGATGGTGCGCCTTTGCAGGCGCGCAAGGCCGAACAGGTTGACCGCGACATGGGCCGCCGCCGGCGCCAGAAGATTGCCGCGCCAGATCATGAGGGTCCCCAAGACGGTTCCCGCAAAGAGAGCGAACACGGTCCACAGACGGAATTCCCGACCCGGCCCCGCATGGAGCAAGGCAAAGAGAATCGTCGTCGGCACGATCCCCCAGTGGGACTGCACCGCGCCACGAAAAAAGAGTTCCTCGGCGAAGCCCGAAACAACCGCCAGGGTGAGAACCTCGGAAGTGGTCAGCGGACCGATCGTGTCCTGGATCGTCCGTTCGAGCGCCCGCCCACCTGGCACCGCCAACAATCCGAGATGCCAAAGACCAACAATTGCGGCCGCTGCGAGACCGCCGCTAGCCAGGTCGGCCAACCAGGCGCCCCGATCGAAGAACAGCGCCAGAGGAATCGCTCCGTCCCGCAGTCCGAGCCACAGGACGGCGGCGAGCGCCAGGGCTAGATAGATCCAGGAGCCCCAGCGCAGGAGCGCCCCCGACGGCATCGAGCGTTGATCCTCAGGCAAGCGCCGGCGCTGCGGACTCCTCCGCGGGCTCGTCTCCGCTCTCTCCATGGTCGCCGGATTCGGCACCCTGCGCGAGCTTCGCGACCGCCACCACCCGATCCCCAGCGTCGAGGTTCATCAGTTTGACCCCCTGAGTCGAGCGACTGCTGATTCGCACACCGCTCACTCCGATCCGAATGATCTTTCCCCGCAGAGTGATCAGCATCAGGCCGTCAGTCGACACAACCTGGCGCGCACCGATGACTGCGCCGGTTTTCTCGGAAACCTTGAGATTGATGATGCCCTTGCCTCCGCGGCTCTGGATTCGGTACTGAGAGACCCTGGTGCGCTTGCCGACCCCACGCTCGGTCAAGGACAGAATCTCGCCGCCCTCGGGATCGAGCGATTCCATGGCAACCACGCGGTCCCCCTTGCGCAGGCGAATTCCGCGCACACCGCGAGTTGCTCGGCTCAGCGGTCTGGCATCGGTTTCGGCAAAGCGAATCGCAAAGCCCTTGGCGGTCGCCAGCAGAATCGACCTCGAGCCATCGGTCCGCTTAACGCCCAGGAGGCGGTCACCCTGGTCGATGTTGATCGCGCGAATACCTCCGGCGCGGGGCCGCGAGTACTCCGCGAGCGCGGTTTTTTTTATGGTCCCGTTCTCGGTGGCGAAGATCAGAAATTCGTCGTCCGTGAACTCTCGCACGGCCACCGTTGTGGCCACCCTTTCGTCGCCCGACAGCTGCAGCAGGTTGACGATCGCCTTGCCGCGGGACGCCGGACCCATCTGGGGAATTTCGTGGACCTTGAGCCAGTGAACCTGCCCCTTCTCGGTGAAGACGAGAATATAGCTGTGGGCGCTTGCGACATAGAGGTGCTCGACGAAGTCACCCTCTTTGGCCACCATTCCTCGCCGGCCCTTGCCGCCTCGGTTTTGCGCTCGGTAGAGCGACAGCGGTGATCGCTTGACATAGCCCGCGTTGGTCACGGTGATCACCATCTCCTCGTCGGCGATCATGTCCTCGACCGTGATGTCTTCCATTTCGGAAACGATTTCGGTTCGGCGCGGGTCACCGTAGCTCTCCCGGATTTCGAGGAGCTCCTTGCGGATCTCGACCAGCACCAGTTCGTCCGACGCCAGAACGGCTCGCAGGCGCTCGATCAAGGCGGTCAGATTCTTGTACTCCTCGACCACCTTGTCGCGCTCGAGCCCGGTCAGCCTCTGTAGCCTCATCTCCAAGATCGCTTGAGCCTGAGGTTCGCTCAACGAGAACTCGGCGATCAGGCGCTCTTTCGCTTCCGCGGGAGTTCGACTCGAACGAATCGCGGTGATGATCTCATCCAGTTGGTCGAGCGCCTTGAGAATGCCTTCGAGAATGTGTGCCCGCTCTTCGGCCTTGCGCAGATCGTAGCGAGTGCGCCGAACCACGACGGTCTTGCGGTGATTCAGGAAATGCTCGAGCATCTGGAGCAGAGTCAGCACCTTGGGCTGGTTATCGACAATCGCGAGCAAGATGATCCCGAAGGTGGTCTGCATCGGAGTCAACTTGTAGAGCTTGTTGAGGACGACCTCGGCGATCTGGTCGCGCTTGATCTCGACCACGATGCGGATGCCGTTGCGGTCGGACTCATCGCGCAAATCGGTAATTCCCTCGATGCGCTTTTGCTGCACCAGGTCGGCGATCTTCTCCAGCAGTCTCGCTTTGTTCACCTGATACGGAAGCTCAGTAATAATGACCGACTGCTTGTCGCCGCGTTTCCGGATCTCGATGTTCGCCCGCGCGCGGACCTGAATGCTGCCGCGCCCGGTCGCGTAGGCGTCGCGGATGCCCTGCCGGCCATGAATGAAGCCTGCCGTGGGAAAATCCGGCCCGGGAACAGCTTGCAGCAACTCCTCCAGGCTGACCTCGCCCTGATCGATCACAAGCATCAGGGCGTCGATGATCTCGCCCAGGTTGTGCGGAGGAATGTTTGTGGCCATGCCCACCGCAATGCCGGAGCTGCCGTTGACCAGAAGGTTTGGGACCCGGGCGGGTAGAACCACGGGTTCTTGGAGGGAGCCGTCATAGTTGAGGGTCCAGTCCACCGTCTCCTTGTCGATATCCTCACGCAGCGACTCCTCGGCCAGCTTGGTGAGCCGAATCTCGGTGTAGCGCATCGCGGCCGCGGAGTCTCCGTCGATGGAGCCGAAGTTGCCCTGCCCATCGACCAACGGGTAGCGCATCGAGAAGTCCTGGGCCATGCGCACAAGCGTGTCGTAGATCGCCGAATCGCCGTGGGGATGGTACTTACCCATGACGTCGCCGACGATGCGGGCGGATTTCTTGTACGGCCGATTCGAGCGGTTGCCACTTTCCCACATGCCGTAGAGCACCCGACGATGTACCGGCTTGAAGCCGTCGCGCACGTCCGGAAGTGCTCGGCCGACGATCACGCTCATGGCGTAATCGATATAGCTGCGCTTCATCTCATCTTCGATGTCGACGACTACAGCGTCATCAAAGGGCAGCAATCGATCCTGCTCGCTCATGCCTTCTCTACCTTTTTCTCGACCGGCAACGAGTCGACTAGACGTCGAGATTCACGACGTTGAGGGCGTTCGACATAATGAACTCTCGCCGGGGCTGCACCTGGTCGCCCATCAGCACGGTGAAGATCTCGTCAGCAGCAACGTTGTCTTCGACGACCACCCTGAGCAGCCGACGTTTCTCCGGATTCATCGTGGTGACCCAGAGCTGCTCGGCGTTCATTTCTCCGAGGCCCTTGTAGCGCTGGATCGAAAGTCCCTTCGTGGCCCCGGCGAAGGCCGCTTCCAAGGCCTCTTCCAGGTCTTGATACTCAGTTTCCTCATCCTTGTGGCGGAGCACGAATCTGTCGGCGCCGAGGACGGCCATGCCTACCTTGTTGCGGTACATCGCGCGGTAGTCCGCGGCCGAGATCAGCTCCCAATCAATACGCACCGGACGCTCGACGCCGTCTTTCCGGCTGACGAAAGAAATCGCTGCGGTCCCGTGCTCCTCATCCTCTTCGACCTCTACCGCGTGAAAACCCGAGGCTTCGATGATCTCGGCGACGGTCTGCACACGCTTGCGGTCGCGCAGGGATTCCCGGGAGGTGAGATCGTGCTCCAGCGCGACTCGCAGTGCGTCCTTGGGGTAGCCCCGGGCGGAGAGTCGACCCTCGGCGCGCAGAAACTCTCCTGTTTTGGTAAGAAAGTTCGCCAGTCGCGAGCCCTTGTGGTTGTTCTTGTCGCCGTTGGCGTGAACCTCCAACTCCCAGCTTTCCTGGATCCTCTGAACCAGAAAATCCTGGTACTCGCTGTCGTCTTTGAGGTACGTCTCCTTGCGGCCCTCCGCGATCTTGTAGAGCGGGGGCTGGGCGATGTAGAGGTGCCCACGGTCGATCACCTCAGGCATCTGACGGTAGAAGAAAGTCAAGATAAGCGTTCGAATGTGACTGCCGTCAACATCGGCGTCGCACATGATGATGAGTTTGTGATACCTGAGCTTGGCGATGTCGAAATCATCTTTGCCTATACCCGTACCGAGCGCCGAGATCAGCGTTCGGATTTCTTCGGACGAAAGCATTTTGTCGAAGCGCGCCTTCTCGACGTTGAGAATCTTTCCCTTGAGCGGCAACACGGCCTGAAAGGTGCGGTCGCGCCCCTGTTTCGCCGTGCCACCGGCCGATTCGCCCTCGACCAGAAATAGCTCGGAAAACTCGGGATTGCGCTCGCTGCAATCCGCCAATTTGCCCGGTAGAGTAGACGATCCCAACGCGCCCTTGCGGCGGGTAAGCTCTCTTGCCTTGCGCGCCGCCTCTCGTGCCCTGGCGGCCTCGAGACACTTCGAAATTACCCTCTTTGCGATCTTGGGATTCTCTTCGAGAAAGTTGCCGAGGCGCTCGTTGACAACCTGCTCGACCCAGCCCTTGACCTCTGAGGACACGAGCTTATCCTTGGTCTGGCCCGAGAACTTCGGGTCCTTGATCTTGACCGAGACGACAGCCGTGAGGCCCTCGCGAATATCGTCGCCGCTGAGGTTTTCCTTGACGTTCTTGAGTAGTCCCGAAGCGTTCGCGTAGGCGTTTACGGTTCGGGTCAACGCCGCCTTGAAACCCGACAGGTGAGCGCCTCCGTCTCGGTTGTTGATCGTGTTGGTGAAGGAGAAGATCTTTTCCTGATAGCCGTCATTCCACTGCATGGCGACTTCGACTCGTTCACCATCGGCCTCTCCATCACGGCTGACCTCCAGATGGATCGGCTTCTTATGCAACGGTGTCTTGTTACGATTCAGATGCTCGACAAAGCTCTGAATACCACCTGAATAGCTAAACGTGGCTCGCTTGTCGTTGCGCTCATCGAGAAGTTCAATATGCGCTCCCTGGTTGAGAAAAGCCAACTCACGGAGGCGCTGCGACAGCGTCTCGTAGTGAAACTCCAAAACGCCGAAGATCTGCGGATCCGGCGTGAAGGTGACCTTGGTACCGGTCTTCTTAGTCTTACCGATCGGCTCGATGGCCTTGTCGGGAAACCCGCGTTGATAGGTCTGAAACCAGACCCTGCCGTCACGCTTGATTTCGAGTTCGAGGCGCTCGGAAAGAGCGTTCACTACCGAAACGCCGACGCCATGAAGCCCGCCGGAAACTTTGTATGAATTGTTGTCGAACTTACCGCCGGAGTGTAGCTCGGTCATGATGACCTCGGCTGCCGAGCGCCCTTCTCCCTTGTGCATATCGACTGGGATTCCGCGACCGTCATCCTCTACCGACACCGTGTTGTCGGTGTGAATCGTGACCTTTATCTTCGAGCAGTACCCGGCCTGCGCTTCGTCGATTGAGTTATCGACGAGTTCGAAAACCAGATGGTGTAAACCCGACCCGTCGTCGGTGTCTCCGATGTACATCCCGGGCCGTTTGCGCACCGCCTCAAGCCCCTTGAGGACCGTGATGCTGTCTGCGGAATAAGTCGGTGTCGTTGCGGTCGCCAAAGTCAAGCCTCCTCGGAAAAAGGCCTATACCGAACTTTCTACCTCCCGGGGCCGGGGTCTTGTACACCCCTGGCAGGTTCCACCCCGAGCCGCCTTTTCGGAGACAAAGCCCTCTGGAATCGAACCGTCGGTGACCCGCAAAAAGGGTCTGATCGGGCGACCTTTGCCCTAGCCAAACTATATCATCCACGGGACCATTTTCAAGGATATAAGCCCATTGAAATCAGTAGTTTAAAACTCTCTTTCGGGAACCTTTCGGAGAACATCCAAATCCCTACTGCGGCTCGATGCGACCGCCTCTCAGACGCCAGCTAGTGACCCCTGCGAGTCGGCGTCCGGTCTCCGGATTGGCCGACGATGCGATCACTTGTGGCATGCCCTCGAAGAGCCTCCAGGCACCCTCGAGATGGTGAACGTCCAGGGTCGCATCAAAGTCGTCCAGCAAAATGATCGGTTCACGGCCAGCGGCCAGAAGCACTCGGCGCCTGGCGGCTGTCAACACCAGTCCGAACAGCTTGCGCTCTCCGGCGGACGCCGAGCGACCGATGTCCGCCATGCCCCATCTGATTTCTAGGCCGTCCCGGTGAGGCCCGACGAGACTCCTCTTGCGTCGCAACTCGCGGCTACGTTCGCGTTCCAAGGCTTCGAGAAAATCAGCGACCGACTCGGCCCCCGCGGCGGGGTTGGGTCGATAACGAAAGTCCACCGGTTGAAGTTCGATGCCGTTCTCGGCGAGGGTTTCGTCGAAAGCGGACTGGAGCTCGCTTACATACGCGCTTCGGAGCCGAATCAGCTCGTAGCCAGCCTCCGCTAGAAGTTGGTTCCAGGCCGAGATGGAGTCGTCGGGCCCCGATTCGCCGCCCTCGGCCAGGAGCCGCCTCTTCGCCATCAGCACGCGCCGATAGCGTGCGAGAACCTCTACCGCGAGCGGCTTCTTGGAGACAATGCCCTGATCCAGCAATCTGCGCCGCGATTCCGGGTCGCCATCGAGTAATGGGTCGTCGCGTGTGGACCAGGAAAATGCCGGCAATCGCGATAGATACTCGCCCAGCGCCACCTCCTTGCCGTTGATTACCCGCCGGGCTCCACCCGGCCTCCACGAGGCCACCAACTCGTCTCCGCGCTCGCCCTCCAGGCGTCCACTGGCCCAGAACTCCTCGCTCTGCCAGCGACAACAATCGGCCAGGCGGCTGGAGCGGAAACTGCGGGTTGTGGCTAGAAAATAAATGGCCTCGAGTACCGAGGTCTTGCCAGCACCATTATCTCCGACGAGGATGTGACGGCCACTGCCGGGAGCCCAACTCGCGCTTTCGAAGCAACGAAAGTCTTGAAATGAGATGCTTTTGAGCAGGGCTCAGATTCGCATGGGCATGATGACGCACAGGTATCGCTTGTCCTCGCCGCCGACCGGATAGCCAATGCACTGGGTGTTCTCGTCCTTCAGGTCAAGCCTTACCTTCTCGGTATCCACAGCGGACAGAAAGTGGACCAAGTAGTCTGGATTCATCCCTATTTTGAGGTCTTCACCGTCGTAGTCACAGGGCAGTTCCTCCATCGCTTCGCCAAGATCGGGGTTGGCTGCCGTAATGGTCAAGTTCCCCTTGACCAGCGCGAGCCGAACCGCTCGCGCTCGGTCCCCGGTCAGTAGCGCTACACGCTGTACCGCCTGGGACAGAGCCTGTTTATCGAACACGGCTTGCCGGTCGTTTTCTTTCGAGATCACGCGGTTGTAATCCGGAAACGTGCCTTCGAGAATTCGGCAGACCAACTCCCGGGTACCCAAGCGAAAGGACAAGTGGTGTTCGCTTCTACGAAACGACATGTCGCCTTCATCTTCGAAGCGTTGCAGCTCTTGAAGCGCCTTACGCGGAACCAGCACCCCGTCCGCCGCCTTGCAACCCGGTAGCTCGTTTTCTATCAGCGCCAGTCTATGGCCGTCGGTCGCCACTAATTCGAGACCTCCATCATTGAGCTTGAGCAGCGCGCCGTTCAGTTGAAAGCGAGACTCCTCGGTCGAAACAGCAAAAATGATGCGCCCTATCGCCTTCTTCAGGAGAGCAAAAGGGATGGTCAACTCTTCATCACTCGAAACTTCGGGAAGGGTCGGGAAGTCCTCTGCGGCCAGGCCGTTGATCTTGAAATGCGAGTTCCCCGCATCGATGCGAAGCCGCTTCTCGTCTTCGAGCTCGAGGCTTATATATTCGGCATTCACCGCCCGAATAATCTCTACAAATTTCCTGGCTTGCACGGCGATCGCGCCGGCACTCGATTGCTCGGCTTCGCACGATGAGGTCAAGGAAACATCGAGATCGGTCGAGGCCAAGTGCAAGCGCTCGTTTTCGGCGCGCAGCAGGATGTGGGACAGGACTGGAATCGTCGTACGCCGCTCGACGATTCCTTGCATCGGAATCAATTCGCTGAGCAGACTCGACCGTTTGACTCGAATTTCCATTTTGTTTACGCCTTCTTCTACTTAGATAGGAAGACAAAAAATAGCATAGTAGTAGTAATAAGTGGCGCGGAAAAAAGCAAACGTGTTGGAACTCGTTGAAGCTCTACGAACTAGCGTCGAAGCCGATCGTGGAAAACACTGTCGAAATCCTGTGTGAAGTTCTTCGAAAAAAGTTGTTGGCGAACGGTTCCGCAGGTTTTCCTCAGGCTGAGCGGGAATCAAGAGGATTGGGGCCTAGGAGAACTTGCGGGTCAATTGCTCGAGTGTGCGATCGAGTTCGCGGTCCTGGGAACGCAGACGGTCTATTTTTTCGACCGAGTACATGACGGTCGAGTGGTGTTTGTTGTTGAATTGCTTTCCGATTTCCGGATAGGAGAGATCGGTGATTTGCTTGCACAGGTACATGGCAACTTGTCTTGGAAACACGATCTGCTGAGAATTCTTGCGGCTCTTGATCTCATTTACCTTGAGGCCATAGTGGTGCGCTACGGTCTTGATGATGTCGCTGGCGTTGACCCGAGGATCTTCCGGAAGGATGTCCTTGAGGGTCTCTTTGGCGACTTCCAGCGATAGCGCTCGGCCGGTGAGAGACGCGAAGGCAAGCACACGGTTGAGCATTCCTTCGAGCTCTCGGATGTTTGAGCGAACCTGATGAGCGATGAAGTTTGCCACATCGTCTGGAACATGTAGATCTTCGGCACCTGCTTTCTTGCGCAGAATCGCTATTTTGGTTTCGAGATCCGGCGGTTGAATATCGGCAATGAGACCCCACTCGAACCGGCTGCGCAAGCGCTCCTCGAGGTCTGGAATGTTGCGCGGTGGAGCATCTGAAGAAAGAATAATCTGTTTCTGCCCGGTGTAGAGCGTGTTGAAGGTGTGAAAGAATTCTTCCTGAGTACGTTCCTTGTTGGCCAGAAACTGGATGTCGTCAACGAGCAGAATATCGATATTGCGGTAGCGCTCGCGAAACGAAGGCATGCGGTTGAAGCGGAGCGAACTGATGAGATCGTTGACAAACTGCTCGGCGGTCAGATACATAACCTGCAGTTCCGGACGTTCTTTCTGCAGGCGGTGGCCAATGGCGTTCAAGAGATGAGTCTTGCCGAGCCCGACGCCGCCGTACAGAAAAAGAGGGTTGTAGCTGCGGAAGGGCGACTCGGCAACCGCTCTCGCGGCGGCATGAGCGAACTGATTGGAATTGCCGACGACGAAGGTGTCGAAGACATAACGGGGGTTGAAGTGCGTTTTGGAGTGGGAACGAGGCGTCGCCGTGACCGCCGGCGCTTCGTCCTCGACCGAGAAAAGAACCTCACAGGTTTCATCTTCCAGGCCCGCTATGGCTCGATCGACCGCGGGGCGGTAGGTGGCCTCGAGAGTGTGTAAAAAGCGCCGATTCGGTGCCAGCAGCAGTAGCCGTCCCGACTCCTCACGCCCCAACCGCAGGGGTTGAAACCAAGTCGAGAATTCCTCTGGGTCGAGTTCGTTCTGGAGGTTATTGCGGAGGCGAAGCCAGAGAGAGGCAGACATTGATTCTCCCGCGGAATAATTTCCACACCTTGCGGAATACTTGTGGAAAACCTCCGTCCGCGCGACACGGCTGGAGGGTCTCCTTGCATGGAGCGAGGCAGAGCGTAGCATAGCTTGTTTGGCTGCCAAGAGGTGGTCGAAAATCCCGTTGTCGAGGCCTACTTAGAGGCTTTGATCGCGGCTGGCACGAATAATGCTTGGTTGGCGAGTAGTAGTTTTTTGCGGTTATTGGGGAGGTTCACCCACAAACACTGTCCCACCTATCGAACGAAAGTAACAACTTTCACCTTTTCCCAAAACCCTTCCAAAACCCCCTTATTTTACAGGGGTAGAGCCACCACAACCCACCTCAATAGAACCTCCCCCGGTAACCCTTCAAAACTACGAAACCATCGCGGATTTCAATCGAAGTCAACCGGCGCGCTCGAAGGAAGACGCTCCGCTTGTGCCATATTGACCCGTTCATGGCGAAGACGCCGAGTGCCAGACCCGGGACGCGAAACCCTCGAGGAGAAAACAAGGCAGCGCTACTGCTCGCTTGGTACGAGCGAGTCAAGAGGCCCCTTCCCTGGCGCCAAGACGACGACCCCTACCGAGTCTGGCTCTCCGAGGTTATGCTTCAGCAGACCCGGGTCGAGACCGCGATTCCCTATTACGAGAAGTTTCTGGAAGCGTTCCCGAGTGTCGAGTGGCTGGCGCGAGCCTCTGAGGAGCAGGTTCTGGCACTGTGGTCTGGACTCGGCTATTACCGCCGAGCGAGAATGCTCTTGGCAGCGGCTCGAGAGGTCGTGCGAGCCGGAGGGTTCCCAAAGACGGCGGAAGGGTGGAGACGTCTTCCGGGCGTCGGGCCCTACACGGCAGCTGCCGTGGCGAGTATCGCCTATCGTGAGAATATTGTAGCGCTGGACGGCAACCTCGAGCGTGTGTTGGCGAGGCTCGAGGCGTATTCCCGGAACCCGAAGAGCGCCGCGGGACGTCGCTTTCTGATCCGCGCGGCCGGCGCTTGGTTGGATCCGGAGCGGCCGGGAGACAGCAACCAAGCCCTGATGGAGTTGGGCGCGACGGTTTGCCTACCGAGAGACCCGCTCTGCCAGCAGTGTCCGATCGCTGAATCGTGCTTGGCGAGGCGCCGGCGAAGGGTCGATGACTACCCCTATCGAGCGCCGGCCGCGCCAAAAGAAGCGCGCTCCATAGTGGCGGTGTGCGTTCGGCAGGGAGCACGGCTTCTCTTGTTTCGGCGCGCTCCAGGGTCAGGTCTCCTGGCGGGAACATGGGAGTTGCCATGGGCCGAGAGCGACGACCCGAGCCCTGCGGAGGCCCTGGCCCAACGCTATGGCGGAACGTGGAGAGTTGGCGGCCACATCGGAACGATTCGCCACACGATTACCCACCGTAACCTCTTGGTCGCCGTACGCGAAGGCCACGTCGAAGCCCTTGGCCAGGTAGCAGAAAGCGGGGACGCACGGTGGGCCAGCCTGGCTGAACTCGATGAACTTCCGCACTCTTCCCTGGTGCGCAAGGTCTTCCTTGTGGCCGCAGGCTGCTAGCGTCTCGCTACGAAGCGGGTGAAGAAGATCAGACTTAGCCGTCGCTGGACGGCGGGGCAGGGTCAATATCACCGCCGGCGAGAAGGAACCAGCCGACGAGTTTTTCCTGGATGGCCCGGGTGCGTTTGGCCGCCAGGGAGGTCAGGATCTTGAGCAGGCGAACCGACGACACTTTCTCTATGCTGAGCAGCCCCTCGACGACCGCACGTGGCAGCGCGAGGACCGTGACGCCCTTCTCCGGATGAGAGCGGGCGTCGGCTGAGCGTGAGCGTTGGTCGATCAATGCCATTTCACCGAAGTAGTCGCCACGCTCGAGAAACGCGAGAGCCTCTTCGCCGACCCCGGCTATCGATTTACTGATCACCACGGTTCCGTCGGCGACGATGTACATCTTCTCCCCGACTTCGCCCTCTGTGAAGATCGTCTCTCCAGGAGCGAAGATTTCCTCTTGGGACAGAGACGCCAGGAAATTGATTTCCATAGCCGAAAGACGTTGTTCTCGAAAAAGCCCGACCTTGTGTGCCATGCCAAGGTTGGTAGCTGCTCCTGAAGATGGTTGCACCCTGAGCGGCTGCGTGGTTGGGGAAGAGTCAGCGGAGAAGATGGTGGCGAGTCTGTCGTTGGCCAAGCGGAGCTTCTTCGACAGGCCGCGCCAGAGTGACCAATGAAGGGCCAACTCGAAGCGCGAGTCCTTTTCCGAGGCGGATGCCAGCGCCGGAGCGTTCATGACCAGAAGCTTGGCGTCGGTGATCACCTCCGCGTCGCTATCTCTACCAATGCCGGTGAGAAAAGAGTCCTCGCCGAAGAGGTCGCCGATGTCCGGACGGAAGAGCTCGAACTCGCCAAAGGGAGTCATTTTTCGCATCTTGATATCGCCGGCTTCGAGCAGGAAGAGATCGCCGGCCGGGTCGTCTTCCTTGAACAGTTGCTTTCCGGCGGGCAGGCTCACTTCGGAAACGGTCTCACCCAAGAGGGTCAGTTCGCGCGCACCGAAGTGCGAGAAGGGGTCCAGCAGATGAAGACGCTCGGGGCTCCGCACGGTGACGCCATTGTACGGCGTAGGGCCACGAATGTGGCTACTGGGGTTCGCGAGGAGTGGTGCCGGCCACGTCTTGGTCCAGAACCGCGGCTTCGACCCGGGTCAACCAAGCGCTTCGATCGTTGCCCTGGAGGGGGAGGAAGTCCAGGTTGCGGTTCGCGAGTTCTAGCCGCAGCCGTTGATCGACGGCTTCCTGAAACGAGGGGTCGGTAGCTCGCACTCCGTCGGCGGACGGCGTCTCGAGCACGGGCACGTGCACGAGAAGATCGTAGGAGGCCATCCAGTTGCGCACCAGGGGTTCGAGGGTCTCCTGTGGTCCGGCCGCCAGCAGCAGGTAGACGTAATTGTCGAGAATGCTGCGATCGCAGATCACCGCGGGATACCTGGAGACAGCGAATAATTCCTCGGCGATCTGGGTGTGAAGAATCCAGGACTGGGCTTCGATGCTGGTCTGTTCGTTGATCGGAAGAGGGCAGCGTCGGGCGACTTCGTGCACGATCTCCAGAGAAATATCACGAGCCTTGAGTTGAGCCGCGAGTCCATAGCAAAGCGTCGTCTTACCGACGCCGTGACTGCCGATGAAGGCTAACTTGAAGGGTCGAAGCGCATGCCCCATCGGGCGATTGTATGCGCCTGGGCCCAGGCAGGTGCCGGACAGCGGTCTGGGCGGCCGCAGGTGATACCAGCGCGGCTTGGCTGCCGGCGTTCGCCAGCCCGTCTAAAATCGGCGCCGGCCGACCAACGAGCGGGCCAGGGTCACCTCGTCGGTGTACTCGATATCGCCACCCACGGGTATGCCGAAGGCGAGGCGTGAAACTTCGACCTGACGGTCTTTGAGCAGACGCGCGAGATATAGAGCCGTGGCTTCGCCCTCGACGTCCGGATTGGTCGCGAGGATGACCTCGCCGACTCCGTCGAGGCGTGCCATGAGACCTGACACCCGAAGCTGGTCTGGGCCGACGCCGTGTTGCGGCGAGAGTACGCCCATCAGCACGTGATAAAGACCGCGATACTCGCCGGTCCTCTCGAGCGGCTGAATGTTGAACGGTTGCTCGACCACGCAGAGTTTGGATCGGTCGCGTTCGGGATCAGAGCAGATCGGGCAGGGGTCATGTTCGGTCAACGAGTAACAGGTCGAGCAGGGGCGCAGCTTGTCCTTGACGTCGATGATCGCGCCAGCGAGAGCCTCCGCTCCCGAACGGCTCGACTTGGCGACATGCTGGGCAAGCCGAGCGGCCGTCTTGGGCCCAATGCCCGGCAGCCGAGAGAACTCGGAAACCAGACGAGAGAACGGATC
>SMUY01154724.1_pt1 | contig 16644 bp, 16 predicted proteins | sample 2456441 | NCBI WGS metagenome assembly SMUY01 (sample SAMN11095931, study PRJNA526329) | marine sediment metagenome | biome: Marine sediment; feature: Surficial sediment; material: Deep marine sediment; isolation source: Hadal surficial sediment | place: Pacific Ocean | collected 2014-11 | depth...
CGAACAAATCATATTGCCGTTTCGTAATACCACATTGCGCTTCGAATGCCCGATTCCCATAGACTTCCAATCCGCATGGGACTCGTTCAGTGCTCATCGCTCCTGATCTTCGCTTTGTTCGAGCGTTTTAAAGAAGTGTATTCAACGAGGAGCAAGGCGGGAGGTGTTGTTCAGAGACGAGTCTTACCGGCGTCTCTAAAAAACACCCTCCCTACCACGCCCTCAATTCCCACGGTCGAGCCAATGAAACTAGATCTGCAAGAATCCACTAGCCCAGTACATCGATTCCTTCAGCCCGTAACATCCTGCACAGAGAAATGAGCGGCAACCCGACCAACGCGTTGGGGTCGCTGCCGCCGATGGTTTTGAATAGCGCGATGCCGAGACCCTCGGACTTGAAGGCTCCGGCGCAATCCAGGGGTTGTTCGCGCGCGACATAGTTGGCAATCTCGATTTCGCTTAGTTCGCGGAACTCCACTGGTGTGCTCACCACTTCGACCTGCTGGTTACCGCTTGCGCTGTTGAGGACACACAGGCTCGTCAGAAAGGTTACCCGCTGACCGGAAAGTTGCGCAAGCTGGGCCCGTGCCCGGGGTTCGCTCAGTGGTTTGCCGAGCACGTTCGCTGCGCACACTGCTACCTGGTCTGAACCGATAATCACGGCATTGGGGTGTGACGCTGTTACCGCCTGAGCTTTGAGTTGGGCTAAACGTTCAACGAGTTGCACGGGTGTCTCGCCGGTCTCGGGTGACTCATCAACTGCCGGGGTTACCCGCTGAAACGGTAAGCCGAGCTTCTCCAGCAGCCGGCTGCGATATTGTGATGACGAGGCAAGTATGAGGATGGTCACGGTTGTGATCGTATCGTAAAAAGCATAGGAACAATCGATGCTTACCGTAGCTGCAGCAATTGATTTTCCCGGGCGGGTACTTTACAGGTCACAGACGGATACCTATGATGCGCCCGCTATGAATACCCGCGAGCATGAGCGCTTGTCCTACGTGGATCTAGCGAAGCAGCAAGCGCGGGTGACCCGCCGGCTGGACGGGTCTGAATTACCTCGCTTTTCGCAACTGGTCGACTTAGCAGGCGCAGCCGAAGTTGAGTTGGCGTTCGCTTTCGATGATAACGGCCACCCACAAGTAACCGGCTATGCTGAGGTTGAAGCCGGTATGGTTTGTCATCGATGTTCGGCAACGCTGAGACGAACCATACGCGTGCAGATCGCGGCGTGCCTGGTTGCGGACGAGCAGCTGGCAACAGCGTTGGGGGCTCATCAGGAGGTTCTGGTCACTGATGGGACGGAAGTTAGCGTAGCTGAAATCATCGAGGATGAGTTGATCCTCGGTCTGCCAGAACGTCTATGCGAAAATGATCCTTGTGAGCTGACGCCAGGGTTCAACTACCCGGCGCACAGTGACCAGCGAGATTCCGAGCAGGATAACGAAGCCAATCCCTTCAGCATCCTGGCGGATCTAACAACACAGAATCGAGAATTGTAGTTTGGAGGCGAAATGGCCGTTCAAAAGAGTAAGGGAACCAGGGCACGGCGGGGCAGTCGACGTTCCCACGATGCACTGAGTAAACCCACGTTGTCCATAGACCCCACCACGGGTGAAACCCACCGCCGGCATCATGTTACGGCGGACGGATTCTACCGGGGCAAAAAGGTAATTGAACCGGAAGACTAGACGACCTCGCATAGCGATCGACGCTATGGGTGGTGATGGCGGCGTTGCGACGACCGTAGCAGCTGCTGTCAGATTTGCGTCTCTCGCAGATCTGACCCTTGTTGGTGACGCCCCGGAGATTCAGGCGGCGCTGACTATCGATAACGACAGTATTGACGTTCAACATGCGGGGGAGGTGGTGACCCCGGCAGATACGTTGGCGGACGTATTGCGTCATAAACCGGATTCCTCGATGCGCCGGGCTTTGCGGTTACACGCGGAGGGGCACGTTGATGGCGTTGTCAGCGGTGGTGACACCGGTGCACTCATGGCGCTGGCTCGGCAGCAGTTGCACATGATCCCTGGTATTGAAAGACCTGCGATCCTCAAACAGATTGAAGGTGTATCCGACAACTTCTGGATGCTCGATCTAGGTGCGAACCTAGACTGTAGTGCGGAGCAATTGCTCCAGTTCGCGCAAATAGGGGCGCTCCTGGCATGTAGCCTCGGTGGTGGGGCGCGACCCCGAGTAGCGCTCCTGAACATCGGTACGGAACGACGTAAAGGACCGGAAATTTTGCAACGAGCGGCGGAGTCTCTGGCGGGCGATCCGGAACTCGAATATGTGGGCTTCATCGAAGCTGATCGATTGTTCCTCAACCACGCGGACGTTGTGGTGTGTGACGGTTTTTCCGGGAATATTGCGCTTAAGTCCATGGAAGGTGCGGCGCACATGGCGGGGCACCTGCTCGAGCGTAAATTAAGCAGTATGCGTGGTATCCGCAGGTTAACGATGGGGCTCGTACGCAAGACCTTGCAGGAATTACGCGACGAGTTCAATCCGCAACGATATAACGGGGCAAGCTTTGTCGGGCTCAATGGTGTGGTGGTTAAGAGTCACGGCGGTGCGGATACGATTGGATTTCAGAGCGCGCTGAGGGAAGCTGTGCTGGAGATCCAAAACAGCATACCAGAACGGCTCGCTGTTCTGTTTCAAGGGGAGTCTTCATGAGTTTGGGTATCGTGTTTCCAGGACAGGGTTCGCAAACCGTCGGTATGCTCGCTGACATTGCCGCGGAGTTTCCGTTGGTGCGTGAGCATTTCGAACAGGCCGGGGAAACAATCGACGTAGGTTTGTGGCAGATCGTCTGTGAGGGACCTGAGGAGCTACTTGCGCGCACGGAGGTGACGCAACCAGCCTTGCTCACAGCAGGCGTGGCATTATGGGTGCTCTGGCAGTCCCAGGGTGGTCGGGCCCCGGCATTCATGGCTGGCCACAGCCTCGGAGAATATTCAGCGCTTGTCTGTGCAGGTGCGATTGAATTCACCGATGCGGTACGCCTGGTCCACCAGCGAGGCAAGTTCATGCGTGAAGCAGTACCTCAGGGCGAAGGGGCGATGGCGGCGATACTCGGTCTGGATGAGGGCGACGTCATATCCTGCTGCGCTGAAGTTCCCGGTATCGTGTCTCCTGCAAACTTCAATGCACCGGGACAGATCGTGATAGCAGGCACTGCCGAGTCGGTACAGGCTGCTGTTGAGAACTGTCAGAACGCGGGCGCTCGCCGAGCGGTGCTGCTCAATGTAAGCGGACCATTTCACTGTGCGTTGATGAAGCCAGCGGAGGATGACTTTGCTGCCGTGCTGAAGGACGTACAAATTCGTATGCCTTCGATTCCGGTCGTACACAACGTCGACGGGAAGGTAGCCGTCGATGAAGCAGACGTGCGCAACAAACTTCTCGCCCAGCTCGCTGAACCGGTACAGTGGATCACTTGCGTAAAAACGATGATGGCGGAAGGTGTCGATTCGATGATCGAATGTGGGCCCGGCAAGGTTTTGGCTGGACTCTTTAAACGAATCGATCGATCGCTAAGCGTCGTAAACCTCGGAACGCTCGACGGCCTGAACCAGGCTCTCTCGAAAGATGTTCTGGCAGGCAAAAATGATAGGGCGTCAGACGGTGAATGAAAAAAAGACGGCATTGGTAACAGGCGCCTCGCGAGGAATTGGCAGCACCATTGCGCAGCGCTTAGCTGACGAATATTTTGTCGTAGGCACGGCAACCACAGACGCTGGCGCGGCTGCTATTTCTGAATTGCTTGGTGAAAACGGGACCGGGATAGTCATGCGGATCGATGACGATGTGTCGGTCAAAACCGCATACGAATTGATGGCGGATACACATAATATGCCGTTGGTTGTCGTGAACAACGCCGGTATCACACGAGATAATCTATTGCTCCGGATGAAGGAAGAAGAATGGTTGTCCGTGGTGGATACAAATCTCAACGGTTTATATCGAATTGTTAAACCGGCTCTCCGGTCAATGATTAAAGCCCGTTGGGGTCGCCTTGTTAACGTCAGCTCGGTTGTGGCACAGATGGGCAACCCGGGGCAAAGCAACTACGTTGCAAGTAAGGCGGGTATCGAGGGGTTTACCCGCGCTCTTGCTCAGGAAGTTGCTTCTCGCAACATTACGGTAAACGCCATCGCACCAGGGTTCATCGAAACTGACATGACGGCTAAATTAACCGACGATCAGGTTCAACAGATGCTCGCACGTATTCCCTTGCAGCGTATGGGAACAACACTCGAGGTCGCACATGCCGTGTCCTTTCTTGTTAGTGACCAGGCTTCATACATTACTGGGGTGACTCTGAGCGTAAATGGGGGTTTACATATGAGCTGAACCATTTTGCTGTGTTTCCGGGAATACCAATATTTGGGCGGGAATCGGCTAACTTGAATTGGATATGCGCGGTATATAGAATGCGCTCGCCCTGCACCCCAGGAACCTGATCGGGAGATCGCTTTAACATGAGCAGTGTCGACGAACGAGTAAAAAAGCTGATTTGTGAACAGCTCGGTGTCAAAGAAGACGAGGTCAAAGACGAGGCATCTTTCGTCGAAGATCTAGGCGCAGATTCGCTGGATACCGTAGAACTGGTAATGGCCCTTGAAGAGGAGTTTGAGACCGAGATTCCAGATGAGGAAGCGGAAAAGATCACCACAGTAAAAGACGCCATCGCGTACATCCTGGCTCACCAATAGCCCGATAACCCCTTGTATTTAAGTGCGGAGCCGCATCTACTAAAGTGGTGCGGCTTTTGCGTATCTGGAATGTGGAGTATGGAGTTTTGTCCCGTCGAGACTTCCTGTTGGGGAACCCGGGCTGGGAACGCCTGTTGAGGAGGAGGTGTCAAATCAGGATCGGGCAAGCAGTAGGACGCTGATATTATGACCAAACGACGTATTATGGTGACCGGTATCGGGATGCTTACCCCGATTGGTAATGATGTTGCGAGTTCCTGGCGCAATGCCCTGGAGGGTAAGAGCGGCGCGGCGCTGATCGAGCACTTCGATACCGAAGATTACAGCGTCAAGATCAGCACCTCGGTGAAGGACTTCGATGCCACCATTTACATGGATCGTAAAGAAGCCCGGCGACTGGATCTGTTCATACAATATGGGTTGGCTGCCGGTATCCAGGCAATTCAGGATGCGGGTTTAAGTGCACATCCGGTTGATGCTCATCGCTACGGAATTTCCATCGGCTCCGGTATCGGCGGCATCAACACGATCGAAACCACCCATTCAACCCTGCTGAAAAGCGGCCCACGCCGCGTGTCACCGTTTTTTGTACCCGGCAGCGTGATCAACATGATCGCCGGAAATCTTTCGATTCGTTTTGGCTTCACCGGACCGAATCTCGCCGTGGTTACTGCTTGCACCACGGGAACTCACAATATCGGCTTCGGTGCGAGAATGATTCAGTATGGTGATGCAGACGTAATGATCGTTGGTGGGGCGGAGTTTGCGACCTCACCGATTACCGTCGCTGCGTTTGGAACGATGAAGGCACTGTCGGTTCGCAACGATGACCCAGAGCGCGCAAGCCGCCCCTGGGACGCCGACCGAGACGGTTTCGTGCTTGGCGACGGTGCGGGTGTACTGGTGCTCGAGGAGTACGAGCGCGCGAAAGCTCGCGGTGCGAACATTTACTGTGAGGTAGTGGGTTTTGGCATGAGTGGTGATGCCTTTCACATCACGAGCCCCACTGATGAGGGGGTGGGTGGCGCAGCTTCTATGGCCAATGCCCTGGCAGATGCGGGAATCAACACCGAGGAGGTGGACTACATCAATGCGCATGGCACGTCCACGCCGCTTGGTGATGTATCCGAGACCAAAGGCATCAAGCAGATTTTTGGCGATGACACCAAGGTTGCCATCAGCTCGTCAAAATCCATGATTGGCCACCTGCTCGGTGCTGCCGGTTCTGTCGAAGCCATATTTACCATCCTCGCCATCAAGCATCAGGTCCTTCCGCCCACCATCAATCTGGACAATCCCGGCGAAGGATGCGATCTGGATTACGTTCCCAACACAGCCCGCGAGTCTCGAGTGCGCGTGGGCTTGAGCAACTCTTTCGGGTTCGGGGGAACCAATGGCACCCTGATCTTCCAGCAGGTCTGAATTGCCGTTGCACCGGTTGGCACTAGACCTTGAAGCGATGGATCAAAAACAGCCTCGTTGCAACAACCTGTCTTCTGGTGTTGGGTGGGGGATTGGCTGGATATGCCTACCGCTGGATGCACACCCCGCTCAAAGCTCCTCAAGGCACCATCGTCGAGTTGCGCCAAGGTGAAGCGTTCGCGGGTTTTGTGACCCGTTTGCAAGCCGACGGGATCATCGACAGACCGCAGATACTCACCTGGACGGCTAGATTGTTGGGACACGCGCGCCGTGCTCAAGCGGGCGAATACGCCATCGACAAAGGGGTCACTCCAGCCGGATTGCTCCAGCAGGTGGTGCAGGGCCGAGTTGTCAGCTACAGGGTTCAGATCATCGAAGGTTGGACCGTGATGCAGGCTGTCAACGCTTTAGCGCACAACGATGTGCTCCGCCAACAGCTGGCTGGGGTGAACGAAGCGTCGCTACTGGCCGCCCTCGGCTTACCTGATGGACGTGCCGAAGGGTTATTTTCCCCCGACACCTATCGATTTGTTCGCGGCGACAGCGATGCAGATATTTTGCGCCGTGCTTACGGAAAGATGCGTGAAGAATTGCAACAGGCCTGGCAAACGAGGTCTGCCGGTCTGCCTTATCAATCAGCGTATGAAGCTTTGGTGGTGGCTTCGCTCATTGAGAAGGAGACGGGTCGGGAGAGTGATCGCGTGCACATCAGCCAGGTGTTCGCCACAAGGCTCCAGCTGGGCATGTATCTGCAGACGGATCCGAGTGTGATCTATGGCCTTGGTGAGCGTTACGATGGCAACTTGAGCCGCAAGCACCTGAGGGAAGACACGCCCTACAATACGTACTTTCACAAGGGGTTGCCGCCGACGCCGATCGCATTACCCGGTATCAATTCCATCGCCGCCACCTTACATCCGGGGAGCGGGGATTATCTCTATTTTGTTGCCCAGGGAGATGGAGGCAGCCAATTTTCAGTGAGTCTCGAGGATCACCTGGCGGCGGTCAGGAAGTATCAGTTACGCTGAGGACGCCATGGGGCAGGGTAAGTTCATAACGTTGGAAGGTACGGAAGGGGTGGGTAAAACCACCAACCTTCGGTTGATTTCTGAGGAGGTTGCCGGTGCCGGTCATCCGGTCCTCACGACCCGGGAACCGGGCGGGACCCCGCTGGCGGAAGAAATCCGCGAACTACTGCTTGCGGTGAGGGAAGAACCGATGACCGGGACGAGTGAATTGCTGCTGATGTTTGCAGCGCGTGCTCAACATCTCGCTACCGTCATCAAACCTGCGCTTGCATCCGGCCAATGGGTCGTATGCGATCGCTTTACGGATGCCACTTATGCGTATCAAGGCGGTGGTCGGGGGCTCGATCAGGACGTCATCGAGTCGCTCGAGAATATCGTCCAGGGTGGGCTACAACCCGATCTCACTATTTATCTGGACGTATCGGTGGAGGTTGCCGCTCGACGTATCGCTGCACGCAACCACGACCGCTTTGAACGAGAACAGGTTGAGTTTTTCGAACGCGTACGAGCCGCTTACCTCGAACGAGCTGCGAGTCAACCGAGGATTCGGGTGGTGGACGCTTCAGTCGATCTTGCAGAGGTGCAGACGAGCTTGCGGGTATTACTCGGCGAATTCTTGAGCGACTCATCATGAGTGCAAACAAGCAGGGATCTGATCTCTGGGAACAATCGGACCTTTGCAGGGAGACCCTCCCTTGGCAACAATCCGTGCGCCAGCATGTTGAAGAATTATTGTCAAGAGAACAACTTCCTCACGCGTTGCTGGTAGTCAGTGCTCCCGGGTGGGGGGAGTGCGTACTCGCCAACTGGATCGCGTTGCATTTGCTCGAGCAACCGACGGACATCGTTGCCAGAGAGTTGGCCCACCCCGATTTACGGTGGATTGCTCCGGAAGGGGCCGTCACCAAGATAGACGCCATTCGCGAACTCAACGAGTTTGCTGTCGGCACTTCTCAGATTGCACCTCGAAAAGTTGCGGTGATCGAAGCTGCTCACACACTTAATCGAAACAGCGCAAACGCGTTGTTGAAAACCTTGGAGGAGCCGCCTAAAAATACTTATCTCGTGCTTGCCAGTTGCCATCCTGGTCGCTTGATGGCAACGATTCGCAGCCGTTGCCAACTGTTCAAGGTTCGTTCACAACCGGCTCTCGCTCGCAGTTGGCTGGCCGAAAAACTCGACGTCCCCGATCTGCAGGAGCGACTGTTTGAGTATGGCGATGCACCGATTTCGGTTCTACAGGGTTATTATGACGGCGAGTCCAGCCTCCTGGGCTTGCTCGGCGAGATCGTCCAGGCGCCCAGCCCCACAACTTACGTGCAGCGTCTTCTCGAGATGGATCCAGTGATTCTTACCGGTCGCTGGTTCCGCTATGCGCAAGCGCTCGTCGCAGGTGATCTGAAGATACCGGAACTCGAGTCCGCGGCCCCACGAACGCTGCTAAAATTCATCGATGAACTGCTCTGGGTGCGACGTCAGCTGGAAACGACCAACAGCGCAAACCCGCGGCTATTGCTGGAACGTCTATTGGTGCAATGGCAGTCTCTGGGGCGGCGCCACTGATCGGTATCTGCGGGGCATTGCCCGAGTACGTTTCGTGACAGAGTTCTCGTTTGATTGATTGACAGGCCTGAGTGTGGGGCCGAAGATGCCTATCCAGTCCGGTTTCTTAAACGCTCTCAACTCGAGATTTGGCAGCTGGGGGTTCGGCGCACACGGTTTCGAGCAGTGACGCACATCGTCGCGTGTTCGATCGGAGTAAAGTGGCGCACCAGTGGGACACTAATCCTGGCTCGGCTCCTTCATAATAAGTCTTGGTGAGCCCTGGCAGGTCGTCATAGCAGAGAGCATGTCGTAATAAAGGCCGTCGCACGGTCGTAGTAAAAAAGGGCATTTGCACAGTGGCAGCAAAGCGCGGAGCACGAAACGGAATCCTCTCCTTGGCTATCAAGGACAAAGCGGTCCTGTACGCCGCTTATATGCCCTTCGTCCGCAATGGTGGCCTGTTCATTCCGACCAAAAAAGATTATCACCTGGGGGATGAGGTGTTCATGCTGCTGAACCTGATGGACGAAGCGGAGAAAATTCCTGTCGCCGGTAAGGTCGTCTGGGTAACCCCAAAGGGCGCGCAGGGTAACCGGGCAGCGGGCATTGGCGTTCAGTTCAACGATCAGGACGACGTTGCGCGTACTAAAATCGAAACCTACCTCGCAGGCGCTTTACAGTCGGATCGTCATACCCACACGATGTAAGCCTGGGGTCAGGGTAAGAAATAAGTATGGCCATCGGCGGCGTTGCGTGCTTCGCTGTGCAGCTTGGTTGGTCATAAATTGCGCTCGAAGAAATCCAGTATCAGGTTGAAACGATGCACGGAAACGTCGCGTTCCTGAAGCGCGTGTTTGGCGCCGGGATAGGTCATCATCTCGAATGGGATGTTGGCCGCTTGTAGCGCTTTGTAGAGCTTCGTGCTGTGGGTGAACAATACATTGTCATCGGCCATTCCGTGCATGAGCAGAAGTTTACCCTGTAGATCTGCAAGGTAAGGAAACACCGAGCTTGCCGTGTAACCATCCGGGTTGGATTCGGGGGTCGCGAGATAACGTTCGGTGTAATGGGTGTCATAGAGCGACCAATCCGACACAGGTGCTACAGAGACGCCTGCTTTGAAAACCTCCGGTGCCTTGGCGAGGCACATGATGGTCATGAATCCCCCATAACTATGGCCAAACACGCCAATTCTGTCTGGGTCGACCCAAGAGAGTGTCTTCAGATACTTGACACCTTCGAGCTGATCGCGGACCTCGACATCCCCCAGTCTCAGGTGGATGGGCGATTCGAACATCCGTCCCCGGCCGCTTGAACCCCGGTTGTCGAGTTCCATGACGCCATAACCACGCTGCTGAAACATCTGCAGCAACATCGGTGCCCACTCGTTGCGCACGCGTTGTACCCCCGGTCCTCCGTACACGTAGACCACAACAGGATGAGACTTCCCGAGCGTATTCGGTCTGGTGAGGCGGAAGTGCAGTTCCTGCCCATCTTCAGCCGTCAGCGTGCCGAGCGTTGGTGTGCTGTGCTCGGATACGTATGGAAAATAGGGATGTTGGCTGTCCAGCGACTGACCGTCGATGGGATGGCTGTTGCTCGACTTGATCGATCGCAGTGAGACCTGGCCGGGGTTGTTGAGCGCCGTCAGGCGGTCGATGAATTGTTCTCCGTTGAGGTCGATGACGATGTCATGCCAACCGCTTTCCAAGGTGATTAGCTCTAAGGGAGCGCCATCAAACGGGACTGCATACAACTGCTGCTCGACGGGGCTGCCAAACCAGCCACTCACGAATGCCTTGTTCTCGTCCGCATAGAGAACGCGTTCGACGCGCCCGTTGCCGCGGGTCAGTTGAGTGAACTCGTTGCCAGATTGTAGATAGAGATGGTTGAAGCCGTCACGCTCCGATGTCCAAAGAAATCTATCTTTGCCGAGATGGGTGAAGTTGTCGTGCAGGTTCACCCAGGTGTCCGATGATTCACTCAGCCCGTGGCGCCAGCGCGCTGCCGCCACATCGTAAAACTTGAGAGTGAGCTCGGTCTGGTCGCGGCACTGTGTCTGTACGGCGAGTTGGTCTCCGGCCCAGTCAACGCGAGCAAGATAGTCGTCCTTGTGGTTTTTATATCTGATCCACTTCGTATCGCCCGACGACATGTCTCGGATACCCAGTTGCACTGCAGCGTTGTTTGCACCGGCGTAGGGATAACGTTGGGGGATCACATTGATCTCCTCGGCGTCGATCTCGAAACGTTGCGAGATTGCAATAGGTGCTTCGTCGACCCGCGTATAGGCGAGGTACTTCTCGTCGTCGCGCCACCAGTATGCTTCGAATCGGTGCATTTCTTCCTGAGCGATGAAATCAGCGACACCGTTGGATATGGTGACTTCATCGTCTCTTGTCAAAGCACGTTCTTTGCCTTTGGCAATGTCGTAGCAGTAGAGGTTTCGATCACGAACGTAGGTGATAAAGCGACCCTTGGGGGAAAATCGACAATCCGTCTGGCGGGTGTTGCTGGGTGTGAAGCTGACAAGTTCGCCGCTTTCCACACCCAGCAGATAACCACTGCCGTCAATCACCAACAACAATCGCTTGCCGGTGGGGCACCAGGCGTAACTGGTGATGCCAGTGGTGAATTGTCTCGTGCGCTCGCGCGCCGCCTTCTCGGCGTCGCTCATGGCGGCGGTGACTATCAGCTCACTCGCGTTGACCCAGCATTTAGATTTGCCTGTCGCGACATCGTAACGCCACAAATCCAGCCGTTCCCGGTTATCGATGGCGACCTTCAGAAAGCTGATCAGGCTTCCATCTGGGGAGAATTGCATTTCGCTGGGCAGGGTACCGGTGAGCGGCGGGTCATCGAACAATCTCTCGACTGTGAACTTCATGCGTTCAGAAATGCGTTCCTGGTCAGGTTGATCGCGCCGTCCTCTGTAACGAGTACGTTGTCTTCGATGCGAATGCCCCCACAGGGACGTAAGACGTCGACCGTCTGCCAATTGACGTCCGCGCCTTGGGAACTTTCACGAAGTGCTTGAAGTAATGCTGGTATGAAGTACACGCCAGGTTCAATCGTGAAAACCTGCCCGACCTCAACGGGGCGGGTGAGGCGTAGCGCGGGATACTGTTCGGGCGGTGGGTTCATGCCACCTTCCGCACTCGATTGCAAACCGGCTACATCGTGTGTCTGCAGCCCAATCAGGTGGCCGAGTCCATGGGGCAGAAAGCTATTGGTCATACCCCGCTCGAATGCACTGGCAGCGGTGCAGCGCCAGATGTTCAGATCACCCAGAATACTCGCCAGCCGTTCATGAAACTGCTTGTGGAGATCGAGGTAATTAGGACCGGGACGAATCTCGCTGATGAGGGATTGCTGGGCTTCGTCGAGCGCCGTGAGCAGTTCGCTAAACAAACTTCCCGCAACGGCTGAGTAAGTTCGGGTGATGTCGGACGCGTAGCTGTGATCGCGCCCACCGGCATCTATCAGCAAGCTGCGATGCTGTTCGGGAGGAGTGCGATCGTAGTGCTGGTAGTGCAACACACCTGCATGCTCGTTCAGAGCGATGATGCTGGAATAGGGTAATTCCGCGCTCGTCTGCTGCGAAGCCGCGAGGTATGCGAGATTGATGTCGAATTCGCTGCCTCCCGTAAAAAAAACATCTCGCGCTGCCAGGTGTCCTTGCACTGCTTGTTCTGTCGCCCGTGTCATACAGGCTATTTCCCACGGTGTTTTGTAAGCCCGATGATAGTGGAGGTGGTTGAGTAAAAGGGCTGGGTTGGTGTTTTCGGTAGGCAGGTTGGAGAAAGCGTGTTCCCCAACGTGTGCCACTCGGTTTATCTTTTCGCTATCTGCGAGTATGGCTGCCTCGAGCTTGGCGGCGTCATCGTAGAGTTGTACGTCAAGCGCCTCTGCTACCCAGTCTGGTGTTGCGGGTGGGAGGTGCCAGTAATCTGCCGGTTGGTAAAAATACAGCCGTGGTGGCTTGCCTGGTCGTACCAGCAGCGCACTGAGTTCGCAATCATCGTCGGGGAACCACTGTGCCAGGTGCGGGTTGTTGCGAAACACCGGCGTTTGATCGTCCAGGAAGTAAGGTGCGGGCTCTCCAGCCGTAACGATGGCGGCGCCAAACCCCGCCACCTCGAGGGCGGATTCCCAGCGATGTTGGATGGTCAGAACGTGATCGACGTAGGCTTGGTCAGACATGGCGCGGCAATTATAACAACTGTTGGCGCCTGCAAGTCTCCAACGGTTGCCAACTTCGTGTTAGATTCCGTCGCATTCACTCAAGACTACAGTTGGAGGACCCATGGGAGCTTTTGCTTATGTGGCGCCATCGAGCGTCGCAGAAGCGCTGGCGGTGCTGGATGAACATGCGAGCCAAGGTAAGCGGGCGCAGGTGCTGGCAGGCGGAACGGATGTTCTGGTACAGATGCGCACCGTCGATACCCAGCCGCGCATGCTCGTCGATATCAAAGGCGTGGCGGAAACGAATCAATTGGATATCGGGGCGACGGAGACCTTCATTGGTGCCGCGATACCGAGTGCGCAGCTAAACGAAAATGCAGAGCTCAAAGCCCTCTTCCCTGGGGTGATTGAATCGGCCGATCTCATCGGTTCAACCCAGATTCAAGGTCGGGCCAGCATCGGCGGTAATCTGTGCAACTCTTCGCCTGCGGGGGATACGATCCCGGCGCTCATCGCGAGCCGTGGTGTCTGCATCATTGCCACCAGCGGTGGTAATCGGGAGGTACCCGTCGAAGACTTTGTAACAGGTGTCGGCAAAAATGTACTCGAAAACAATGAGTTCCTTTTGGGACTCAAGTTTCCCAACCCGTCACCGGGCACCGCGGATGCGTATTTACGGTTCATTCCCCGCACTGAAATGGATATTGCCGTTGTGGGGGTTGGGGTGAGCGTCACCATAGATGAAAATGGGAACTGCACGGCTGCCCGGGTTGCCATTGGCGCAGTTGCGCCCACGGTATTGTTAGTCACTCAAGCCGGTGAGGCGCTCACAGGCACGCAACTGGATGACGCGGCACTACAGGCTGCGGGCGAAGCCTGCACGGCGGCATCGTCACCGATTTCCGATAAGCGTGGTACGGTAGAATACCGGCGTCGTGTTGTCGCCGTGCTCTGCCGGCGCGCTACCGCCATTGCGCGCGACCGGGCCAAGGCACGTTGAGGGAGAATCCATGAGTAAGGTACAAATATCATCGTCGATCAACGGCGAAAGCGTGGAGTTTCTCTGCGAACCGCAGCAATCGCTGATGGACATTCTGCGTGACGAGTTGTCCCGCACGGGCACCAAGGAAGGCTGTGCTACCGGCGATTGTGGTGCTTGTAGCGTGCTCATTGATGGACGGCTGGTGTGTAGCTGCCTCGTGCTAGGTGTCGAGGCCGAAGGCAAAGAGATAACGACAATCGAAGGCATTGCCGGTGAAGACGGATTACATCCGATTCAACAGCAGTTTCTGGAACACGCCGCGCTGCAATGTGGGATATGCACGCCCGGTTTCATCGTAGCAGCCAAAGCACTGCTGGACCGCAATCCGGATCCGGACGAGGAGACGATTCGCTACTGGCTTGCTGGTAACCTGTGCCGCTGTACCGGATACGATAAGATCATTCGGGCAGTGCAGGGCGCGGCACAAGAACTCGCCCAGCAAGCGTAACACTGTTTTTAGCAAAAATAGCTCACAGGAGGCTTGAAGAAAGTGTCGGAAGCTGTTGATTATAAAGTGATTGGCACTCGGCCCATCAGACCTGATGGGGTCGACAAGGTTACCGGTCGCGCGCAATTCGGAGCGGACTTGAACCTCCCCAACATGCTCTATGGTCGGGTGTTACGCAGCCCCCATGCGCACGCCAAGATCAAGCGTATCGACGTGAGTAAAGCGCTTGCAATGGAAGGCGTGTACGCCGCGATAGCAGGGGCCGATTTCCCGCAAGATCCGGACGATCTCGGAAAAAACATCATGGCCCGGGACAAGGTCTTGTATCACGGCCACCCGGTGGCGGCGGTTGCCGCTAAATCACAGCGCTGCGCCGAGGCAGCCCTTCTTGCCATTGAAGCCAGTTACGAAGTTTTGCGCCCCGTGCTCAGTGTGGATGAGGCAATGGCGGACGACGCAACCTTGCTGGATGAAAAGTGTTTCACCAAAAACCTACCAAACAAGCCGGATAAACCGAGCAATGTCGCGGCAGTGATGACCTTAACTCGGGGTAACGTCGATGAAGGTTTCGAACAAGCCGATGTAATCGTCGAAGGAGACTACAACATCCCGATGGCGCATCAGGGTTACATCGAGCCTCATGCTTGTATCGCGAACATCAACGAGAGTGGTCAGGGTAGTGTGTGGACCTGTACGCAAGGGCATTTCGAATTTCGTGCCCTGACCGCGAAAGTGCTGGGCATGAACGTGGCAGATCTCAAATTCATCGCTTCAGAGATCGGTGGTGGCTTCGGCGGTAAAACGACGATTTACCTCGAGCCCCTTGCGGTTCTGCTGTCCCAGAAAGCTCGTCGACCGGTGAAGATGCTGATGACGCGCGAGGAGGTATTTCGCGCCTCAGGACCAGCGGCAGGCACTCACTGCAAGATAAAGGTTGGTGCCAAGAACGATGGAACAATCACCGCCGCCAAAGCCTGGCTTGCCTATGAGGCGGGTGCTTTTGCCGGCGCCCCCATGGGGCCAGGGGCGATGTCGGTTTTTGCCCCCTATGATCTCGAGAATTTCCACGTAGATGCGTTCGATGTGCTGGTGAATAAGCCAAAGGTAGCGGCGTATCGTGCCCCCGGGGCTCCACAGTCCATGCATGCCATGGAGAGTGCGCTCGATGACCTGGCTCGTAAGCTCGATATGGATCCTCTCGATCTGCGCATGAAAAACGCCGCTGACGAGGGTACCCAAGCACCCTACGGGCCCAAGTTTCCCGCGATTGGTCTGAAGGCATGTCTGGAGGCGGCAAAAGTACATCCCAATTACACCTCACCTGTGCCTGAGGGTGCGGGCCGTGGGGTCGCCGTCGGCTTCTGGTTTAACGTTGGTATGCAATCCAGTGCCGAAGTACATATAAACGAGAACGGCACAGTGACGGTCATCGAAGGGAATCCGGACATCGGTGGATCTCGTGCTTCGATGTGTTTGATGGCGGCCGAAACCCTTGGCGTGCCGTACGAGCAGATTCGCATCGTCATTGGTGATACTGAAAGCACAGGCTTTTCCAACGTAACCGGCGGCAGCCGTACCACCTTCGCCACGGGTATGGCGGTAATCCAGGCATGTGAAGACATCATTGCTCAATGTAAGTTACGCGCAGCCGCGACCTGGGGTGTGGATGAGGATCAAGTTGAGTGGGAAGACGGTCAGGCGGTACCGGCACCCGGGGTGAACGCGGACGTGAAACCACTAACGCTGGCTGACATCGCAGGCAATGCGGCAAAAACCGGTGGACCGCTGCTGGGCCGTGCGTCGTTGAACGCGCAGCGCGCGGGTGCTTCCTTCTCGGTGAACATGACGGATTTGAGAGTCGATCAGGAAACGGGCAAAGTCGACGTGTTGAGTTTTACTGCCATCCAGGATGCGGGAACGGCAATTCATCCAGCCTACGTTGAAGGCCAGATGCAAGGCGGTGCAGCTCAAGGGCTTGGTTGGGCGCTCAACGAAGAATATATTTACGACGAGAACGGTGTGCTGGAGAACGCCAGCTTTCTCGATTACCGGATGCCGGTGGCCTCCGATCTGCCTATGATCGATACACAGATCATCGAGGTACCGAATCCAAGTCACCCATACGGGGTGCGTGGTGTGGGAGAAACCCCGATTGTTGCACCATTGGCCGCAGCGGCGAATGCCATACGCGCGGCGACGGGTGTGCGGATGACGGATCTACCACTTTCGCCGCCAAATATTCTTGCGCAG
>SMUY01113426.1_pt1 | contig 16633 bp, 15 predicted proteins | sample 2456441 | NCBI WGS metagenome assembly SMUY01 (sample SAMN11095931, study PRJNA526329) | marine sediment metagenome | biome: Marine sediment; feature: Surficial sediment; material: Deep marine sediment; isolation source: Hadal surficial sediment | place: Pacific Ocean | collected 2014-11 | depth...
ATCAGCATCAGGTATTCGGTTGCCAGCGCCAGTTCATAACCGCCGCCCGCTGCAGTGCCGTTCAGCGCTGCAAGGTAGGTCTGGCCGGAGCGCAGGCTTGCGTCTTCGATCGCGTTGCGCGTTTCGTTGGTGAACTTGCAGAAATTCACTTTGTGCGAGTGACTCGAGATGCCCAGCATGCGGATATTGGCGCCCGCACAGAACATGGCCTGGATCCCGGAGGTTATGACCACGGCCTGAACCTCGGGGTGCTCGAAGCGTAATCGTTGCACCGCATCGTAAAGCTCGATATCGACGCCGATATCATAGGAATTCAGCTTGAGTTCGTAGCCGGGCGCGTGAGGGCTGTCCTCGTCGACCGCCATGATCAGCCTTGCGATCGGACCGTCGATGGCGATGGTCCAGTGCCGGTACTGCTCCGGCGACGTTCGAAAATCAATTTGTGCCGCTGATTCCCGGGTATATTCAGAAAGTGCATGCATTATAATGCAGATTTTTGCTATCATTGGTGGATAATATGCATGATAGTATACCTCGCTTTCGGGCGGAGCACGATGCCGAGTCGCAGAATTCTGAGCAAAAACCCTAATGTCTACCAACCCCGCCAATGACGATATCGAATCCGGACGCCTGCTCGGCGTCCTGGGCGAGCGCGTGCGGACACTGCGCGCCCATCGCCAGATGACGCGTAAAGCCCTCGCTCGAGATTCGCGGGTATCGGAGCGCTACCTCGCCCAGCTTGAACAGGGCCGCGGCAACATTTCGGTCATGCTGCTTGCCCGGGTGGCCGCAGCGTTGCATACGGACCTGTCTGATTTGCTGCGAATGCGCGAGAATCACACCGCCGAGGAGGTCCTAATCTCCGACTTGTTGCGCGACCTGAGCCCCGACACGCACAAGGCATTCCTGCAGATGTTGTCTGAAAATTTCTCGGTTCCCGTAGAATCGCGCCGGCGAATTGCGTTGGTGGGCTTAAGGGGAGCGGGAAAAACGAGCCAGGGGCAGATGCTTGCAGATAAGCTCAACATTCCCTTTGTTCATCTCGGTAGCGAAATCGAGTTGCTTGCGGGGATGAGCGCGTCAGAGATTTTCTCATTGTCGGGCCAGGCCGGATACCGACGACTCGAGGAAAAGGCGCTCATGCAAACGCTGCGCGAGTATGATCGCTGCGTGCTCGAAACGGGCGGCAGCATCGTTACCGATCCGAAACTGCTGAATACTCTGCTGACGACCTGTTTTGTTGTCTGGCTGCATGCGCGACCTGAAGAATACATGCGGCGCCTCATTGGGCAGGGTGACGTCAGGCCGATGAAAGATCAGCAAGACGCGATGTCGGACCTGCGACGGATACTGTCGGACCGACACGAGATGTACGCCAACGCACACGCATCGATAGATACGAATGATAAAAGTATCGACGATTGCGTAGCCGAACTTATCCGGCTAATGCCAAAGCGATTACAGGACAACATGAGCGATGTGCAGGAAGCCTGACGGATGGCGAAAATTACTTATATCGAATTTAACGGAACGCCGCATGAAGTAGACGTGCCGTCAGGCTTAAGCGTCATGGAAGGTGCAATCGACAACAATATTCCCGGGATCGAGGCAGAGTGTGGCGGCGCGTGCAGTTGTGCCACCTGCCACGTGTATGTCGATCCTGCCTGGGCAGAGGCAACCGGCAGTCCCGACCATCTTGAGCAGGACATGCTCGAGTGCGCGATGGATTTGCAGGAGACCAGCCGGCTGAGTTGCCAGATCGAAGTCAGCGACGAACTCGATGGGCTTATCGTGAGAATGCCGGAATTGCAGATCTAAGTATCGCCCGCTTAAGAAGGGCTCCTGCAGTTATTACCGAGAGAATTGTAGGAACCCTTCCTAAGCGGGCGATCTAGATTTTTTTGTCGTGTCCTTCCCAGTAGGGCGCTCTCAATTCGTTCTTGCGAATCTTGCCGACCGGTGTTTTCGGCAGGCTGCTGACGAATTTGACGATCCTCGGGCGTTTGAAGCGCGCGATCTTCGTCGCACAGAAATCGATCAATTCATCTTCTGAGATTGATGCATCGGGTGACAACACCACGTGTGCGGCCGGCACCTCGCCCCAGCGCTCGTCCGGTATGCCGAACACTGCGCACTCAGCAACCGCTGCGTGCTGATACAAAGCGTTTTCGATCTCAACCGGATATACATTCTCCGCGCCGGAAACCAGCATATCCTTTGAGCGATCGACAAGGGTCAGGAAACCGTCTTCGTCAATGAAACCAACATCGCCGGTCAACAACCAGCCATCCGGCAAGCTGAACGCCCTGGCGGTTTCATCGGGATCATTGAAATACTCATCAAACACCTGCTCACCACGCGTAACGATGTCACCAATTTCGCCCGGTGGTAGCAGATTTCCTTCCTTATCGACGATGCCGAGTTCTGCATTGATGGCAACTTTGCCGACTGTCCCGAGTTTCTTCTCACCATGCCGGTCGCAACGAATCGTTATCGGGCAGGCTTCAGACTGTCCATAGTTTTCCGTGAACGATACGCCCGGCAGCATCGATCTGACCCGCTCGAACAATGCACGGCTCATTGGCGCTCCCGCGTAGCCAATATTCCGCAGCGTCTGCAATCTTTCAACTGAAAATTCGGGATGCGTAATCAGGTCGTTGAGCTGGCTTGGCACCAGGAACGCTGCCGTGACCTTCTCCTTTTCGACAATCTGCATGAACCGCAGCGCATCCCAGACATCCGGCAGTACGACAGTCGCTCCCTGCAGGACCGCCGTACCGAACCATACGAAAAGGCCGGCCGTATGAAACAGAGGCGTGGAGGCAATCACGATATCGTCTTCGCCCAAGCCGAATTCCTCCGCCGCTGCTACGGCCGACGCATATCTTGCCCGGTGACTGACAAGGACGGCCTTCGGCAGCCCGGTTGTGCCGCCCGTCAGCGTAATCGCAAGTCCGTCACTTTCGTCCGGCGCCTTATCCGGTACCTCTGCGGACTTGCCGCTGACAAAATCACCGATGTAGGTAGCACCTTCAAGTTCTGAAGACGGATCGAGCAGGATCAGCATTGGCGGCCGGTCGAGCTCCGGCAAAGCAGCTCTGATCACCGCAGCAAAAGCAGCTTCAAGAATCAGGACTACTGCCTCGGTCCTGTTCAATACGTACGCGAGCTCGCTGCCAATGCTTCGCGTCGAGCAGTGCGCCGAGATGTAGGGCGTTTTGGCAATGGCGAAATAGGAAATCGCGTATGCCGGGCGATTGGTGGACAGAATTGCCACTTTGGCGCCCTTGTCCAGCTTAAGGTCAAGCAAAGCATTGGCGAGGCGGTTTGCGCTCTCTTCAAACTCCGCATAGGTCAGGCGCTTGCCTCGCCCGATCAAAGCAACACGATCCGGTGCACATGTTGCTGAATTATGAAGAATTTCACCGACGAGCATTTTGTTTCCAGCGCCTGTTACGGGTGCCGACAATAACAAAAACCGGGGTCAGACCAAAAACCGGGGTCAAACCGAGGTTTTCGAATACAGTTAGTCCTGATGATCAATGCCACAAAAACCTCGGTTTGACCCCGGTTTTTGACCCCGGTTTTTGACCGGCGCTTGATATGCGACAAGACTTGGCATAGCTTTACCTGCCCATCGAACCATCAGGACCGCATTTATGACATTCGTCGTTACCGAGAGCTGCATCAAGTGCAAGCTGACCGACTGTGTCGAGGTGTGTCCCGTGGATTGTTTTCACGAGGGCCCGAACATGCTGGTCATCGACCCCGATGAATGTATCGACTGCACCTTGTGCGAGCCGGAGTGTCCGGTCGAGGCAATATTCTCGGAAGACGAATTACCTGAGGAGCAGAAGCAGTTTCTGGAGCTCAACGTGGAATTATCGGCATCCTGGCCGGTCATCACCGAGATGAAAGATGCGCCCGAGGACGCCGACGACTGGCGCGAGGTAAAGGACAAGTTCCAGTACCTGGAGAAATAACAGGCCCCACGATCTGAATCCGCTATCCAATCAAGCGGCGTGGCGTTTACAATGACTAAAAGCGGACCCTGATGATCATTCATGAAGCAACGATCGAACAGGGAACGCCCGCCACGCAGGAGTTTCCGAACGAATCGTGAGCAACTACGATTCCGTACACCGAAGATCGATAGAGCACCCGGAGGATTTCTGGGCGGAAGCCGCCGCCGCCATCGATTGGCACACTGCATGGAATCGGGTGCTTGACGATAGCAACGCGCCCTTCTACCGATGGTTCGCCGGCGGCCGGCTCAACACCTGCCACAATGCCCTTGACCGGCATGTCGATGGTGGCCGCGCGGATCAGGCCGCACTCATTTATGACAGCCCGTTAACCGATAGCCTTCGTACGCTCACTTATCGCGAATTGCGAGACGAGACCGCGCTGTTCGCGGGCGTGCTTGCTGCCAAGGGCATCGGTAAGGGTGATCGCGTCATCATCTATATGCCGATGATTCCCGAAGCAATAATAGCCGTTTTGGCCTGCGCGAGAATCGGTGCTGTTCATTCGGTGGTGTTCGGCGGTTTCGCCGCAAACGAACTTGCTACGCGCATCGATGATGCCAAACCGAAAGCAATTGTCTCGGCGTCCTGCGGCATCGAACCAAACCGCATTATTTCCTACAAACCGTTGCTCGATCAGGCAATTGAGCTGGCGTCGCATACAGCGGACTTTTGCGTCATCCTGCAACGTCCCGAGGAGCGGGCAAAGCTGATTGGCGGCCGCGATATCGACTGGCACGAGGCCGTTGCCGGAGCGAGCCCGCACGAGTGCGTGATCGTAGACGCAACCGATCCTTTGTACATTCTTTACACCTCGGGAACGACCGGGGAGCCCAAAGGCATCGTGCGTGACAATGGCGGCCACGCTGTTGCACTCCACTGGACGATGAAAAATATCTATGGCGTCGATCCGGGCGAGGTGTACTGGGCCGCGTCGGATATCGGCTGGATCGTCGGGCATTCGTACATCATTTACGCGCCGCTACTGCACGGCAATACCACAGTACTTTTTGAAGGCAAGCCGGTCGGAACACCGGATGCAGGCGCGTTCTGGCGCGTTGTCTCCGAACACAACGTTGCCTGCATGTTTACCGCACCCACTGCATTTCGGGCAATTAAACAGCAGGACCCGGACGGGACTCTGATGGGTGATTACGACCTGTCCCGTTTTCGCACACTGTTCCTGGCCGGGGAACGCTGCGATCCGGATACGCTGCACTGGGCAGAGACAAAACTTGGCGTCCCGGTGATCGATCACTGGTGGCAAACAGAGACCGGTTGGGCGATCGCGTCTAATTGTCTCGGCATCGAGAAGCTACCGGTCAAGGCAGGCTCTGCCGCGCGCGCCGCACCGGGTTGGGATGTCACGGTGCTGGACGCCGATGGCGCAAAAATGCCGCCGGGACAGGTTGGCGCGATCGCCTGCAAATTGCCATTACCGCCGGGCACTCTGTCCGGTTTCTGGCAGGCGAACGATCGTTATAAGAAGGTTTATCTCGATCGGTTTCCGAGCTATTACGAAACGGGCGATGCTGGCTACATCGATGATGACGGTTACATCTACGTCATGTCACGAACTGATGACATCATCAATGTCGCGGGTCACCGTTTGTCGACCGGCGCCATCGAAGAGGTGCTTGCTGAACATCCCGATGTTGCGGAGTGCGCGGTCATGGGCGTCGCTGACGATCTGAAAGGTCAGCTGCCGGTCGGACTGGTCGTTTTGAAGGCGGGTGTGAATCGAAAATCTGATGATATTGTTGCCGAAATAATCAGTATGGTCCGCGAACGCATCGGGCCCGTTGCTGCGTTCAAGAAAGCCGTCATCATCGGCAGATTGCCAAAAACAAGATCGGGCAAGATATTGCGGGGCACAATGCGCAAGATAGCGGACAGCGAGGAGTACCGGGTTCCCGCGACGATCGAAGATCCGCTGGTGCTCGATGAGGTTCGTGCCGCAATGCGGTCGATCGGCTACGCTGACGCTTGATAATCAATTGCACGGGAGAGAATAATGTATCGCATGCAGTTTCTGTTGTTTACGCTTTTTTGTCTGACGGCCAGCGCCGACCAGCATGGCGCTGGACCACCCAACCCATGTCACATCTACTATCCAAACATTCCCGGTGAACTGCTACTCGAGAATGACAAACTGGTCGTGCAGCGATTCATCATCGAACCCGGGCAATGGGAAGGCATCCACCGCCATCCGCCAGACCAGCTATACATTCATATCAAGGGCGGCGAATGGACGGTCAAATACGGTGACGAGGCGACGACCAGCGACTCACCGGATGGCGAAATTGGCTGGAGCGATACCGCAACGGAAATGATCGCGATGCACGAATCCGGCAACACCGGCAACGAACCAATCGACCTGATCTGGGTAACTTTGAAACCCGGGTGCATGGCGCCGCCCGAAGAAGACTAATGCAAAAAATAGTCGCACATATTGTCTCCGTTCACTCCGGGTCCAATGACGACCTGAGTAAGGAAGCGCATCCATCGATCCAGGTCGAACTGGACGGCATCGTTGGCGATCGCCATCGTTCCTACGTCCGTGACACGTGGAAAAGCGACAAACAACCGTTTGGGACCGTCAGGCGTAATGAGCGACAGTGGTCGGCGGTGTCAGTTGAAGAACTCGGCGAAATCGCCGCGACGATGGATCTGCAAAGCCCCATGACCGCGGCCAGCCTCGGTGCAAACCTCTGCATCAAGGGCATACCCGAGCTATCCAGATTGCCCAAGGGCACGCTGCTCAAGTTTCCGTCGGGCGCCGAGTTGATCGTAGAAGAATTCAACCCGCCATGCGGCAACATGAGCAGGATACAGGCGTCACATCATCAGACCAAATCAGGCAAGAAAGTCTCGGACGCCGCATTCTCCAAAGCGGCGAAACTGACTCGCGGCGTGGTCGGCGTTGTTGAGGCTGCGGGAGTCATCAACGCGGGCGACGAGGTGACGGTTGTGCTTTACGAAACATCGGGCTGGCTGGCGCGGTCACCTTTATGACGATACCTGCCATGACAATAGGTAAGATGGAAAAAAAACCGAAACCAATTTTTCCCGCCATAAAGATAATGACGGTAGAAATACATAAAGTAACCGCCAGTAGTTCTGCACCGATCAATCTCGTTTTTTCAAAAACGAGTAAAGCGGCGGCAGCCAATTGTGCTACTCCAAACAAGAAAATCGTATTTGCGCCAAATCCCATCTCACCCTGAAAGAATTCCATTTCCTGCGGCAGCTGCATGATCTTTGATATCCCTGAAGCTAATGCCAGGAAAATCAGCAAAACCAGGTTCACGGTTCTTAATCGTTGCATTTTCCCCTCAAATGTCTGGCGTGCTATCTGCCCGCCTGAACAAGGGCAGCGTCCCGAGGCGATCCTTCATCTCCACTTCCTCGCCATCACTGTTTCGCAACGGCTGCGGCGGATCCGACTTTTGCGTGAGTGCGGTGACGATGAGCATCGCAACCAGACCGGTCAGCAATCCCAGCAGATCGCCCGGGAAACCGGGCGCGACTACGATCGCAACAAGCCAGGTCAGGAAACCAACCGCCATCGATGCCAATGCGCCGGTCCGGTTTGCCTTCCGCCACCAGACGCCGACAATGAACGGTATTGTCACACACACCAATATGACGGAATTGGAATCCTGGATCAGGTCATACACGACCTGCACCTCAAGCGCGACATAAACGGCGATACTGCCGAAAACGGGTATGGCAATGCGTGTGGCGAGGAGCCTGAGCTTATCGGTCAGCTCCGGTTTGAATAAAGGCAATATGTTGACGCTGAAGACACTTGCAGCTGCGAGCAAAGCACTATCGGCACTGCTCATGATGGCGGCCAACAATGCGCCGACAAAAATCGCGATGGCTACCGGGTGCAGGTGTGCGATTGCGAGTTCCGGAATCACAGTTTCCGTGTCCACAATGTCGGGCATCGTGACGCTGGCGATAATGCCAAGCATCACCGGAATCATGCCCAGGGATAAATGCCCGATACCTGCCAGGTAAAACGAGTTTTGCGCGACCTGTTCATTTTTTGCCGAGAACGCACGCTGCAGCAGTGTCTGTGCCGTCACGTCCGCCAGACCGAAGATCAACCAGGCGCGGAAATAGTTGAGCCAGACTTCCCAGGTATGTTCCGCCGGGATCATGCGAAACGTGTCCTCTGGTAATTGCGGTGCTATGGCGCCCCAGCCCCCGACATCAATGAGGACCACAACCAGCAGCAGAATCAGTCCGATCGCAATCACTATGATTTGCACTAGATCGGTGACCGCGACCGCCCACATGCCGCCGGCCACGGTGTAGATAAAAACGACGGCAGCGCCACCCATTATCCCTATTTCCATGGGCACACCGGTTAACGATTGAAATACCAGGCCAAATGCGACCAGCAACGCACCCGTCCAGCCGATGTTTGAGGCAATAGACCCGACTGCCGCAATCGTAGCCGCCGTCTTGCCGTAGCGGTTTTCGAAAAAATCGATGAAAGTGAGCAGGCGCAAACGGCGGAGCAGGCGCACGAAGAAGAAGCCCACCAGGAAAAGACAAAGCGCACCGCCGAAAGGATCTGCAATTACGCCGATCAAACCACGATCATAAGAGGCGCCGGCGGCTCCCATCATCGTTCCGCCACCGAACCAGGTTGCAATGATCGTAGCACTGCCTATCCATATCGGCAGCCTGCGCCCCGCCACGATGAAGTTTGAGCTAGAGCCGGTTCTTTTCGACGCCCAAATACCGATGACCAGCATTATCACCAGGTAGATGGCAACACCCGTGAAGATTGTGGCCTCAGTGCTCAATTGGAGATGCTTCCTGACCGCTTGGCTTTATTGTTCGTAGACGACATTGCCATCAAAAATGGTCATCGTGACTTCTGTATCGCCGATTTTGTACGGCTCTCCGTTCTCGGTCAGTTCAACAATGTTCTGGCTGAGCACGATCAGGTCGGCGATCTTATCAGCGTCAATAGTGCCGAGCCTGTCAGCGTGTCCCATCAGCTTCGCGCCATTGTGATGATCTTGCCGTTAGCAAAAATAATATTCGGAGCATCAAATTCAGAAACCGGCTCGTCACAGCCACCAAGGGCCAGCAGACACATGAGAACCAGCCCTGAAACGCGAGTCCAGTATTTCATTGGGCTTCCGGTTGCTCTATGAGCTGCTTGTAGATTGCGCGCAGTTCCTCGTAATTGGCCTTTTCGATCTGTGACAGCGAGGTTAGATTAATCGCGCTTTTCTCGTTGGGATCATTTTCCAGATCGTAGAACTCCTGCTGGCCTTTTTGCAAGATCAACTTATAGCGCTCATTACGTATTGCCCGGGATAGAGCGAGTCCGAACGTTATCTCCGTCAAAACCCAGTCACGCCGGTTCGCGGTAATCGAACCCGATAAATAAGGGGTCATGCTCACCGAGTCAATCGCAATACTGTCGGGAACATTGTCTGCCACAGTACCGCCCGCGAGTTCGATGATGGTCGCGAACAAATCCACCGCATGCGCCAATGGCCTGCGAACCTGTCCACCGTCGATATTCGGCCCGGCAATAATCAGCGGCACCGCGACGCCGCCTTCGTAAACGGTCATCTTGACGCGACGTGGGTCGCGCGGTGCCGGCGGCTGATCCCAACTTGCGGTGCCGTTGTCACCGAGAAAAATGACGACCGTATTGTCGATGGTATCCCGAGACATCGAGCCCAGCAAATCACCGATTAAGGTATCCATCGCCTCGATCTGCGCGAAGAAATATGGCCGCGCATTTTCCGCACTGACTTCATCAGGAGCCAGCTCCCGGGCATTGCTGCGTAACAACTCTTCAGGTGGTAAGTGCAATGGGGTATGCGGCGATGTAAAGCCGAGCCAGACAAACCATGGCCTGTCTTCCCGACTCGCAATCCATGATTTGGCGTCGTTGATTGCCCGGCTGTCAACGTAGCCGGTTGCAGCACTCAAACGGCCATTTTCCACGTGCCGCCACGCAAAGTAACTCTTGGGACTGCCATACATCGTGCCGGAGAAGTAATCGAAACCAACATGATTTGGATGGTCCAGGTTGCCGTTATCGAGATCCGCTAAATGCCATTTGCCGATGGCCGCGGTCGCATAGTTTGCAGGTAGCGATTTCAGAATGGCAGGAAGCATCAACTCGTCCCTCAACGGACCCTTTGGTACCGGAAACCCGGGTGGCAGAGTGCCCATAGTCGCGTCAACACCCGCAGGTACGGGCGCGCGGGGCGTAAAATCCAGCTCCCTGGGAGAACCAGCCGGAACTGCCGGCTCAGGAACGATGACCGGATCCATGCTGCTCCAGCCGTAGTAAAGGGGTGTTACGACGCCGGTACGAAATCCGTAGCGCCCGGTCAGTATTGCTGCCCTGGTCGGCGAACACGCGGCCTGCGACCAGAAGCGTTCGAAACGCACACCACGCGCTGCCAGCTGATCCAGGTTCGGTGTAACCGCCGTTGCCGCGCCTACGCCGTACGAAGACAGGGTCTCGACACCCATATCGTCACCGATGATGACGAGGATATTGGGCGGCGTAGCGTCAGATTGTGCTGCAGCCGGGTGTGTGCATCCGAGCAGCAGGAGCGGGAAACAGAGCCGAAGGTAGCGCATTACCTGACAGGTTTGTCGTGTGGCCTGCCGCCCTTGGGCGGAATCCTGCCGGGCGGCACGATGATGAGGTCGTTTACGTTGCCTGGAGTAATCGCCAGGGTCGCACGACCCAAAAAGACGTTTGGTGCTTTTTGCACATCGATCCACAGAGAATCGATATCTGCCCCGGTATTGCCGATGACCAAATCTGTATTGTTAAACGTATCCTGCTTAGTCCTACGTGCGTATTCAGGCGTCCGATAGAGCTCCTGGGTCAGGTCTTCGGGCAAGTACAGTTGCGTCGTTGCATTACAGTTTTCACCTTCGAATATCTTCAGGTGAATATGTGGCGTGCGTAGCGTGTACCAGCCGGGATAAATCGTCTGGAAAGTGACCTGCCCCTGTGCATCCGTCGTTAACCTGCCGCGCAGGAATGTTTGATCGTTCGTCGCTTTTTGTCCGTTACTGATATTGGTCGGAATCTCGTCGGGATCGACATCGTAACCGCTGTAGTGGCCCGTCGCGTTGCAGTGCCAGAGGTCGACGTCAACGCCGGCGACCGGCTCGCCATTTTCCGCATTCACGACTGTAATCGTGAGATCCAGCTTCTGGCCGCTCTGACCCTCGCGCAGGTTGCCGCGGTACTCACCACCACTGGAGTAGTACGGTCCCTCGACCATCTCGGGGCTTGCCTGAATATTTTCGCGCTCATTCACGAATTCACCTCGATTATGCCCAGCCCGTCTGAAATTTTTACGGTAGTACCAAATCTTGCCGAGTGCTCTGCAATCGACTGCAGAATTTCCTGAGCTCTTTTCCTGCCTGCCTTCCTGGGCGTGCCAAGATCAGATAGCGGTCCATCGAAGCCGAGATCCAGCGGGTGGATGGTCAGCCTTTGCAGGCGGGAATCCTTATAGTCGCAACTGACGGACGCGCCTTTGAAATAACGCGCAGGGTGCCGCCCGGTCCGGGTCGTCAGAAATTCCGCATCCGGGATCGTTGTATCGATCGGGTTCACCGACTCGTAATCGTGCCCGGTAAACGTGTGCGCACTGTAGGTTTCCCAGGGAATATATTCCTGCAGATATGGCTGCCGGATGAATGACCCGAGGCCGTAGAAAATCGGCCTGCCCTTGTAAATTTCTATGGCCCGGAAGTCGAAGGGCCCATGGGCGCAAAACATGTCCGCGCCATTATCAATGGCTTCTTTGCCAAGGCTCTCGAGGAAATCCGGTGGCTCATTGGTCTCGCCGTGAAAACCCCCCAGTGGATCGTCCGCATCAATATTCCACTGATGGCTGTGCAGAGTAAAAATCGTGAAATTGGAATACGCTGCCGCGTTGCGGATTTCCTTCATCAGGATTTCCGTTTCAGAACGATCGGCTGTGTACTGATAACTCGCCTCCGCGCCGGGTATATACGTGTTGTGGAGAATCTGAATGCGGTCTTCGTACACCGTAAGCCCGCCCTGGATCGCGTAATTCAGCGGAAATGCATAGCTTGCTTCGCGCACCAGTTCGTTCAGAAGTTTCCAAGCCTTTGGCGGCAGCGTGATAGTTCGACTCACATGCAGGCTGTTGACACCGGGACGGCCGTTAGAATTGCCGATACGGGCCGCCGCGGAAAACGCTTTCTCTCCCCCCGGCTGGAAACTGCTGGTCGCCGCGATCGCGGCAATCCGTCCTTTCCTGGTATCCACATACACTGGCGCCCGTGCCTCGGACAGGTGCTCACCGAAACCGACCGGCTGAATACCGACGCGTCGCAAATGGCTATCTGTGGCACGATTTCCTTGCGCCCCGAAATCGGACAGGCGATTGTTTGCGCGACTGAGTAAACCAAAACCCATCGCCGCGAGGTCATCGGCTATCGATGGGTGGGCCATGATCATGAAAGCACCGACGCCGTAGTGATGCCCGTCAAACATCCGCCAGTCACAGATTGCCTGTTCGAGATTGCCGATGGCGAAGTCAGCATTTCTGATGGGTTCGAGCGCCGCATTGACTGCGGCATCATCGAGCTGCGCAATCATGCGTGTTTGCACAATGTCGCCGACGACCGCGATCGTAAAGTCACCATCGATGCTCATCGGATGATCGCGGTCCGGCAGATATTTGGGATTATCCGTGACCTTGCTCGCCGTACTGATCAGGGGCTCTGGTTGTTTCTTTTTGCTCATTTTTGCGTTTTCCGGATCGACGTTGACTCAGTCGGCGCCCGTAATATTGTATTTAACCGACAGCTTTTTCAGCCCGGTCACCCAGAACGCCTTGATGTACTCCGGGTCGCCGTCCAGCTCCATACTCTCGATGCGCGGCATCAATTCCTTGAACAGCGCTTTCATCTCGATGCGGGCAAGCAGCTGGCCGATGCAGGCGTGAGAGCCGATACCGAATGTGAGGTGCCGATTGGGTCTGCGGTCAATCATAAACGCCTGCGGATTCTCGAACTCATCTTCGTCACGGTTGGCGGCACAAAAATGGATACAGACATCGTCCCCTTCCGCTATTTTGACACCGCCGATCTCCGTATCCTCAGCAGCAGTTCTGACAAAATTCGTAGTCGGGGTAACGTAGCGCAACATTTCGTTTACGGCTGACTCGGTCAATTCCGGGTGCTCTTTCAATCTGCCGAGTTGCTCCGGGTGCCGAATCAGCGCCAGCATGCCGCCATTGATCGCGCTCGCGGTCGTATCGTGACCCGCCGATATCATGATCATCAGGTGCGACGCAATCTCAATCATGGTCATGCGCTCGCCATCGATTTCGGCATTTGCGATCGTGCTTGCGAAATCATCGGTCGGGTTCTCCTGCCGCGCTCGCGCAATTTCGGCGCAGAAGCCCATGGCGTTGCGCACGCCTTCCTGAGCGTTAGCAGCCTTGGTCATGTCCGGGTCAGCCGCACTGAAAACATCCTGTGTCAGTTGCCAGACAACGGGTTCCTGTTCTTCCGGGATGCCCAGGATTTCACAGATCATTTTCAATGGCAGTTGTGCGCCGACAAGATTGCAGAACTCGCAGGAATCTGTTGCCGCCATCCGGTCAACCGTATCTCTGGCGATATCCGACATCCTGTGTTCGAGGTCGCGAATTGCTTTCGGTGTAAACCAGCCCTGTATGGCGCGCCGTTGCCTGGTGTGCTGCGGGGCATCCAGCTGAGGCAACCCGATCAATGGTGACTTGAACCCCTTGGGATTGTGGAAAACAGTTCGCGGGCCACTCAGAAACAGTTTCGCATTCTTGCCAACGTGCTCAACATCCTTGTGGCGCGTCAGCAGCCAGACCGGATCGAAGCGATCGCTTTCAAACCAGAAGACCGGATCTTCCCGGCGCAGCGTCGCCAGGACATCGTGCGGCGCACCGTGGTGACCCCAGTATTCAGGATCAAAGACAGTGTTATACGGATGACCGGATGCGAGCATGGATTATCCTGTTGCCTGATACGTAACCGTTTGCCGCCGTAAAATGGACTCTGCGAAATATGTCAAGATAGTATCAGGGTGGGAAGCCCGGGGGTCGCAGGCCAGGACCAGTATGTTCTCATGAAGCTGTTTTCTTACCGCAATCGTCCAGTGCATATGGGGCCCTACCCCATGGAGACCCTGGCCCGGCTGCATAATGCGCCGGCTGTGCCGTTTGCCGGACTCGCGCCGCTCACGCAACTCGATCTGCCGACGCAGGACGATCCGACTTCGATTTTGCATGCGATGGATGACTACCTGTCGCTGCTCGATGCCGTGAGAGATGGTCCGGTCAATCCCCAGCTGGCAGAAATTCCTGATTGTCCGCAGGAACGGGCAAACAACCTCAAAGCGTTCGGCTATTTCCTCGATGTAAACCTGGCTGGTGCATGCGAAGTATCCGCAGACCTGTGGTTACGGGAACCATTTGCTCATCCGCGAATCGCTGAATGGGTCAAAAAATGTGAAATTGCCGCAAATCAGCCAACACCGCCTGCCGTTGAAATGGCGCTCAGCCGGATCGGCATGGCGCAACCGGCTGGCCAGGAATCGATGAGTCATCACAGTCACGCGATTGTCTTCGCTATCGAGTATCCGCGGGACCCTGGAAGCAACGAACCGGGATCCGACTGGATTCATGGACTGCAGCCACACCGGGCGGCGTTGCGCGCGGCAGAAGTAGCGGTCGCCCTGGCCAGTTACCTGCGACTGCTGGGTTATGAGGCAAGAGCACACAGTGCAACCACGTCAGATATTGACCTCAGAATGGCTGCAGTTGCTGCCGGTGTCGCTGCAATTGACAAGCAATGCATAACGAATCCGTTCATCGGTCGCCGATTCGGTCTTGCTGTGGTCACAACAACCATGGAGATCAATGCCGATTCGCCGCTGGCAGAGCAAGGCATTGCTGACAGAATTCGCAGCAAAGGCCCGGCTTGGTGGCTTGGATTCGCCTCTCACAAGAATGCTTTCAACTACCAGCCGTTTCGCAAACGTCTTTTCAAGGACAGCCAGTTTCCGATCGAAAAGATAAAGACGAGGGACGAGCCGACGACCTTCCTGGACGCGGCGAGAATTCCGCGCGTACCCAAACGGGCCGATTTTTTTCAGCGATCGTTTATTGGAGACCTCGGCAAAGGACCGCGTGACGCCAGCATCGACGGCGCAATTGTCACGAAAAACCCGGTTGGCGGATCGCTTGCAGGAATTCTCCAGTTGTATTCGTTACTGCAACGTGGCGAACACGGTGATCAGCCTGCGCAAGGATTCGACGATCCGGATGCCAACGCCGATTTGATCAAGGCAACCCTGTATTTTCTTGGCGCCGACCTGGTCGGCATCTCCGAGGCGCCCGACTGGGTCTGGTATTCGCACGGCATAGACGGACGGCCCGTGACACCCCCGCACAGCTATGCGATTACTACGCTGATCGATCAGGGCCATGAAACCATGGAAGGCGCCAGCGGCGACGACTGGCTTTCTGCCGCACAAAGCATGCGCGCTTACATGAGAGGTTCTCTGCTCAATGGCGTAGTCACGCTGCATCTGCGCAGGCTTGGGTTTCCCGCAACCAATCACACCGCAGCGGATGGCGACGTCATCCAGCCGCCACTGGTACTGCTGGCCGGATTGGGGGAAGTCAGTCGCATCGGCGACGTCGTAATGAATCCGTTCCTCGGCCCAAGGCTGAAATGCGGCGTCATCACCACCAATTTACCGATGACCGTAGACAAGCCGATCGATTTCGGACTGCAGACCTTCTGCGACAATTGCAACAAATGCGCACGCGAGTGCCCGTCCGGCGCCATTAGTGCCGGCAAGAAGGTCATGTATAACGGTTATGAAATCTGGCGTACAGATGCAGAAAAATGTACCCGATATCGCATGACGAACAAGGCTGGCTCGATGTGCGGACGGTGCATGAAGACCTGTCCGTGGAATCTCGAGGGAATCTTCAAAGAGGCGCCATACCGCTTCCTCGCTACTCACTTTCCGAAAAGCGCCCCCCTGCTAACTCGCATCGATGACTGGTTAGGCAACGGCGGGATCAATCCGGTCAAGAAATGGTGGTGGGACCTTGACGGCGGCACAGGAAGACCGGCGATCATTGCCGCAAACGTTAACAGGCGCGGTCTTAACACAAAACTGAAGCTAAAGCCCGAGGACCAGACCCTGGCGTGTTACCCGGCCGACATTGCGCCGACGCCGTATATGGAAGTGCAGCCGATAGACCGGGAGGCCGGCATAAAGGCGTTTAACGCATTGCTGTCTCCACAGGAATATCAGGAGCGGCTTGCCAAAGGTGAGACGGATGATCTGGTACCCCGCTACGTCGCACCCGAAGGCCCGCCGCCGGTTTTCCCGGTGCTGGTCAAAAAGAAAGAAGCAATATCGGGCGATGGACAAGTAGCGCGTCTCGAACTGGTATCGATGACTGGTTCTCCGCTGCCGCCGTTCGAAGCAGGGGCACACATCGATGTGATGACGGCGCCGCAGTTTGTTCGTCAATACAGCCTGTGCAACGATCCGAATA
>SMUY01238301.1_pt1 | contig 16576 bp, 13 predicted proteins | sample 2456441 | NCBI WGS metagenome assembly SMUY01 (sample SAMN11095931, study PRJNA526329) | marine sediment metagenome | biome: Marine sediment; feature: Surficial sediment; material: Deep marine sediment; isolation source: Hadal surficial sediment | place: Pacific Ocean | collected 2014-11 | depth...
GAGTGTTCCAGTACGAGATGTATGCTGTATTTGCTCTTAAGAATATCAGCGTTGTGTCGTTTGGTAAAGTGCAATCTACTTCTGCCAGTTCAGGTGTATTTACATTTGGCCCACTGTTTACAGCAGGACCCCAGTCATTTATTGTGCTATCCCAATCGCTGTAATACAAATCCCATCCCCCTAAAAACCACATGAAAAAAAGTCTTTTGCCGTTTGGAGAAATACAAGGAGCAGTAGCTAAATGTTGATTAATATAGTTGGGCAAGGAATATGGCTCTGTCCAACCGGTATCACTCCATTCTATTACTGCAAGTCCTTCAAAATAGAGGTATTGCTTATCAAAACTAATGGAAGGACTCTGTGACCTTTCTGACCAGTCACTAATAACTGCTATCTTTTCGGGGATGCTCCATACCTCCGGGGCTAAGGGGTATTGGGCAAAAGTATTTACTGCTGCAAAAAGGGAAATCAAAATAATTATTTTTTTCATTTTATCATCTCTATAAGAATTATTTTATTAGAAGAACCTTCCTCGCAAGGAAAGTTGGGTAGAGAGAGAATTAAGATAAATGCAAATGTAAGAAAGGATGTAAATCTGCGTGGTTGTATACTGGAAGCTAATATTTTCTGTTTATTCTGCATCGCTAATCCCGTTTTTATTGCGTGCAATTTCAACTTAATCAAATATGATTTTAATTTCAAGCACTATTTTTAGTTTAATTTGATTTTTGTATTAAGCGATGAATCTTAATACTTTATCAATAAAAATTTTAATAATTATTTATTCTATTAGCGGAGTTGCTTTGTTCCAAAAATCAGTGGTAAGTATTGATATGGGGGGGACAAAAGTTCTTGCCTCGGTTATTAATTCAAAGGATGGAATTATTTCCAGGATAAAAATACCCACAGATCCCGGTTCCTCAGAAAAAGAATATATTTCTTCCCTTGCAGGTGTAGTTAAAGATGTTGTTGCGGAAGCAGATATTGATGAGAAAAATATAGAAGCAGTCTGCCTTGGGGTTGCAGGATCTGTTAACCCGTTCACAGGAATTATCGATTTCGCTCCGAATTTGGGTCTAAAAAATTTTAATATAAAAGAAAAACTGCAAAGCAAAATTTCTTTTCCCGTTCTGATTGAAAATGACGTAAACCTGGCTGCGTTGGGTATAAAAAAATTTGGTGTTGCAAAAAAAGCTATTAATATGCTTGCAGTATTTATTGGAACAGGTATTGGAGGGGGCTTAATACTTAACGGAAAAATCTACAGGGGCTCGGGATTTGCTGCAGGTGAAATAGGGCATGTGTTAGTTAATAAAAATGGTCCGGTATGCGGCTGCGGTAAGCGAGGTTGTTTCGAGGCAATAGCGAGCCGGTCGGCTATTGTTAACAGAATAATTGATGATATAAAATCTGGGAAGAAAAGTACGCTGGCAGATGAAGTAAAAGCAGGTATTAGAATAAAAAGTAAAACGCTTGCAATGGCAGTGCAAGATAATGATAAAGTTGCTATTAATCGGGTAACTGCCGGCTCCATGGTAATAGGTGGTGTACTTGCCAGCTTATCTAACTTTATGAACTTTGATATGATTGTTTTAGGCGGCGGAATGTTTGAACAGTTAAAAGATTTTATGATGCCCATCATCGAGAGCTCTTTTAATGATCACATTCTTAATGCGGCGGCAAAGGGGTTAGAACTTGTACCATCTAAATTAGGTGATGCTGCTGCTCTGTGGGGAGGAATGGCTTTGGCAGAAGAGTTTTTGGGAGTTAAGGTTTGAAGGCATATCTTCTTTGCCTAACAAGAAAATCAGTGCTGTCCAAGATAATTTGAAAAATGAATATATAGTTTGAATAATAAAATATTTTATGGTTTTCTTAGTTACATTTGAACTCATCCCTCCGAAGGAGTCCTTTGGCAAAGGCATTCCTTCGGAACGGACAGCCCTTCTCTTACCAAGGGGCTTATTAATAATGATCTCTATATGCTAATAATCTGTTCCAACATGACCATAAAGCGAATTATTGTCAATAAGTCTCTCTCTTTTTAAGAGAGAGTTCTATTTGTTTTGGACAGATGTGAGAAAAAATTACTGCAATACCTTCTACTCAAATTGCGATTTAACTTTTATTAATTCTTCGGTTAGGTTTTCCCATTCACTTAAGACATTTTTCAGTTCATTCTTTACTTCACTTAACTCTTTGTTAATCTCAATAGCTTTTTGATTATCGTTATAAGTTTTAGGTTCAGCTAAAACAAGATCCAATTTTTTTTCCTTTTCTTCTAGAAGCTCAATATTTCTTTCAGCCTCTGTTATCATTGAATTTATCTTTTTCGTTGCAGTATATTTTGCCTGCCTTTTTTCAGCTTCTAATCGTTTCATTACTTTTTTTGCAATCACAGTCTCATTTTTCTTCTCAAATGTTTTTTCAGGTGTTCCTTTTGATGATTCTTCTCTTTTAACAAGATAGTAATCAATGCCGCCGCCGAAGATTTTAATTTCACCTTTCCTTATTTCAATCACTTTATTTACTATAGGTCTAAGGAAATCAACATCATGCGAAACAAGGATCAGTGAGCCGCTAAAATTAATCAATGCCTGCTGAAGCACTTTCCTTGATGAGATATCAAGGTGGTTTGTAGGTTCATCAAGAATTATAAAATTGGATTTTGTTAATAAGATCTTGGAAAGCGCTACCCGGCTTTTTTCGCCACCGGAAAGAACACCCACCTTTTTAAATACGTCATCGCCCCGGAAAAGAAATGCCCCGAGTATTGATCGCAGTTCCCTTATTGATTTATTTTCTGCTATCTCATCAACGGTTTCTATTATATTTATCTCCGGTTGCAGATTATCCGCAACATCCTGCGCATAATTTGAGATAAGGGAATTATGTCCTAAATTTCTTTCGCCCGATTCAAAATCCAATTTTCCTGCAAGAATATTTGCAAGAGTTGTTTTGCCGGCACCGTTTGGTCCAACAAAAGCAATTTTCTCACCCCTGTTTACTTGAAAATTCAGTCCATTGAATATTGTTTTACTGCCGTAAGATTTTTTAATTGATATCAACTCAATATTCATTTTCCCGCTTTTGGGAGGATCCGGAAATTTTATATTTATCTTCCCTTCATTTGCCGGCAATTCAATTGATTCAAGTTTCTCCAGGTGTTTTATTCTGCTTTGTACTTGCCTGGCTTTAGTATTTTTATACCGAAACCTCTCTATAAATTTTTTTGTTTCTTTAATTTTTTTTTGCTGTAATTCGTAGCGGTGGATTAATTGTTGATCTCTTTCATCTTTGTACTTAAGATAAGAATTATAATTGCCGCTAAAAATTGAGAATTTATTGTTGAAAAGTTCGTAAGTCTTAGATGTTGTTTCCATAATAAAGTGTATATCGTGGGAAACAATGATCAGTGCCCCATTGTAAACATTAAGGAATCCGATCAGCCATTCCAGTGAATCAAGATCCAGATGATTAGATGGCTCATCTAATAAGAGTAAATCGTTTTGTGAGATTAAGATTTTAGCCAATGCAATTCTCATCTGCCAGCCGCCGGAAAATTCATCAGTTAATCGATTAAAATCTTTTTCTTCGAAACCTAAACCGACTAATATCTTTTCAACTTTAGAATTAGCGCTGTAAGAATCCAGTTCCTCGAGTCTCCGATGGACTTCACCAAGATTATTTACCAGATCCTCTTGTGATTCGGGTACGAGATCAGGGTTAGATAATTCATCAATTAGTTCTTCTTCTTTTGTCTTTAATTCCGTGATGTCAGAAAGAGCACTTGATGCTTCTTCAATCAAAGACTTGCCGGCATGAATAACATTCTCTTGCGGGAGGTAGCCAATCGAAGTTCTTTTCTGTTTTCTAACTGTGCCTTTTTCCGGTTGTAGCTTACCGTAAATAATATTAAGAAGAGAGGATTTACCGCTTCCGTTCGCTCCAACTAATGCGGCTTTATCACCCGAATTAATTTTGAAGCTAACATGATTAAATAAATATTTCCCTCCAAATTGAAGCGAAATGTCTGTAACATCAATCATTTATAAAAAAGAATATTATTAAAAGAATTGCAAAAATTAATTCTACTGGCGCAGAACAGCAACCTTGCCGGTAACAATACTGTTACCTTCTTTATCAAACGCTACTATTAAATAAATACCAGAGTTTACCAAATTTCCATTATCATCCCTGCCATCCCATAAAGCTGTTCTTCCCCCGGGAGAAGAAAATTCGGTTACAAGCTTGCCATCAATGGTAAGTACTTTAATATCGGAATTACTGATGAGTCCATCTATGGTTAGACTAATATTGTTGCCATCAATAATTATAAAAGGGTTTGGATATATAAACAATTTATCAAACGCTTGCTTGGGTTTAATAAAAGGCGTGTTAAATGATGTTAATCCTTTATCTGTGCCCACGTAAATAATTCCAGCATTTTCATCAATAGCTAAGCTTATAATTTTATCCGATAATAGCGGGCTGTTCTTTGAATCATAGGTAGCTAAAAGTCTGGAGCCATCGGAATTAACTAGCAGCAGACCCTGATTTGTTGCAATCCATTTTTGATTTAATGGGTCAACAGCAATGTCATTTATTGATTGCTGTCGTAGTGAAAATATAGATGAAATTCGCAACGATGGAATTGTGGATGTAAGTATACTGTTTGTGTTAGAGATGACAGTAACACCCAAAACTGTTCCAACCCAAACATCGCCTCTCTTATCCACAACAACAGAATTGATTTCACTGCTTGTTAAACCATCAGCGGATGTTAAGAATCCTGATTTGTCATCAATTGCATCATCGTATGTTTTCATTTCATTAAAGTAATACAATCCAAGTCCTGAAGCATCTTCGGAATTGTACCACTTTGTATCAAAAGGGTCTACAGCAAGATTTAATTGTTGCTTTAATATCTTGTTCTGTGCTGAAGGTATAAAGAAATGATGCCAGGTACTATCAGGTGTTAGCATGCTTAGTGTTTTGCGGTCTGCTGCTGCCAGATTAAGTATCCATGTGTTACCGCGGGAGTCAGTTCCAAATCCTGTGATAACAAGAAAATTGGGATTTTCAGGAATTCCCTGCATGCCGCTGTTTTCAGTATTAAAGAGATCGAATGTAAACCCGTCCGTTCTAACAAAACCATACCCCCAGGTTCCAAGATATGCGGTGTTATCCGGAGCAGTATAAGCATAGTAAACATCGTTGTCTGGAAGACCGGGTGTATTATCTGTATCGTAATTGGTCCAAATAACTTTATCATAAGTATAAAATCCAACTCCCAAGGTATCCTTTCCACTGGCAGACCATAATTTACCTTTCCCATCAACACTCATACTTGGAAACTGATTTGCACTGGGACCGTTTGGATAATGAAAAGATGAACCGTCGCTGCTTGTAAGATATAATAAACCATTTAATGTAGCACCTGCAATACCAAACTGGTTACTGATTGATATGCGCTGTGTTGGATGCGGGGAGGAAAATAATTCTGTTACAGTACCATTTCTGTATAAGTAAATTATATCTTCGGAAAGTATAATTAAAGAATCACTCGTTGCAACAATATCAGATATAGATTTATTATTAAACTGGGATAAAAACGGCAGCCAGGAGGATCCATTAAAAAATACAAGCCCGTTATCTGTAGAAGCAATAATTGTATCACGGAAACTGACAATTTTAAATACCTTATCCGATGGCAACCCGTTTACAGAAGAATAGGTATTCCACGATTCAGGAGCAGATAAATTAGTTGTACCAGGCTTCTGAATTGCTACACCTTCATCGGTAGCCACGTAAAAAAGTTCATACTTATCTGCATAGTTAACTTTGGTGTTTGTGGTAAACTCACCGAACTTAAAAAAAGTATCGAAGAACAAGAAATTATTTGAATTTATTAGAGAAACCCCAAAATCGGAGCAGACAATAATTGTATCTGATATTTGGTTTAAATAATTAATCCGTTTATTCACCTGGTTGGAATTTGCAATGTCTAGTATTATATCAAACGATTCATTTTCTGTAGTATAAATGTCAATCACACCATCCGCACTGCCAAACCATATTCTACCAGAATTATCCAGGGTTAAACTTGTTAATGATAAGCCCCTGAGCCCGTCAGATTTAGTTAATGTTTTGAAAGAGTTATTTGATAAAGAATAGTTAAAAGCGCCGCCATCTGATACAGCCCAAATCGTTTCATCAGAAAAAGTTACATCTTTAACATTTTTCATATCAGCAAAATTTTTCCAATTGGTAATTTGCTGGGGGAAGGATGCAAATGAATTAATGAAAATGAATAGGAAAATAATTTTATATCCCATTTAAGTATGCCTATGTAATTTCAGGAATGGTAGAGTATTTCCTATTTGAGGTCCTTTTTATAATTTAATTTTTAGAAATTATATAATAAGATAAAAAATTTTAGTAATAATTAAAGTGGTAAAACGAAGTACCAAATTAGTTCATAAAGTGATTTAAGCCGTATTCCTCATAATCCGGGTTCTCATTGTATCTACAACAATTGGTGTAGTAAAAAATTTTCCAAACTTATCATCATCAGCTCTTTTACCGCCATGAAAATCAGAGCCACCTGATTCGAGAAGATAATATTCATTTACTATTCCACGATAAAACCTGGTTAATTCTTTTGAATGAGATGGGTGAATAACTTCAATTCCATCTGCTCCGGCATCAATGAGTTCCTTAATTATATTTTCGGACATATACCTGGGATGGGCAACAAAAGATAAACCGCCGGCATCAGATATTATTTTAAATGCACTCTGTGGTGAAAGATGAACTTTCCTCTCGTAAGCTGGTCCCCCATTTTTAATATATTTATTAAATGCATCTTGAAATGATTGTACCAATCCCAGCTTCAACATTGCCTGCGCTATATGAGGCCTTCCTAAAGCCGAATTCTTTGAAATACGCATAACATCTGCCATAGATATATCCAGCCCAAGATGATTAAGTTTTCTTACAATGTTGTTTGCTCTTCTAATTCTTTCTTCACGGAAAAACTTAAGGTAATGTTCAAGCTCTTTGTTAGTTATATCTATAAAGTACCCTAAAATATGAACTTCAATTCCTCTTATATCAGAGCTGATCTCAACACCGGGGATTATCTCAACACCCAGTTCACGTCCAATTTTTGTTGCTTCCGAAATTGCATTTGTACTATCGTGATCTGTGATACTCAGGATATCGATTCCAACATCTTTTGCTTTGTGTACAAGCTCTACCGGAGAATAATATCCATCTGAATGGTTTGTATGTGAATGTAAATCTACTTTTCGTTTTAACATTTTCTAATCAAGAGCTTTAACTAAAAAAATCTTTAAATTTTTCGTAATTTATTATTCTCAATTTAGAACCCTCTAATTCCACTAACCCTTTTTTTGCAAATGAGTGAAGAGTTCTTGAAATAGTTTCTCTCGAGGTTCCCGCCATATTTGCAAGTTCATGCTGGAAAGGTAGTTTATCTATTTCTACTATACCATGTTTAATTTTGCCCACATCATCTGCTAATTGCAATAGTACAGTAGCTACTTTTCCTTCAGCATCTTTAAGCGACAACGCCTTTACCTTCATACTTGAAGTGCGTAATCGTTGAGTTAACTCCTGTAATAAAGCAATAGATACCTCCGGATATTCATGAAGTAATTCAAGAAAATCACTTCTTTGAATTAAAAATAATTGTGAATCTTCCATTGCGATAACACTTGCCGATCGATTCAAACCATCTAACAATGCCATCTCACCGAAAAAATCCGATGGATTTAAGATTGAAAATATTACTTCTTTACTGGTATCTTCTTTACTGGTTCTGCATACTTTTACTTTGCCCGATATGATGACAAACAAAGCAGTTCCATCCTCCTCTTCAGAAAAAATAACTGAGTTCTTCGGATAAGACTTAACGCCGCCTAGACCGGATATTTTTTGCAGTGTACTGGGACTAAGATCTGAAAAAATTGGGACAGAACTTAAAAATATTAACTTTTCCACAATCGATTTATCAATCTTATAAGAAAAATAATAGTAAAATATGGCTGTATTCTCTGAAAGTCAATAATTACTTTAATTTGATAAACAAACAAAAATGATAAAATGAAAGAATTCAGATAAAATATTTGACCATTCAAATCAAAATACATTGTTTTATTTATGTTCTGTCTCTATTTTAAAATCTTGATTTTTAAAATTATTGGAGAATTAAAATTATGGCTATGATGGCCAAAATGAGAAGTATGGCACCTGTTTTCATAATTGGTGTTGGTGTATTATTCGTGCTATTTATGGTAATCTCTGATTCAAATGTTATGGAAGCACTTGGCGGCAGAACTAACAATGTAGGATCAGTTAATGGAGTTGATATCACTTATAAAGAATTTCAAGCAGCGCTTGATCAGCAGCTTGAGCAGAGACGACAAAGCGGTCAGGAAATAGACGAAGCATTCATGGATCAGTTCAGAGGTCAGGTTTGGGATAATGAGATATTAAAAATATTGATTGAGGATCAAATTGAAAAATTGGATGTGATAGTTTCTGATGAAGAAGTTACAGATATTATTTTAGGTGATGATCCGCCTGCCTTTTTAAAGCAAAATTTTATTGATTCTTTGGGGAATTTTAACAGAGAACTTTATGAGAATGCACTCTTCGATCCGCAGAACGAGCAAGCGTTAATTGGTGCCGAGGAAGGAATCAGAAAAGATAGATTGAAAGAAAAATTACAAAGTATGATTCTTGCATCGATAAATGTTACAGAAGATGAAATACTAAGAAAATTTATGGAACAGAATCTTTATGTGAACGATGCGGAGTACTCATTAATTTCAACTTCGCTTTTCCCGGATTCAACTGTACATGTTACAGACGAGGACATAAAAGTTTATTACGAAAAGGATATTGAAACATATAAAGTTAAAGAGCGAAGAAAATTAAAGTTTGCAGCATTTAGCAATCAGCCCTCAAAAAAAGATTCTCAATTAGTTCTTGCAGATTTACAATATGTAAAATCTAATTTTGAAAAAGAGGATACAACTGACTTTGAATATTATGTTGGAATTTATTCATCTCAGCCTTATTCGAGGGATACCTTAGCATTAACATCTTTTAAACCTGAGACAATAGACTTGCTAAAAACAGCCAAATTTGGAGATGTTATGGAGCCCGTTTATACAGCGGAGGGAGCAGTTATTTATCGTTTTATTGGCACAGTTGCAACTGGCGATTTAATGGTAAAGGCTTCGCATATATTAATAAAAAATGAAGAGGATAATGAAAAAGCTCTTACCGAAGCGAACAGAATTTATGATGAACTAATTGCTGGTGGAGATTTTGAAAAATTAGCTATCCAATATTCCAGCGATCCCGGCAGTGCCGTGCGTGGGGGTGACCTTGGATGGTTTGGTAAAGGTGCGATGGTTAAGGAATTTGAAAATGCAGCATTCACCGGAAAGATAGGTAAAATTCAGAAACCAGTTAAAACTACTTTTGGTTATCATATTATAAAAGTAGTTGATAGATCGAACGATAAGTATATTGTAGAAAAAATTGTAAATCCAATAAAACAATCTGCAACAACAAAGGATGAACGGTTTAACAGTGCGGGGGATTTTTCATACCTGGCAAATAAAAATGATTTTGATAGCGAAGCAAATTTATTGAATTATGATATACAGGAAACAGGTTATTTTGCCGATGATGCTTTTTCAATACCTGGAATTGGCGTAAATAAAAGACTAATTAAATTTGCTTTTGAAAACGGTTTGAATTCTGTTAGTGAGGTATTTAAAGTACAGACTGGATTTATTGTTGTTAAAATTTCTGAAATAAAGAAAGGCGGAATAAGACCGTTCGAAGAAGTTAAGGATCAGATAAAACCGGTTGCCCTTAGAGAAAAGAAATTTGAAAAGGCAAAAGTGTTAGCCGATGATTTACGCACAAAGTTAAACAATGATTTGGAAAAAATAAATGAACTTGATTCAAGACTGACTGCAAAAAATACCGGCAGGTTTAATTCAGAAACAAGCATTCCGGGTATCGGAAGAATTTATCCATTTATTAAAACAGCTCTTTATTCGGAACCAAATGTAATACTGAATCCAGTAAAAGCAAGTTCAGGGTACTATCTTATAAAAGTAATATCAAAAACGCCATTCGATTCCACAGCTTTTTCAACACAGAGCTCCTTAATAAGAAACAATCTGCTCCAGCAAAAAAAAGGAGTTTTAATCAGTCAGTGGATCAATGATCTTAAAGCACGTGCGGATATTGTTGATAATAGGTATTTGTTTTACGGGTATTAATTAATTTCGTTTTTAAGTTTACAACCCCCATTTAATACTACCGGGTATTATGTGGGGGTTTTTATTTTTATACTATTGAATCGTCTTGGAATAGGTTGACAGGAAAGGTGTCACGCTATGGAAAAGAATGGACAGGAGGTGTGTCGAAAAAGGACTCAGAAGGATTCCACATTAGCATTTAAATTGCAGTTAGCATAAGAAGTAGAAAAAGGCGAAAGTACCTATAAGCAAGTGCATCGAAAATATAGAATACGGGGAAGAAGCACAGTATTGGTCTGGTTAAGAAAGCATGGTAGATTGAATTGGCAAAAAAGGAATCTTATGAAAAACAAAGTAACCCCAGCAGAACAAATAAGGAAGCTGAAAAGAGAACTATAGAGAGTTAAGAAAGACAAAGAGATATTGCAAGTAGCTATAGATGTTGCAGAGCGGGAATTGGGGATAGAGATCCGAAAAAAGTATTTAGCTAAACTGTCCAACAGATACGGCAAAAAGGGAGAAGAATTAGCATAGGACAAATAATTGGACTGTTTGGCAGAAGTCGTCAATCGTATTATAAGGTAAAGAGAAGTGAAGATCAGAAAAAACAGTAGGAAGAAAGAATTATAAAGAAGGTACAGATAGCAAGGAAGAGGATGCTCCGGATCGGGACGAGGAAACTGCATTATATATTAACAGATAAACTAAAGCAAAAGGGGATAAAGTTAGGCAGAGAGGGAGTTAAGTACTGGATAAATTCAGATATGCGCAGCAGATGGATGGCAATATCATTACTGCAAATAGAAAAAAGAATGGAAAGAGTGAATAATTTTGAAAAATTATCTTTACTCAGAAAAGCATTAAAGACGGAATTAAGAATTAAGCGACAAAGAGCAGCTTAATATAATAGAGTCTCTATTTTCAACTAAGTTTGACTTTATACCTTTTAATCTTACATCAGAAAATTCTGATTTATTAATTCACGTTATGCAACTGTCATTCCGCAGGAATCTTTTTATATTAACAGAATACACGAATATTCTGATTAACAAATCATTTAACAAGATTCTTTCTGAATGACAGCAAAGTATTTGTTCAACAAAAAATGATTATATGATAACAATAAATCGATTTTCGTAAGGTTAGTTATTAAGACAAGTGAGCACCAAAAAGATATGATACTGTAATGTATCTAACATTTCATCCATACCTTTTTTTAAACTCTTGCTCATATTCTAGCTTTGTAATTTCTTTATTGGTTTTTTGAAGAAATTGTTCAATCATATTTTTTTATCCATTTTATTATTGGTCCAAGAGATTGTCATTGCTTAAATAATAAATTTAACAGGAGATAAAATATGAATGCTTTATGCTATTCAATTATCATATTCCAATTCTATATTGCTTTAATTTTTTATCCACCGCTTTAGAATTACCATAAATATTATCTAAAACAGCCCAATATTTTTTACTATGATTATGTTCAACAGTATGGGCAAGCTCGTGGAGGATTAAATAATCAATCAATTCATCGGGAAGACACATCAGGTGAAGACTAAAATTTAAGTTTCCTTTTTTTGAACAGCTTCCCCAGCGCGATTTGACATTTTTTATAAAAACTTTGTTATAGGTGAATCCATATTTTATTGCAAGTTCTTTAACTCTTGCAGGTATGTGCTGCTTCGCCTCCATTCTTAAAGCTTCCTCAATAACTCTGCGTATAAAATACTGAACGGATTTATGAGCAACATCCAAATGCTTTGGATAAAACACATTTATTTTTCCGCCGGATATTTTTGCAGTTATTTCATCACTGTTAGTTTTACTAATTATAAGCTGATGTTGCTTTGTGCTGAATTCAGTACTTTCATTGAAAACTAAAGGTTCTTTTTCAACCTCCTTCATCCTTTCCTGATGTTTTCTAATCCAGCTTAGTTTATCATTTACAACTCTCTCTGCCTCTGCAAAACTAACTCCAATTGGAACAGATACTTTTACGTTTTGATTTGATTTTACGGTGATGTTAATATGCTTTGCCCGTTCGCTTTTTACAAATCGTATCGTACCTATTCCACCTATTTGTATATGTTTGTAAGACATACGTAATCGCATTTTATAGAATTAAAGATGGGATCAAATACCAATTCTAATATGATTGGAAAAAATCCAGGCTTTGTTGTGAATATATACTTCCACCCGGTAAGCGCCTTCTTCATTAATAATAAACTCAGCTGATTTTTCAATAGTTTCTGAAACTTTCATTCCATTCCTTATCAACCTTATCGTGGCTTCCTGTATAGGTAGAAGCACATTAAGTTTTACCTTGTTCGCACTATTAATATAATCCCCCATCTGATATATTTTTGCATCCGCTTCTGCAAAAAATCTAAATCCCTTTGAATCGGCATGATAATCATTTGCAATAAAACATTTACCACTAACCAGAGCATTATAAATTAGTTTCTTCGATTCATTAATAGCTTCTTCACTTTTTTCTTTGATTAATTCAGTATTAAGTAGAACATGAGTCCGAATAGATTTGAAAAGTACTTTGTATGGAAATATTTCCACCTCCATAAATCCAAGAAGATTATATTTATGTGCGTGCGCATCGATACCACCAATTCCCACTACTTTTCGTTTAAGATTTAATTCATCCCAGATTTGTAAGGTTTCTTGGGGCGGTGCAGTAATGGTTCTTAAAGGATGCAGAAATGCCTGATACTTATTATCCTCAGTTAAGTTCTCCATCCATTCAGACATATGATTCCATATTTCAATTCCATCAAAATCCTCCGTATTCCACTCAACCCATGGGTATGGCGGATGTTCTTTCATATGTCTTCTTTTCTCGTGAGGATGAGCTAAGAAACCAATTCCGCCGTCTTCTTTTACCTTTCTTACATATTCTTTCGCAGAAATTCTTGTAGAGTAAGTTTTGTTTATTCCAAAAGCCAGGTAATGATTTTTATTTTCTTTATCGTTCAGTTCACTTCCAACCAGGCAAAGCGTATTGCCGTACCAATTTTCATAACCTTCATCCAATGCACGTAAAGTATTATGATCGGTAAGAATTATATAATCCAAACCGACTTCATCTGCAAACCTGGCGATCTGCGGCACCTCTCCGGTTCCATCGGAGTAAATCGAATGCATATGTATAGCGCCAATGTATTCGAACATATTTTTTAATTAAAAATGAATTTTAAAATAGAAATAAAATCAGTCTATCAAAAGGCTATTGATTCTATGAGAAAATATTAAGGATGAATCGCGTAAATTTTAGAGTATCAAATAAACAGGATTTAAAAACGGTAGGAAAGATTTATTAACACCCTGCCCGATGAAACGACTCTTTGGAAAACACCTTCGTATCATGTAAACTGAAACCCCAACTATCATCATTAGTGTACCAACAATACCAAAACCATAACCCAGGTTTCCGCCAGGTTTTAACGCGGCATGATTTAAATTAAAAAATCTTTCCTCTAACGGTGTTGAGTAATATTCATAACCATTAATGGCCAGGGGCACCAAAACTACAGTACCAACAAAAAAGAACGATCCGACGTAAATTTGATGTAATCTTTTATTCATATTTAGTGTTTAAATTACTTAAATCTTTACTCAAACAGTTCAGTTAACTGAAATAAATAAAAGTGACAAAATTAAAAATTATTGCTTTACAATTGAGAAAGCCAGTTGCCTTATTTAGCGTCAATAGTAGTTAATAACCTTAGGTAATTTTATTGAGAGTAATATATTTGGTTGAATGATCGAGAGTCAAATCGCTTAGTTTATTAATGAGCAAATTAATTCTTTCATCGTCATGGTCATCAAATGCTTCAAAAGCTTCTTCAGAACCGAAAGTATATTGTTCCTGAAAATGGTTTGGTTTTCCTTTTACAGCAAATACTGAATATTCTTCCAAATCATCGTCTGTTAATAAATTTTTTAACTCTTTAATAACACTAAGATATTCTTCACTTTTATCTTTTTCTAATTCATACTGAATTGTAAAAATAACTTTTCCCATTTATTCTCCGTTAGTTTGATTAAAAAAATTAATTCCTATTTCTCCGTTATAAATCTTTTTTGCAGGTCCGGTAAGAGAAACATTGCTGAATTTCGAACCATCTGTATTAAAATTAACAATTAATTCATCGCCCCCTTTTGTTAGTAAGAAAATCGGGGGTTGAATTTCAAATTTTCTAAATCCAATTATTGCTGCAGCAACTGCACCTGTTCCACATGCAAGAGTTTCATTTTCAACTCCCCTTTCATACGTACGAATGTGAATTTTTCCATTTATAAACTTAATGAAATTTACATTTGTACCACCGGGTGCAAAAGCAGGATTATACCTGATTTCCTTTCCGGTTTGAACTACCGGCTGCAAATTTAAATCATCTACTATTAACACAACATGCGGTGAGCCGGTATCAACATAACTACCGGAAACATTTGACCCATCAACATCTATCATAATATTTTCATCAATTACCTTTGGTGGCTGTAAATTTAATTTAATCAAACCATTTACTAAAAGTTCACCGCTAAATTCAACTTCATTTGATATAAAACTAACAGAATCAGAATCTGTAATGCCGGTGTCATTTGCGAATTTTATTGCACATCGTGCAGCATTTCCGCAAAGTGTGCCGGAAGAGCCATCCGAATTATAGTAATCCATTGCAAAGTCATAACCCTGTGTATTTTTAATTATTATTATTCCATCAGCGCCGATACCGTTTCGGCGATTGCACAATTGGCTTATAACAATATTTGTAAGAACAATGTTCGGGATTTGTGATTTTTTTATTAATATAAAATCATTACCCGCCCCGCTCATCTTTGCAAAAGAAATATTTTTCATCTTAATACTGTAATCTACCCGAATATGAACTGTATTTCAATATAAAAATTTACCAACATTAAGATTATTTGGGTTAAGAACGATAAAAGATAAGAGGCGGTTTTAATGTGAATATAATAACGGAGCCGATATCTGATATACAACTCCGTATTTAATCTTAGTTTTGAGAAAAATTCTTTACTAAGGACGCAACTTGCTGCGCCTGCCTTGAATTATATTCAAAGGCTAGTTTCCTGTAGTTAACAAGATCTATAATTGTTCCGATTAAACATAAACCGGCTGTTAAAAAGTAAAGAATGCCCATCCCAATTTGATCAAGAATAAATCTTTGGATACCGGCAATACCCAAAAAGCCAAGAAGAGTAAGGATCATAATAGTTGTAGGGTCTTTTCTTCTCGAAGAATAAACTGATGCAAATTGTTGTGCACGGCTTTCGTCAAAATCTTTAATTAGCTCCTGAACGTACAATAATTCCTCACCTTCAAGAAAAGGCATTTGTTGAAAAATGTTTGCCATGTTTCCTCCGATTATATTTTATTAGATAAATTATTCTGAATAACAATACTGCCAATGCAAAAATTCCAAGGGGATGAGATTGAAATGATTGAATATAATCCCCATTAAAAATGTATGAAATTGAATTTCCCAATCCGCAACCGGGACAGAAATCGAAGCCTAAATTTCCTATCGGGCATATAGTAAAATGAGTTTCCCCGGGATTGTAAATAAAAGCTAAAAACAGAAGAGCAGAAATCCAAGCTGCAGCTTCAAATCCTATTATTTTAAAAAATTGTTTCAGACTTTTAATTTATAATTTAATGTTAAGATCATTTTGTTTGTGCACTTTATGTTCACCTTAAAAAAGGATGTTTGAAATTTGTTAAATTTAAATTAGTTAATGAATGTATGGGAATCAATCTTTGTGTGATAAATGGCGGAATTTTGTACGTGAATGATGACCTACTGTAGACCAATGAAATACTGATTTCTGTTAACATATTAAATCCCAGCAAGAGTTTTACGATTTTAAGAATGTTCTTTGATAAAAGACAAAGCAAAGAGCGGGATTATTCTATTGCCCAAGAATATCTTTATCTACATCTAATTATTTTAGTGCAAAATAAATAACCAGTACCGGCACCCGGCTTACCTAAACAAAATATAACTTATTTGAAAGTGTCCTTTGAATCAACAATCTTAACTGATTTTATATTTAGTTTGAATACTGTTGTTTCATCATCATCATTTAATACTTCCTGCGGAAGACCCGCTTTAACAAGGTTTGAATAACTCATAGGTGATGGCAAATTCATCCTCAAACTTCTGGCAAGCTCTTTAGCTTCACTCTTATCGGTTACAATAGTTATCTTCATATTATCAATCTGC